>MDTE01051875.1_pt1 | contig 27830 bp, 31 predicted proteins | sample 811231 | NCBI WGS metagenome assembly MDTE01 (sample SAMN05326651, study PRJNA326480) | marine metagenome | isolation source: seawater | place: Indian Ocean: Red Sea | collected 2010 | reverse complement strand
TAGTGGTAATGAAGCCTTTTTCCATAATGGTAAAGAATTTAAATTTGCAAAAAATGACCCTACTCTCTTTTTTCTTCAAAGAATAAGAGATGAATCCCACAGATTTGCCATAAGTGCTCATAGAGCTAAAAGAAAAAAAGGAATTAGCAAATCATTACTTGATCAAATTGAAGGGATAGGCTCTATAAGAAAAAGAGCATTGTTAAATCATTTTGGCTCAGCAAGAGCTGTCGAGTCTGCAAGCTTAGATGAGATAAAATCTGTAGAGGGTGTAGAGGAAAAAGTTGCAAAAAAGATATATAATTTTTTTCACGAATAAAAAAATATGCTAAAAAAAATACCAAATATACTCACTATCGGAAGAATTTTAATAGTTCCATTTTTTGTTTTAGCATTTTATTTGCCAGGTTTTTACGGAGATTTAACTGCTTTAATACTGTTTATAATAGCATCATTCACAGATTTTTTAGACGGAATGTTGGCAAGACTTCTTGGAGAAGAATCTAAGCTTGGTGAATTGTTGGATCCAATTGCCGATAAGATAATTATTGCAACTGCACTAATTCTTTTAGTAATGGATGGCACTATTAGAAATTATGAGGTAATTGCTGCAATAATTATTCTAACAAGGGAAATATTAATTTCTGGACTCAGAGAATTTTTAGCTAAAGGAAAAATAAAACTCCCAGTTTCAAACTTAGCAAAACTTAAAACTTTTTTACAAATGATTTCTATTGCACTCTTACTTTCTGGAGACACTGGAAATAAAATTATTAATTTTCAGGATTATAATGCTCAAACAATAGGGATTGTTCTGTTGTGGTTATCTGCTGGTTTAACTCTTTTTACAGGATACGAATATATGCGTAGAGGAATAGACCATGCAATTTCTGAGGACAATAAGGATTAGGCAGCTTTTTTATTTTTTACTAATAATTGATAACTTTCATTCAGGTCAATTATCATTTTACATACTTTAAATTGGTTTTCAGCAATACATGACACTGGTGTAACTTCTGCCGCTGTGCCAGTCAAAAAACATCCAACAAAATCTTTTAATTCATCAGGACTAATTTTTCTTTCGTGAACTTTAATCTTTTTTGATTTTGCAATTTCAATGACTGTTCTTCTGGTTATTCCATCAAGAAAAGAGTCTGGAATAGGAGTGTGTAATTCATTATTTTTATCTTTAAAAAAAATATTTGCACCTGTAGCTTCAGCAACATTCCCCTCGTGATCTAACATAAGAGAGTCTGTGTATCCTTGCTTCTCAGCTTCATGCTTTGAAAGTGTACAAATCATGTAAAGTCCAGAGGCTTTTGTATCCCACGGTATAGTATTTGGTGCAGGTCTTCTCCAACTTGAAATATTTAGTTTAATTCCCTCAATCTTAAGCTTAGGATCAAAGTATGAGCCCCACTCCCATGTGGCTATTGCAACATGAATTTTTGTATGCTGTGCTGAAATAGCCATCATTTCACTTCCCCTCCAAGCAACAGGCCTTACGTATCCATTATCAACTTTCTGAGTAGAAATAATTTTTTTACAAGCTGAGTTAATTTCATCTTCGCTGTATGGAATTTCAAAACCCATTCTTCGAGCTGAATGAAACAACCTTGAAGTATGTTCCTCTAACTTAAAAATCAACCCATCATAGACTCTCTCTCCCTCAAAAACACAGCTAGCATAATGTAATCCATGGCTTAAAACGTGCACTTTAACATTTGACCAATCTACTAAGTCACCATTGTACCATATTTTGCCTGATCTTTTATCGTAGGGTATCATGTTATGAAATATAAAAATTCTTACTGAAAAATATCTTTGTATCTATAATATGTCAATATAACTTACCGTCAGATGAAAGAACTCCTATATTTAAAAGATGAACAGTTAAAAGAACTGATAGAAAAATTATTTGTTGGATATAGAGAGGTATTTTCAGACTCAAAAAAAATTCTTGATAAATATTCCATAGGTTTGGCGCACAATAAAGTGATACATTTACTGTCAATGTACGAAGGTATTTCAATTTCTGAATTACTCAAAAAACTAAAAGTAACTAAACAAAGTCTTAATAGAGTGTTAAATGATTTGATTAAAATTCAAATTATTGAGTTCAAGAAAGATACTATAGACACCAGAGTTAAACATGTATTTTTAAATGAAAAAGGAAAAAAAATATTCAGTGAAATTTTTCAAACGCAAAAAAGAAGAATACATAATGCCTTATTAAATTCAAAATCTGAAGAGGTTTTAAATTTTGAAAAAGTTTTAAAAAAGATTATAAATGGATAATTTTTTAGCGCACATATTAGTGGTAGATGATGATGATGGTATAAGATCATTAGTAAAAAAATATTTAAATGAAAACAAATATTTAATTACAACAGCTGATAATGCTGAAAATGCATTTGAAAAAATTCAGTTAATTAAATTTGACCTTATAATTTTAGATATCATGATGCCTGGTAAAAGTGGTCTTGACTTTATAAAGGAAAACAAGGGTGATTTTGATACGCCAATAATACTATTGACTGCTAGAGGTCAAGCTAGTGAAAGAGTTAAAGGACTTGAAATAGGTGCAGACGACTATTTACCAAAACCTTTTGAGCCTAAAGAATTACTTTTGAGAATTAAAAATATTTTAAATAAAACTAAAAAAAATAATTTAAAACGGGTTATCAAATTTGGAAATATAAAGATAGATCTTAATAAACAAATTATATTCAAAAATGATTCAGAATTTAAAATTAATAATACAGAAAAAATTATATTAGAAAAAATGATTAATAATCCTGGAAAAATTTTTGAAAGAATGGAAATAGGTAAATTGATTCATTTAGATAAAGAGAGGTCTATTGATGTTATAATTACAAGATTAAGAAAAAAAATTGAATTAGACCCAAAAAATCCAAAATTTCTTCAAACAATAAGAGGAGCTGGTTATGTTTTATGGATTGAATAAATTTATTAAAAATTTATTACCAAAAAGTTTATTCTATAGAGCATTACTAATTGTAGCAACTCCTGTAATTGTAATTCAATTAATCATTACAATAGTTTTTTTTGATAGTCTTTGGATAAAAACAAACAAAGGTATGACAAGAGCACTAATAAGTGAAGTCAAAACTTTTATTGAAGTATACAATAATGATGATTACGACAAAAATGAAATAACTAATCTTTTTTCTGTATATCAAGATTTAAATATTGAATTCATCCAAAATGAAAAATTTGATTTTAAATTTGATGAAAGGTGGTTTAGTCCTATCGATCGTACACTTAGAAGAGAATTAAAATCAAGATTTGGAATTAGTGAATATTGGTTCAATACAACTAACTATAAAGAATTAATAGACTTAAGAATTAAATATCAAAATGGATATTTCAAGTTTTTGGTGCCAAAAGATAGAGTAACAAGCTCTTCTGCTAGAATATTTGGCTTATGGATTACAGTGCCTGCATTCATTATGGTGATCATATCCTTAATTTTTTTAAAAAATCAAACTCGCCCAATAACTGCTTTGGCAAAAGCTGCTGAAAAATTTGGCAAGGGAGAAGAGATTGAGGAATTTAAGCCATCCGGCGCCTCTGAAATAAGACAAGCAGGTTTTGAATTTGATAGAATGAGAAAAAGAATATTAAGACATTTGAACCAAAGATCAGAGATGTTGTCAGGAATTAGTCATGATTTAAGAACTCCTTTGACCAGGATGAAATTACAAACTGCGTTTATAAAAGATAAAGACATCTCAAATAAATTAACTGAAGATATAAATGAAATGGAAAAAATGTTAAATGAATATCTCCAGTTTACAAGTTCATCTTACCTTGAAAAAGATGAATTGTTTGATTTAAGCCATTTATTAAAAGAAATTGTAAAAAAATATAATAACGAAAATATCTCAAAAAATTTAACTGAGAGAATTTACCTCAATGGTAGAAAAAATTTGATTAAAAGATGTATCAATAATTTAATCGATAATGCTCTAAAATATGGAAAAAAAGTAGATATTGATCTATCGAAAAAAAACAACAGTATATTTATTAAAATAGAGGATGATGGACCGGGTATTCCAGAAAAAGAATATGATAACGTTTTTAAACCTTTTTATAAAATTGACAAAGGAAGAACCGAGAAAAAATCAAGTGTGGGACTTGGTCTTTCAATAGCTTCGGACATTATTCGATCCCATGGAGGAAATATTAAATTAGAAAAATCTAAACTTAATGGACTTGGTGTTAAGATTTTTTTACCTGTTTAGTTTTCTTTTTTTTTTGAATTTTTATTTTTTCAATTTTTTTTTCTAAATTTTCTACTCTTTTAGATAAAACATCAAACTCATCTTTGCTAGTAAGCTTCATTTTGAAGACTATTTCATCCCTTTTTGACTTTAAGATTGTTATAAATTCATTAGTTAAATCTCTTGACGAAATTATGCCTTGTTCAAATAATTTAGCAATCTTATCAAAAACAAATTTTGAATTTTTCATATATTTTCTCTATTACTTAATATATTTATATCTTACAAATATAATTTGTAATGTTCATTAATAATTTTGACCCAGTAGCAATTCAAATTTTCTCATTTGAGATACATTGGTATTCATTTGCTTATATATTTGGGATAATAATAGGTTGGTATTTAGCGAAAAAATATTTTGTATCACAAAATATCAAAACAAAATTTGATGATTATATAACATATGTAATAGTCGGTCTAATAATAGGAGGCAGATTAGGATATGTGTTATTTTACAACTTAGATTATTACTTAGAGAATATTTTTGAAATATTAAAAATATGGAAAGGCGGAATGTCTTTCCATGGAGCAGTTGTAGGAATTATTATTACAAGTTTTTATTTCTCAAAAAAAAATAATGATAATATTTTTGAATATTTAGATAGTATCGCATTAGTATCTCCAATTGGAATTTTTTTTGGTAGAATTGCAAATTTCATAAATTCAGAGTTATACGGTCATGAAACTTCATTACCTTGGGGTGTGAATTTCATGAAGATAGACGACCTGTATAGACACCCCTCTCAAATTTATGAGGCATTATTTGAAGGAGTAATATTATTTATACTTTTACTGTTTTTTTGGAATAAAGAAAAAAATAGAATTCCAGGAAAAATATCTTCTTTATTCCTAATTTCATATTCATTTTTTAGATTTATTATAGAATTTTTTCGTGTGCCTGATGATCAATTAGGATACTTAATTTTAAACTTAACTATGGGACAAGTAATAAGTATTGTATTCTTTATTGCAGGTCTTTTTCTTTACTATTTCATGAATGATACTCAAAAAAAAACATAATATACCACTAGATAAATTTATAAATTATTGTCTTTACGATAAAAAAAATGGATATTATATGACCAAAAATCCATTTGGCAAAACAGGTGATTTTATTACTGCACCAAATGTCTCAAGACTCTTCTCAGAAATGTTAGCAATTTGGACTATTAGTTTTTGGAAAAGTATGGGCTCTCCTAAAAGATTTAATCTAGTAGAATTAGGAGCAGGTAATGGAGAAATGATTAAAGTTATGATTGAAAGCTTTAAGAAATTTCCAACTTTTTTAAAAGCATGTAACATCTTAATTTATGAAAAAAGTCCAAAATTATCAAAAAAGCAAAAAAAAAATATCAACAATGAAGATGTTAAATGGGTAAAAAGTTTCAATAAAATAAATAAACTTCCAAGTATATTTATTGCAAATGAGTTTTTTGATGCTATTCCAGTAAAACAATATCTAAAAAAAAATAATACTTGGTATGAAAAATTTGTAAAAATATCTTCAAAAAATAAAATCAGTTTCACACAAAAAAAAGTTTTTATTAAAACTTTAGATAAAAAGTTAAATTTCAATATTTCACAGGGTCAAAATTTCATTGAATTTTCACCTATAGCCTTAAAATATCTAGATGATATTCTCAAAATAATAAAGAGGAATAAAGGTGGACTTTTAATCATTGATTATGGATATTTTGAAAAAAAAATGAAAAATACCCTCAAAGCGATTTACAAACACAAATTTTCAAAGATTTTGGAAAATCTTGGAAAATCAGATATTACCTACCATATCAATTTTTACTTAATTGATAAAATTTCAAAAAAAAACTTTAATATAAATACCTGTTACACCTCTCAGAGAAATTTTTTAGCTAATTTAGGTATTTATCATAGAGCAGAAATTATCAGTAAAAACAAATCTTTTAAAGAAAAAGCAAATATTTTTTATAGACTCAAAAAATTAACAGATAAAAATGAGATGGGAGAAATATTCAAAGTTATGTTAATCAAAAATTCTGAAAATAAATCTGATATAGGATTTCAAAATTGATTAGATCTAAAAAATTGTCTAAGTTTTCTGAGATAAAACATGGTTTCTTTAATAAAAATGGTGGCATTTCGAAAGGTATATATAAAAGTTTAAATTGCGGGATTGGCTCTAAAGATAAAAAAATTAATATAAGAAAAAATCTAAATATTGTAAAATCTAAATTAAGAACAAATTCTAGACAAATTTTTTTAGTTAAACAAATACATAGTAATAAATTTGTGTATTTAAGTAAAAATTCTAATATAAGAAATAGAAGTATTGAAGCTGATGCAATAATTAGTGAAAAAAGAAAATTGCCAATTGCAGTTTTAACTGCTGATTGTGTGCCTATCTTAATTTATGACAATGTAAGAAAAATAATTGCTGTAATACATGCTGGCTGGCGTGGGGCATATAAAGATATAGTAAAAAAGGTTATTAAATATATGTTAAAAAAAAATTGCAACCCTAAAAGCATGACAGTTGCTATTGGTCCTTGTATTCAAAGAAAAAGTTATGAAGTAAGAGAACAATTTAAAACTAAATTTATTAAAAAAGATAGAAATAATAAAAAATTCTTTAAAACTAAAAAAAGCCAGATTTATTTTGATTTACCAAATTACGTAAAAAAACAAGTTAAATTAAATAAAGTAAAAAATATTGATCAAATAAATGTTGATACTTTTAATAAAAAAAATAATTTTTTTAGTGCAAGATATTCTTTAAAGGATAAACATAATGATTATGGTAGAAATATATCAATAATTATGATTAATTAAATTTTTAATGAAACTATTAACAGGAAATAGCAATCGACCTCTCAGCAAAAATATTGCAAAGTATTTAAAGTCAAAACTTGTCAATTCAAGTATAAAGAAATTTTCTGATGGAGAAATTTATATAGAGATAAATGAAAATATTAGAGGAAATAGTATTTTTATAATTCAGTCCGTTTCATCTCCCGCAAATGACAATTTAATGGAATTACTATTGTGTATAGATGCTCTTAAAAGATCGTCGGCAAAAAATATTACTGCGGTAATTCCTTATTTTGGTTATGCAAGACAAGATAGAAAAGTTGTTCCAAGAACATCAATTTCAGCTAAACTAGTTTCAAATTTGATTACAAAAGCTGGGGCAGATAGAGTAGTAACAGTCGATTTACACGCAGGTCAAATTCAAGGATTTTTTGATATTCCAGTTGATAATCTTTTTGCAACACCAATATTTGCAAGACACATAAAGAAAAAAATAAAAAGTAAAAATATAATTTGTATTGCACCTGACGTTGGAGGAACAGAGAGAGCACGAGCGTTAGGAAAATTATTAAATGTAGGTTTGGCAATTGTTGATAAAAGAAGACCTAAACCTGGCCAGTCGCAAGTAATGAATGTTATTGGTAATGTAAAAGACAAAACATGTATAATAGTTGATGACATAATTGACTCTGGTGGAACTATAACTAATGCGGCAAAAGCGCTAAAAGATAGAGGCGCAAAAGAAGTTTATGTTTATATTACCCATGGTGTTCTTAGTGGAGATGCAGTCAAAAAAATTAAGAATTCTGTTATAAAAAATTTAGTAATCACAGATACAATTGATAATGGTGAAAAAGTTAAAAGTACAAAGAATGTTGAAGTTTTACCAATATCAGGCCTTATGGGAGAAGCTATAAAAAGAATATCTAATTCAACTTCAGTTTCAGATTTATTTAAATAATTACCTTGATTATTTATCAACATGGGTTAAAAACCTGTGTTTTTATGATTTCATTAGACGCAATTATAAGAGACAACAAAACTAAGGGTCAGCTTAGTGCTATAAGAAGTAGCGGAAATGTTCCAGCTATTATTTATGGTGGTAAAGAAGAAAATGAAAAAATTTCCATATCAAAAAAAGTATTAAAAACCGCTATTGAAAAAGAAAATTTTTTATCAAACATAATCACACTTTCAGTAAATGGCAAAAGCCAAAATGTACTTCCAAGAGAAGTAATATATGATGTTTTGACTGATGAGCCAATTCATGTAGATTTTTTAAGAATTGTCCCTGGAGTAAAGATAAGAATAGAAGTCCCTGTAGAATTTGTAAATCACGAAAAATCACCTGGTCTAAAAAGAGGTGGCGTGCTTAACATTGTAAGAAGAAAAGTTGAACTAAAATGCCCAAGTGAAAAAATACCTGAAAAATTAACATTAGATTTAGACGGAATAGACATTGGCGAGAGTTTTAAAATTTCATCCGTTAAATTAGATAACGAAGTAGTTCCAACTATTCAAGGTAGGGATTTTGTAATTGCAACATTAGCGGCTCCAACAGTCATGAAAGAACCTGAAAAACCAGCAGAAGCTGAAGGCGCTGAAGGAGAAGAGGGCGCTACTGAAGGAACGGAAGCTACAGCGGCGGTAGACGGAGATAAACCAGCGGCTGAAGGAGCTAAAGGTGATAAAAAAGAAGGTGAAGATAAAAAACCTGCAGAAGAAAAAAAGTAATCAATTAAATTGAAATTAAAATTCCAATAAAATTTATGCTGTTATTTGTAGGTCTTGGCAACCCCACACCAGATAGTGAAAATAATCGACATAATGTTGGTTTTAAAATTATAGATGCAATTAATAAAAAATTTAGTTTATCAAAGCAAAAACCAAAATTTAAAGGCTTACTTACTACAGGCAATATTGAAGGTGAAAAAATTTATGCAATTAAACCTTTAACTTTCATGAACAATTCAGGGGTCTGTATCAGAGAATTATTAGAATATTTCAAATTTGATGCTGAAGATGTAGTCGTATTTCATGACGATCTTGATATTGAGTTTGGAAAAATTAAAGCAAAGTTTGGAGGATCTAGCGCAGGTCATAACGGAATTGCATCTATTGATAAATTTATTGGTAAAGAATATTCACGAGTAAGAGTTGGAATTGGAAAGCCGAAAAATCAAATTTCAACAGCAGATTATGTTTTACAAAACTTTGATGAAGATGAGCAAATTAATATAAATAAGATTACAGAAAATATCACAGACTCCATTGGGGATTTAATCAAGAAAAAATTAGATTTATTTTCTAGCACTGTTAATAATAAGTAATGAATTTAAGATGTGGAATAGTTGGTTTACCAAATGTAGGTAAATCAACTTTGTTTAATGCATTAACAAATTCAGATAAAGCTCAAGCTGCTAATTTCCCATTTTGTACGATTGATCCCAATATTGGAATAGTATCAGTGCCTGATGAAAGGCTAAACAATCTTGCAAAAGTATCTAATTCTAAAAAAATTATTAATGCAACAATTTCATTTGTAGATATTGCAGGATTGGTTAAAGGAGCTTCTAAAGGTGAAGGTTTAGGAAATAAGTTCCTATCACATATCAGAGAAGTAGATGCTATAATACATTTAATAAGATGTTTTGACTCTAAAGATATTCAAAATGTAAACCCAACAGTTGATCCAATAAGAGATTTAGAAATTATCGAAACTGAAATGAAGTTGGCAGATTTAGACTCCATACAAAAAAGGCTAGAAAAAAATAATAAGAAAAATATTGAGGATAAACAGTTAAAGATTTTGAAAATTGTTCAAAATTCAATTGATAATGAAGGTGATTTGTCTTTGCTTAAAAAGCAATTTGATAAAAAGCTAATTAATCAAAGTGGTTTGTTATCCATCAAACCAAAAATTTTTGTTTGTAATGTAGATGAAAAAAGTATTCAAAATGGAAATGAATATACTAAGAAATTTATGACAAAATACGGGAAAGAAAATACATTAATTGTTTCTGCTGATATTGAAAATCAAATTAACCAATTAGAAAATGATGAAAAAAAAAATTATATGGAAATGATTGGACTAAAAAATGTTGGATTAGATTTATTGATTCAAAAAGGTTACAAAATATTAGAATTAGAAACTTTTTTCACCTCTGGGCCTGAAGAAACGAGAGGTTGGACTATTGAAAAAAATTCGACAGCTCCAAAGGCTGCAGGTGAAATTCATAGTGATTTTGAAAAAGGTTTTATTAGAGCTGAAACAGTTTCGTATGAAGATTTTATCTCTAACAATGGTTGGGTAAATTCAAAAACTAATGGTAAAATGAGACTTGAAGGTAAAGATTATATAGTGAATGACGGTGATGTTTTAAACTTCCGTTTCAATACGTGACCATATTTTTTTCATACTAAAATAAACTAGAGTTGTTAAAATAATCAAATACACTATGGCTTTAAAACCCATTTGATGACGAGCCTCTAAATGAGGTTCAGCTGCCCACATTAGAAAAGTTGTTACATCTTTAGACATTTGTTGAATAGAAGCCTCAGTTCCGTCCGAATATTCTACTATTCCATCAGTTAACGGACTAGACATTTTAATCTGATTTCCATACATGTACTTATTATAATAAACACCATCATCTAAGTTTACTCCTATTGGAGGATCTTCATAACCAAGTAAAAGTGAATATATATAATCTGCACCTCCACTTCTTGCTTTAATCAAAACCGACATATCGGGTGGGTATGCCCCACCATTGGCAGCTTTAGCAGCCTCAACATTTTCGTATGGCATAATAAATTTATCAGATAATTTTCCAGGTCTAAAAAACATATCACCATCCGCGTTAGGACCATCTTTTACCTCAAAAGAAGCAGCAATAGCTTTAGCTTCTTCCTCTGAAAACTCTGGGCCACCTTTTTCTGCTAAATTTCTATAACTTAAATATTTCATTGAATGACAAGAGGAGCAAACTTCAGTGTAAACTTGATATCCTCTTTGTAATGCGCTTCTATCAAATTTTCCAAATAAACCTTTAAAACTCCAATCAGTTTCTAAATATTCAATTTTTTCTGCCGAGCTAAGATTATTAGTGTTAAGAGTAAATATGAAAACTAATAAAATCCTTAATAAATTTTTCACTTTAAGCTTTAAAACTTTCTTTATTTTTAGCAGCTGCCAGATTAGGTGTTCCTCCCAGAACAGGCTCAGTAATACTCAGGGGTATTGGCAAGGTTTTTTCTTTAAACCCAAGTACTGGCAAGATCACTAAAAAATGTAGAAAATAATATGCCGTAGCAACTCTGGCAATTAATAGATATAAGCCCTCTGCTGGCATTGCTCCCATATATCCAAGAACAAGTACATCAGCAACTAATATCCAATAAAACTGTTTATAAAGTGGTCTAAAAACTGCTGATCTAATTTTAGAAGTATCCAGCCAAGGTAAAGCTGCCAAGATAAATATTGCAGATAACATTGCAATAACTCCCAATAATTTATCAGGAACAGATCTTAAGATTGCATAAAATGGTAACAAATACCACTCGGGAACTATATGAGCTGGTGTAACTAAAGGGTTAGCCTCTATATAGTTATCAGCATGACCTAAAATATTTGGTGTATAAAAAACAAAAAAAGCAAAAACAATCATGAACATTAATAATGCAAAACCATCTTTAATCACAATATATGGATGAAAAGGTACTGTATCTTTTGAAGGTTTTTTAACATCAATTCCTATAGGATTGTTATTTCCAGGGACATGTAATGCCCAGATATGTAACACAACAAGACCTAAAATTAAAAAAGGAATCAAATAATGCAAAGTAAAAAATCTTGTTAAAGTAGGATTATCTACTGAGTATCCGCCCCATAACCAAGTCACAATCCCTTCTCCAACTAAAGGTATTGCGCTAAACAAATTTGTTATAACCGTTGCTCCCCAAAAACTCATCTGACCCCAAGGCAACACATATCCCATGAAGGCTGCAGCCATCATTAACAAATAAATTACTATTCCTATAATCCAAATAATTTCTCTTGGAGCTTTATAAGAACCATAGAACAAAGATCTAAAAATATGAATATATACAGCTAAGAAAAACATAGAGGCACCATTTGCATGAATATATCTTATTAACCAACCGTAATTTACATCTCTCATAATATGCTCTACACTATCAAAGGCCATATCTGCATGAGCAATGTAGTGCATTGCCAAAGTCAAACCCGTAATAATTTGAGTAATTAGACAGAAAGTGAGAATTCCACCAAACGTCCACCAATAATTCAAATTTTTTGGTGTTGGATAATCTGTTAAATGGTTAGCTAATGTTAGAAGAGGCAATCTATCATTAAACCACTTACCGGCTTTCGACTTAGGTGTATATTCGTGATCACTCATTTTAATTAACCAATTTTAATAGTGTTAGCATTTACAAATTCATACTTTGGAATTTCCATATTTGTTGGAGCCGGTCCTTTTCTAATTCTTCCTGAGATATCATAGTGTGAACCATGACAAGGACAAAACCAGCCATTGTAATCGCCTTTATCATTTAAAGGCACGCAACCTAAGTGAGTACATACTCCTATCATTACAAGCCATTCAGGATTTTTTACTCTTTCTTCATCTGACTCTGGGTCAATCAGCTCTTTAACATTAACAGCTCTTGCCTCAGCTATTTCATCAGGAGTTCTTCTTCTTATGAACACTGGTTTACCTCTCCACATAATAGTTATTGTGTTACCAGGTTTAACCGAACTCAAATCAACCTCTGTGCTTGCTAATGCTTTTACTGAGGCATCTGGATTCATTTGATCAATTAATGGCCAAGCTACTACCCCTGCTCCAACTACACCAATTGCGTAGGTTGCTGTGAATAAAAATTCTCTTCTTTTAGGTTTTTTCTCTGACATTTAATAATTTTAACTATTTAATATATGATTTCATATAATATAAAATACTAAATTTACTACTGATAGAATGACACATAATTCATCAAATCAAGGCCCTAAAATTGCATTATTTGAACCAGATATACCTCAAAACACAGCTGCAATAATTAGAACATGTTCATGTCTAGGCGCAAAACTAGAAATTATTGAACCATGTGGATTTTTGTTATCTGACAAGAGGTTCAAAAGAATTGTAATGGATTATATGGATGAAAAAGATATCAATTTTTTTAAAAGCGCTGATATTTTTTTCAAATCTAAAAGAAATCAAAGAATTATATTGATGACAACAAAAGCTTCTATATCTTACACAAAATTTAAATTTAAGAAAGATGATACAATTTTATTTGGAAGAGAAAGTGCAGGTGTACCAAAAAAGATACACGAATTAGTAAAAAACAGATTAAAAATTCCTATGAAAGTCAATAAACGCTCATTAAACTTAGCCTCATCTGTAGCAATTATTTTAGCAGAATGTTTAAAACAAACAGTATGGACCTAGAATTAAAAAAAGATTTAGTTGGTAATTGGTTTAAGATGTTACAAAATGCCTTTTGTCAGGACATAAGTAATTTAGAAAAAAATAAAATCAAATTTAAATCAACATTTTGGAGAAGAAATTCTCGCAAAAATGAAGGTGGAGGAGAATATAGAATATTAGAAAATGGAAAAATTTTTGAAAAGGTTGGTGTAAATTTCTCAAAAGTTTACGGAAAATTTCCCAAAAAATTTCAAAAAAATATTTTAGGGGCAAGTAAAGATCCTGGATTTTGGGCATCAGGGATATCTGTGGTAATGCACATGAAAAATCCATTGATACCTGCAATGCACTTTAATACTAGATTCATATCTACCACACAACATTGGTTTGGAGGTGGAATGGATGTGACTCCTTCTCAAAAAGATGATTATGAAAAAAAAGATTTTCACAGAATTCTTAAAAAAATGTGCGATAAACACAATAGAGAATATTATAGAAAATATAAAAAATGGTGCGATGAATATTTCTATTTACCTCATCGAAAAGAAGCTAGGGGTATTGGGGGTATTTTTTTTGACTATAAAAAAAATAATTTTGAAAAAGATTTCGAATTTGTAAGAGATGTAGGGATTACTTTTCAGATTATATTTAATAAAATAATCCGAAGAAAGATCAATAAGAAATGGACAAACAAAGATAAAGAACTTCAGTATATTAAAAGAGGAAGATACACAGAGTTCAATTTACTTTATGACAGAGGGACTAAATTTGGATTACAAACTGGTGGAAATGTTGAAGGTATTCTAATGTCTCTTCCACCTTTAGCTAAATGGAAATAAAATGAATAAAGAACCAATAACTGTAAATGGATTAGAAAAATTAAAAGAAGAATTAATTTATTTAAAGGAAAAAAAAAGACCTGAAATAGTAGCGGCAATAGCTGAAGCCAGATCACATGGAGATCTAAAAGAAAATGCAGAATATCATGCTGCCAAAGAAGAGCAGTCGCACAACGAAGGGAGAATAACTGAAATAAATGATATTATTGCCAGAGCAAATGTAATTGATATAACGAAATTAAGTAATGATGGGAAAGTAATTTTTGGTTCAACTGTTTATCTTGAAAATTTAGACTCAGGTGAAAAAATTAATTATAAAATTGTGGGAAAAGATGAGGCAGATTTAAAACAAAAACTTATATATTACCAGTCACCCATTGGAAAAGGTCTTATTGGAAAAAATAAAAAAGATCTTGTTGAGATTAAAACTCCAGCAGGCACAAAAAATTTTGAAATTATTGACGTTAAATATATTTAACGATTTATTAAGTCAGTAATTTGTTTTTCTGTTAATTGAAAATTGTTATCTATCCACTCTTCTTCTATCATTTTCAATTTTTTTCCCAATTTTTTTCCCTCTGGAATATCGTACTTTTCCTTTAAGGTTATTGCCTGAATAGGTATTTTTGGCAAAACTTTTGTTCGAAATTTTTCTATTAAATCTAAATATTTTTTTTCAGCTTTTTTTGAAGTAAATATTCTGTAATTTAATATATCTAAAACACTTTGTTTTCCATGGTAATACAAAATTTTATTCAATTCTCGCTCTGAAAAAGACTGGCTGGTAATTTTATTTCTATAAAAATTATCTATAACACCAAGTCTTTTCTGGTCTTTCTTAGAAATATTATACTTATAAAGAAAATACTCTACATTATCAGTTCCATCGACAATTAAAACTGATAATAGAAAAATAAAATCTCCCTCTTTAATTTTTTCTTTTACAAAATTGTTTGGATTTACAAAAAATCGAATATTTTTGATTTGTGGAAAAATGATTTCAAAAAGCCTAGAAGAAAATTTATCTTTTGCAAGACTTATTAAAACATCAAACTTAAGAAATTTTTGAAGTTCATTTAATAATCTTTCTTTAGATAAGTTTGAAATGCCTCTTATATTTTTTTTAATTAATCTAATAATTTTTGAATCATGTTTATAATTTGAATAAACCAAAAAAAATCTCAGATAACGAAGTATTCTTAAATAATCTTCTTTAATTCTTTTTTCTGGGTCACCTATAAATTTTACTATTCCTCTTTTTAGATCTTCTTTGCCATTGTGTGGATCGAATAAATTTCCCTCTATGTCTGAGTAGATTGCATTAATTGTAAAATCTCTTCTAGAGGCATCTTTTTTCCAATCAGTGCAAAATTTAACTTCTGCATGTCTCCCATAAGTTTTTATATCTTCTCTCAAACTAGTTATTTCAAAATTATGATTATCTATTACTGCAGTAATAGTGCCATGTTCAAAACCTGTCTTATAATAATTTATATTATATTTTTTTAAAGCTTCACAAACTTGTTGTGGGCTTAAATTTGTAGCAAGATCAATATCGTCAATTATTTCTTTTCGAATTGTTTTTCTAACGCAGCCACCAACATATCTTAATTCACTCTCTGGTGAAAAATTGTTTATACATAAAAAAATATTTTTTACTGGAGTATCTTTGGATATGCCTTTAATTCTTTTAACAATATAATCTAAGTTATTTGATGTTTTAAAAAATTTATTTAAAAAATTAATCATATGTGGCTGGGGCGCTAGGATTCGAACCTAGGATGCAGGTACCAAAAACCCGTGCCTTACCGCTTGGCTACGCCCCAATATTATCTTTCGTATAACACAAAAAAAATAAATTTATATAGTTTTTGATATTTTACACCAATAATTTCTAAACTGTTTTTTAACTTTTTTTTGGGCATCTTTGCACATTTTAATTGAATTAAAATAAGCAATTATTACTGAACCAGATCCTGTCATCCTAGCAAATTCAATATTTGGTAATTTCAGTAAAAAACTTTTTAAATTTTTTAATTTTGGGTACTTTTTGAAAGCTACTATTTCTAGATCGTTTTTCATGTACTTTAAGTGCTTAATGTTAAACATATTTTTTGAGATTAAATTAAAACTAATCTTGGAATATCTTTTCACTTCAGAATAAATATTCTTTGTGGAGCAGCCAAAATCTGGTTTTACTAGTAAAAGATTAATCTTTTTGTGAATTTTTGGTGTTTTGATAGAATTGTTAGATTGTAATACTAAATTTTTTGAGTAAATGCCAAGTATTGTATCGGATCCAATTAATCTTAAAATTTTAACCACTTCTTTTTGTTTTAACTTCACAAATTTTTTTTTAATAAAAAAATTTAAAATGTTAGCGGCATTCATTGATCCCCCACCTAGGCCAGCTTTAGTTGGAATATTTTTAATCACAACAATCTGATATTTGTCTTTAAGTAATTTCTTTTTATCAAGAATTTTTAATAAGTTTGAGACTGTATTATTTGATCTAATATTGTTAGAAAACTCTCCTTTAAACTTTATTTTATGTTTATTAGATCTGATTTTTCTTATCATTATTTTATCATGTAGATCTAAAAAGCTCACTAAACTCTCAATTTTATGAAGGGCATTTGTTTTTCCAACAACATTTAAGGCTATATTAATTTTAGCATGAGATTTTATGTTAAAATAACTCATCAAGAGCTTGTGGGTCCGTAAATTAATTTTTCTTTAATTTGTTCTATTAATTTTGGCTCAACGTCCTCCATTTTCAAAACCATTGACCAAAAATACCTTGCTTGAATTTTTCTATTTAATTTCCATAAAATATCTCCATAATGATCATTAACTATCGGATCATCTGGCATCAACTCAACTGCTCTTTTTAAAAATTTTTCTGCTTTAATGAAATCGTCAATTAAATAATATGCCCAACCAATCGAGTCTATTATATAAGGATCATCATTTTCTTGAGTATAAGCCTTTTCAAGCATTTGAATTGCTTCATTAATCTTATAATCTCTCTCAAGCCAAGAGTATGCTAAGTAATTTAAGACATAAGCATCATCAGGATTGATTTCCAAAGAATGCAATAAATCTCTATCTGCACTTGAGTAATCTTTCATTCTTTCGAAAGTCCCCCCTCTTCGATACAATAAATCTGCTTTTAAAGAACTTTTATTTTCTAAAGAATTAATTATCATTGAGTAATATTTTATGGCTTGATCAAACTTTTTTGAATTTTTGTTAAAATTAGCAATATCAAATAAAAATTTGTTATTAGGGTTTTCAATTTCAAGAAATTTTGAAGTTATATAGTTTAAACCTTCATCTCTATTTTTAGTTTTCACAATTATTTGTGCTTCTTTTTTTGATCTATACCAATAATAAAGATCTTGATGTTTATCGAAATTTTTTAAAACTTTTTTAGATTTTTCATAATTTCCGTTTAAATAAGAATTTTCTGCAACTAATGACAAATTAAAAACAAATTTTGGATTCATATAGTTGGATAAACTTAAATAAAAATTTGATATGTCAAATCTATCTTGTGATGAATAAAGATTCGAGATTAAAAATAAAAACTCTCCTATTACATCATTTTGATTACCACAGGAAAATACATTCTTAAATTCCTCATATTTATTGTTCTCTATCCAGCTTTTTCCCTGAGAAAGTAATAAAGTAGTATTTATATAATCTAAGTCATCAACTGTTTCTTTTGCTTCCTCAATTAGTTTGTTTTCTATCAGATAAGTTAAATAAAAATAAGTATATCTAGAGTAATCTGCCTTTACATTATTAATCAATCTCGAAAAAAAAGAGCTGGTTTGATCATCATCCAAATAACATCTTAAAAAAGTTTCAGTAATGAGAGATAAGCTACCAAAATTTTGACCATCTCTAATAATTTTACCACTACTAAATACATTAATATGCTTTTTTAAAGAACTCAAAATTATAAATCTAAATCGATCCTTTTGTAAAAATTCTGGAACATCTAATAAAATTTTATTAGCTTTTTTCAAATTTTTTTTTTTTAACACTATCTAAAGCTAATAAAACATATGCTTCGAAAAAATTTGAATTAATTTGATTTTCATTCATTTTAATAAAATTTACAGCTTGATTTACTTTACCTTCTAAGACCAATGACATAGTAAAACGTTCTAGGAAAGAGTCATGCTTATTAATTAAAATCTTTGAACTGTTAAAAAAATTTAGTGCCTCTGAGTTGTTCCGATTTTCAAAAGCGACTATACCAGAAAAATAATTTGACAAATTTCTTGCATCAAATTCACCAAAACTAGTGCTTTTAGAAAATGAAGAGCTCTGATAGAGTAATATTGAAAATAATAGGATTGTTATTTTTTTATACATAAACATAAATGGCAAAAAGTCTTACTTAGGGTTATGACATACAAAAAAGAATTAATAAATTCAATTGAGCCAAATTTCATATTTAGTGAAAAACCGATTAATAGATTTCAATTGAATGAAATAAAGAAAGATGAAGCATCTTCCAATAAAATTCAACAAATTGAAAATCTTATAAAATCAATAAATTCAATTAAAAATTGTAATCTTAAAAATCAAGCTAAAAAACTTATTTTTGGAGAGGGAAATATAAATAGCCCAATTATGATAGTTGGAGAAGCTCCAGTACTAGAGGATGATATAAATGGTAAAGTTTATCAAGGAGAGTCGGGAATTTTGTTAGAAAAAATGCTATTAGCTATAAATTTAACAAAAACAAATATCTACTCTACTTATGCAGTAAATTTTAGGCCACCGGAAGATAGAAAACCAACTTCTGAAGAAATTAAGAGATATTCCGTTTTTTTAAAAGAGCATATATCAATTATTGACCCAAAAGTTATAATTTTATTTGGTAGCACTGCAATGGAATCACTGATTGCGTCCAAACAAAAAATTTCAATTGAGAGAGGTAAATGGAAAGAAATCATTCTTAAAAACAAAACCTATCCTGTAATAATTACTTTTAGCCCATCCTATCTGATTAGATTCCCTGAAAATAAAAGATATTCATGGGAAGATCTGAAAAAAATTAAAAAAAAAATATTAGATCTAAAAATTGAAATTTCGTAAAATTATTGCTGGTGTGGATGAAGTTGGCAGAGGAAGTTTGATAGGACCGGTTTTTGCAGCAGCAGTTATTTTGAATAAATCAATTGATTTAAAAATATTAAAAGATTCTAAAAGTATGGGAAGAGAAAAAAGGAATTTTTTATCTAATTATATAAAAAAAAATTCCACGTGGGCTATTGGCAAAGCATCAAGGCAGGAAATTGATAAAATTAATATTTTGCAAGCTAGTCTTTTGGCAATGATAAGAGCAATCATAAAATTAAAAAAAAAACCATCGGTTGTACTAATTGATGGAAATAAGGTGCCTAAGCTTAAAAAATATAAATTTAAAGCAATTGTTAAAGGAGATAAAAAAATTCCCTCTATTTCTGCAGCCTCTATAATTGCAAAAGTTTCTAGAGACAAATTCATAATTTCATTAGCAAAAAAAAACATTGGTTATCATTGGGACCAAAATTTTGGTTATGGAACAAAACAGCATTTGAGAGCAATAAAGAAAATAGGTGTCAGCAAGCATCACAGAAAAACTTTCTCACCAGTATCCAAATTAATGAAACACAACATATAGTCGTTCATTAAATTGCTAACACTAATTATGTAAATTTAATTCAATCTGAAGTTGACCCAAGAATCCATTTGGAGTCTAATATTTTTTTATAAAATGAAATTAGATTTTAAAAATAAAATCATTAATGGAGACAGCCTCAAGGAATTAAAAAAAATTCCACGTGAAACTTTTGACCTAATTTTTGCTGACCCACCATACAATCTTCAATTGAAAAATAAATTAACAAGACCAGATCTGACTAACGTAGATGGTGTCAATGACCAATGGGATCAATTTGAAAATTTTAAAAAATATGATGAGTTCACTTATGAATGGTTAATTGAGTGTAAAAGAATTTTAAAAAAAAATGGAGCAATTTGGGTAATTGGAAGTTATCACAATATTTTTAGAGTTGGGACAATCATTCAGAATTTAGGTTTTTGGATTTTGAATGATGTAATTTGGAACAAAAAAAACCCAATGCCAAATTTTAGAGGAACAAGATTTACCAATGCACATGAGACTCTCATCTGGGCTTCAAAATCTGAAAAATCAAAATATACATTTAATTATCAATCTTTAAAATGTTTGAATGATGATTTGCAAATGAGATCTAATTGGGAGTTACCAATTTGCAATGGATTAGAAAGACTTAAAAAAGATGGTAAAAAAATACACTCTACTCAGAAACCAGAAGCTTTAATTCACAGAATTTTATTAGCCACCTCTAACAAAAAAGATCTAGTTTTAGATCCTTTTTTGGGATCAGGAACTACAGCTACAGTTGCAAAAAAGTTAGGAAGAAATTATTATGGTATTGAAAAAGAAAAAGTTTATTTCAAAGCAGCTGAAAAAAGAATAAAAAATACTAAACCTATTGAAGATGATTATTTAGATACCTTGGAAAATAATAGGTCTAAACCAAGAATACCTTTTGGTTCATTAGTGGAATTAGGAATTATCAAGCCTGGCACGACAATATTTGATAATAAAAAGAGAATAAGTGCTAGAATAATGGCTGACGGAAGCATTAAACATGCTCAAACAGAAGGTTCGATTCATAAAGTTGCGGCAACAATCTTAGGTACAGAGAGCTGCAATGGTTGGACTTATTGGCATTTTAATTTTAACGGTACTGTTGTTCCAATTGATCATCTAAGAAAAAGATTAATTAGCAAAAGTTAATTTTTATAAATTCTTCCTAAAAAGGAGTCTAAAAAAATTTTGTTTTTTACCAATCTTTTCAAAAAAATATCTCTTAAAAATACAGCTATTGGACTAGAAAAATGAAAAGCAAATTGACTGAATATTGATCTTCTATTAACCATTTTTGTTTTATTTACCCTATTTCTAAAAAAATTTCTTTGAGAATTATTTTCTATATTCTTAAATAATTCATAAGCACCTTCTATAGACTGGGATGCACCTTGAGCAAATGATGGGGGAAAGGCATAAAAAGCATCACCTATAAAATGAATATTATCATTTTTTGATTTATAAAAATCTTCGCTTACAAATACAGGAAATATCTTTAATTTAACTAAGTTATTTAAAAATTTTATATTTTTATCTGAAAGTTTTTTTAAAATTTTCTTTATAAAAGTGTCTTCACTAAATAATGAGTAATTATTTTGTTCATGATTTGACATTGAATATTTCAGTATAGCTATAAAGTTTAAATCTCCATTTGGAGAGACCGGATAAATTACATAATGGAAATTTGAGCCAAGAAATAAAGAAATATTATTGTAATCAAATAATTTTAATGATTTTGGCAATAATCCTCTTATTGCTAAAGTTTTATTATATTTTGGCTGAGATTTATTGTTAAAAATAATTTTTTTACTTTTTGAAAAAACTCCATCTGAAACAATCAAATAATCACATTCAAATTTTTTATCATTTTCAAAAGTAAGTTGAATAGATTGGTTCAATTGATCTATTCTTGATATACTGTGATCAGTTTTAATTGTGTTCTCTAAATTTTTTTTTAAAAAATTAATGAGTGTAGATCTTTTTAGAGTAGTATATTTGCATTTTTCATTATTAAAATTCGATATGTCTAATTCACAAATTAATTTTGAAGATTTTTCTGAATAAAATTTTATTTTGCTTGGATTAAATTTTTCATCAGACAGTAATTCATCAAATTTAATTTCATTTAAAAGTTTAATACTATTTACTGATAGTTGAACACCATAACCCTCATCCAGATCTATTAAATTATTTTTTTCAAAAATTGTTATTTGATAATTTGAGTTTCTTTTGAATAAATTGGCAATGAATAGCCCAGAAATCCCAGCTCCGATTATAGCTATTTTTTTCATTTGTTTCTCTCCAAATATTTTACAACTTTTTTTGTAAATGTAGGTAGCATATGGTTGTTTAATCTTTTTTTATCAATCCAATAAGATGAGGGCAGTTTTTTATTTTTTTTTATATATTCAATTTTAATATTCATATTCATGTTAGACATTTTAAAATTAAGATTTTCATTAAATTTTTTAGGTCTAGGTATCTCTTCCATAGGAAATATAATCAAATTTTTTAAAAAATTAAACTTTGTATTTTTAATCAAAAGATAACTTTGTTTTTTTTTATAAACTTTTAGTAAAAAAAATTTATTTCTATTTTTTTTGATACTTTTTGCTAAATTAAAATCATTCTTTTTTAGAGAAATACAATTGATTTTTATGGGACATTGATTGCAATTTGGGTTGATTGGTTTACACACTAATGCTCCTAACTCCATTAAGGCCTGGGCATAATCACTAGATCTAAGAGAAATTCCAAAAATTTTTTTTTTTTTTATAATGTTAATTTTTTCAATTTCTTTTTCTTTTTTTAAATAAAGGTATCTTTTTAAAACTCTTTCAATATTTCCATCTAAAGGAATGTATGGCTTATTAAATACGATAGCTAAAATTGCACTCGCTGTATAATTTCCAATTCCTGGAAGACTTACTAAGTCTTCAAAATTATTTGGTAATTTCCCATTAAATTTTTTAAGAATGATTTGAGCAGTTTTTTTCAAATTTTTTGCTCTAGAATAATATCCGAGACCTTCCCAAATCTTGATTAATCTTCTATCATTTATTCTGGCAAGTGATTTAAAGTCTGGAATTTTATTTATGAATTTATTAAAATAAGGTACTACAGTTACAACCTGAGTTTGTTGCAACATAAATTCACTAACCAAGGTATAATATTGTCTTTTTTGAAAAGAAACTTTTTTACGCCATGGCAGTGACCTTTTATTTAAATCATACCAATCAAGAATTTTTTTTGTTAATAATTGTTCCTTCATATGCAATTTAAAAAATATTCTAAGCAGAGAAACAGCTCCTTTCAAGGATTAAGATCATTTAAAGATACTTTGCCAAAAAATATTAAAAAAATTATAAACAAAAGAGGTCATATTTATTCTGAAACATTAAATAATTGGAAATATATAGTAGGTAAAAATTTATTTAAAATTTGTTATCCAAAATCATTCAAAACTTCAAATCGTTTTGGAGTAAATACTTTAGTTATTATGGTTAAAAGAGGTCACGAAATCGATTTAGAGTATTCTAAAAAAGAAATTATGAATAATATGAATAGTTTTTTTGGTTATACGATTGTTGAAAAGCTTAAATTTATAAGTTTTGATAATGAACAAAACACTATAAAGCCGTATAAAGATGAAAAAAAAAATGTGACAATTAATAAGTATCAAAAACAAATTAATGATATAAAAAATGAAAAGATTAGAAAGTCATTAATTGAGTTTTCAAAACTTTTTAAAAAAAAATGAAAAATATAAAAGTATTTCTAATAATTCTTTTTATTCAAACCTCTACGGTAATTGCTGATAGTAAAAGTGAATTTAAAAGAATAGTGGTAGGCAATCAAAATGCAAAAATTACTATCATTGCCTATGAATCATTAACTTGTAGTCATTGTGCAAATTTTCATATTAACGTTTATCCAGAACTTCAAAAAGAATACCTGGATACTGGTCTGGCCAAAATAGAATTTAGACATTTTCCATTAGATTTAGCTGCATTAAACGCCGCAAAAATTTCCCAATGTAAAAACGACGGAAATAAAAAGATTTTAAACAGTTTATACTTGAATCAAAGCAAATGGGTTAAAGGTAAAACAATAGATGAAGTGAATCAAAACTTGAAAATATTTTTAAGAACTCAAGATTTTAATCTAAATTTTACTAAATGTATTTCAGACAAAAATTTAGAGGAATTTATTTTAAATGATCGAATCGAAGGAGTTAAGAAGTACAAAGTAAATGCTACTCCTACGATAATAATTAATGGGAAAAAGTTTGAAAAAACTCTGAATTACAAAAATTTAAAAAAAACCCTTGAAAAACTGATATAAGTTTATTTATGGAGTTTAAAAAAATCCAACTTAATGGATTTAAATCTTTTGCTGAAAAAACGAATTTTCTCATTGAGGAGGGATTGACAGGAATTGTTGGTCCTAATGGTTGTGGTAAATCAAATATAGTTGAATCTTTAAGATGGGTAATGGGTGAAACATCAGCAAAAAGTATGAGAGGTTCAGGCATGGAAGATGTAATATTCTCTGGTACCTCAAATAAAGCTTCAAAAAATATTGCTGAAGTCTCAATATCAATGGGAAATCAAAATCAAGATGGTCCTATTCAATATCGAGAATTAGATGAAATAATTGTGAGAAGAAAAATTGAAAAAGACAAAGGTTCAAAATTTTTTATCAATGATAAAGAAGTAAGAGCAAGAGATGCCCAAATGCTTTTTGCAGACTTATCAACTGGCGCACATTCTCCTTCAATGATAAGTCAAGGCCGTATTGGAGCTTTAGTCACTGCAAAACCAACAGATAGAAGGACGATTTTAGAGGAAGCGGCAGGAATTTCTGGCTTACATGTTAGAAGACATGAGGCAGAATTAAGATTAAGTGCAGCAGAAAATAATTTGAAAAGAGCTGACGAATTGAGAAGACAACAAGAGAGACAATTAGCAAATCTTCAAAAGCAGGCAGAGGAAGCTACAAAATACAAAAATATATCTGATGAAATAAAAAAAATTGAGGCTGGGTTATATTATTTAAAATTAATAGAAATTGATAAAGAAATAAGAGTAGAAAATGAAATTAATGCAGAAGCTGAAGAGGAAGTGAGCGGATATAATGATAGGATATCTGAACTTGAAAAAACAATTAAATTAGAAATAGAAAAAGTATCACCTTTAAGAGAAAAAAATATAGAAAATTTATCAAAAATTCAAAGATTAAATTTAGAACTTCAGAGTCTTGATGAAGAAAATACAAGGATACTTAATGAAATAGAAAATATAAAAAAATCACTTAAAACTCTTGATGAAGACATTTCAAGAGAAAATGGAATTATAATTGATGCAAATTCAAATGAAAAAAGACTAAAAGAGGAAAAAAATGAACTAATAGAGATCGACTCAAAATATTATGAAACAGAAAAAAAATCAAATGAAGATTTAGATCAATCAAAAGATAAATTAAGAGTTGAAATAAATAAGATAAAAAATTTGATTTCTTCCAATCAAAATGAGGAGGCATTAAACGTATTAAATAATTTTGAGACTGATATAGAACTATATGCCGATAGTTATAGTAAAAATCAAAACATCAAAAAAGAGTCAGTAAAAAGAAATGAAAGAATCAATATAATTGAAAAAGAAATTGAAAGTTGGAAAAATTTATTATCAAATTCAGAAAAGATGGTTAATGAACTTTCAGAAAGAAAAAATAAATTTAATTTTCAGTTAGAAAAATTAGATAATCAGCCTGAAATCCAAGCAGAAAAAAAAGGTCAAATTTCTGAAAATTTAAGAATTTCAAATCATGAAAAGAATGATAATGAAAAAATAATAAATCAAACTGATCAAAAAATAGAGACATTGAGAACTCAGCTTAATGAGATTCAAGAGCAATCGATCCAAATAAGGGAAAGAAAAGCAAGCTCTGGTGCAACAATAGAAGGCCTGAGAAAAAGAAGAAATGACTTAATAGATAGAATCTATTCAGAACTAAATTTAAATGAGGAAAATATTTTAGAAAATTCAAATCTTTACGGGGTTGAAGAACTTCCAGATGCAATTGATCAGGAAGATTTACTAGATAAAAAAAAGCAAGCGAGAGAAAAATTGGGTTCAGTAAATTTAAAAGCAGATGAAGAGACAAATAAATATGAGTCTGAAATAAAGAAAATGGAACAAGATAGAACAGATTTAGTAACTGCAATAATTAAACTTAAAGAAAGTATTAGTGAACTAAATCAAAAAGGTAGAGAAAGATTAATTGAGGCATTTGATAAAGTTAATAGAAAATTCAATGAAGTTTACACAAAACTTTTTAATGGTGGAAATGCAAAATTGGAACTTGTTGACTCAGATGATCCATTAGAAGCAGGACTAGAAATGTTTGTAAGTCCACCAGGGAAACGTTTACAATCAATAACTCTTTTATCAGGTGGAGAACAGGCACTAACTGCACTATCCTTAATTTTCGCAGTTTTTTTAACAAACCCCTCACCTATTTGTGTACTAGATGAAGTTGATGCTCCACTAGATGATGCAAACGTAACACGGTTTTGTAATTTACTTGAAGAATTAACAAAAATTACAAATACAAAATTCGTAATAGTCACTCATCATGCACTGACTATGTCCAAGATGGACAGACTCTATGGAGTGACTATGCCAGAAAAAGGCATTAGTCAGCTAGTTGCTGTTGATTTACAAAAAGCAGAAAGTATGGTTGCTTAATTAAAATTGATGCCTAAGGACCCCCTAAAAACTCGCTTGGAGATTGCAAAAAATAAGATTTCTAAAAAAAATCTAGATAATAAGAAAAATAACCCTTCACAAATAGGAGCTGCTTTCAAATTGAGCACAGAACTGGTTTCAGCAGTCGCAGTAGGGACAATTATTGGGTTTATTTTTGACAATACCTTTGGTACTAAGCCTTGGTTTATATTAATATTTTTTTTTGTAGGTGTGATTGCTGGTATAACCAATGTTATTAGATCTGCAAAAAACATGCAAAAATAAATACTATGGCAGCAAATCCTATGTCCCAATTCGATGTATACAGAATTGGACCTGAAATTAAAATCGGTGCATTCGATATATCATTTACTAACGCAAGTTTATTTATGATTTTAAGTTCTTTATCTATCTTGTTAGTTTTTAATTTAGGATCAAAAAAAAATTCAATATTACCAAATAAACTTCAATTATTAGCAGAACTTAGCTATTCTTTTGTATCCAAAATGATAAGTGATACAGCAGGATCAAAAGCTAAACCTTATTTTGCTTTTATATTTTCCTTATTCATGTTTGTTTTATTTTGTAATATGTTCGGCATGATACCTTACACTTTTACTGTAACTAGTCACATTATTGTAACATTTATGCTTGCAGCATTTATATTTATAGGGGTGACTATAATTGGGTTTATTAAACATGGATTTGGGTATTTAAAATTATTTGTTCCAAGTGGAGTGCCAGCAATCTTATTGCCACTAATCGTAGTAATAGAAATTATTTCTTATTTAAGCAGGCCAATAAGTTTATCTGTAAGATTATTTGCGAATATGATGGCTGGTCATACAATGATGAAAGTATTTGGAGGCTTTGTAATAAGCCTAGGGGTAGTCGGTGGTTGGCTACCATTGAGCTTTTCGGTTGCATTAACAGGTTTGGAGATCTTAGTTGCTTTTCTTCAAGCATATGTTTTTGCAATCTTAACCTGCATCTAT
>MDTE01112934.1_pt1 | contig 27847 bp, 24 predicted proteins | sample 811231 | NCBI WGS metagenome assembly MDTE01 (sample SAMN05326651, study PRJNA326480) | marine metagenome | isolation source: seawater | place: Indian Ocean: Red Sea | collected 2010 | reverse complement strand
CACATGCACCGCACTACGGTAATGGGTACTAAAGAATAATAAAATTTATCTATTACATGAATAAGGGAAAGCCGTATTTATTTATAAAAACTTTTTATTGTAAATAAAAATAGGTAAAAATGGATGAAAAACAAAAATCTGTTCTGGAAATAAAGGTATTTACTTATGGATAACCATAACCTTAGTTCATATCAATTAAATAAGTGGCAACAATTAGTTAGTTCTATAGGTGAGGAGAGTGGGAATCTTGCTATGTATAATTGGGTTGAGTCACACCTAAACAATAAAGATGGACTTACAGAGAAAGATCTAGAGGTTTACCAAAAAGAGAAATTAAAAGAGTTACGTTCCAAGATTATTAATAGTAGAAGTTCCGAAGAGTTTTGTGAATGGATGCTCGGTAAGAAAGTGGCTAAAGAAGCATTAGAGTTTAGAAAGAGCATTACTCATAGTGATGGGGGGGATATATAGAACCAATATGATATTATTTTTTAGTATGCAAAATTTCCCAAATTTTAACTGTGAAATAACTACAAAAAATTTGTAATTCGATATTTCCATTGATGTTTCTTCTATGAACCACTGAGTGGGGAAAATCTAAAAATATAATAAAAAAAAATCTACAAGATATCAGATATGAGAAACTTTTGTTCCCACCTGATAACACCAGTTTAAGCAATAATACTCGATATACAAAAATTTAAAATGGGAAAAACGGTCGCAGTAACTAAAAGAAATGGAATAAATAATTACAATTGTTAAGGTTAAAGTATGGCTGACAGAGACATTTCAGATGATATCTTCTTGCTCGATCTTCTCGTTAAAGATTTGGAAGTTGCGAATGAACCTTGGCGAATAACGCCCTATTGGGCGACTTATCACGAACGCTTAATTCGGGAAATTAAGAAGTCGGGACTGACGTCTTTGCAGAATAACTACCAGCTATTAAAAGGTTTCGCATCGGGCGGGCCACCAACAGTCATAAAACCGAATAATACAATAAAAAGGTCGGTTTTTGAAATCGTGCCCCAATTACCAGTTATTTCTAAGGTTTTCGGTGAGTATAACCGTCTTATTCAGGCATTATATAGGCAGAATATCATTTTGGGGCAAAAAATAGCTACCCAGGCGATAAAGCAAATTGAAGAGCAGATGGGCACATTGGTGGTTTTTGGTGATCTTACAGTTGGCGGCTCTCAAGAAGATTTTGAGTATCAAAAAAACTCTTATGTACCAGCTTTTGTAAATTACCTGGCGCGCGCTGCGGATTTTTACCGCATTGTGCCAATGGAAGAGGTAACATCTCTAATAGAGATAGGACCTGGTTTAGGTTGGTCTACGATTGCGCATCGAACACTTAATCCTCATTTACGGACCATCGTAAACATTGATCTACCAGCAACGCTCTATATATCCACACAGTTTCTCAAAGCGGTTGGTGGGTTCGAAGTTATAAACTATGCCCAGTATTTGGCCGACGGGAAACAAATATCTCAAGCGTCCGGAGAGCATCCTGTTTGTTATCAGCTCCCTATCTGGTGTTTTGAAGATATTAACACTCCCATAGACTGGTTGCACAACGCATTCTCATTTCAAGAAATGGAACCAAATGTAGTAGCAGCTTATGCTGGGCATGCTGGGTCAATTGTTAGGTGTGGTGTGTGGTTACTTTCCCAAGTTAAAGGACACAAGATAGGTGCCGGCGGTCAGAAAAAACAAGTTAACTACTCTGTTATCGAATCTGCGTTTAACTCATTTTTTAAACGAGAGGAGGTAAATATACCGGAAATTTCAAAAACATTTTTCGGCATAGAGTCTGAGATGTCACGTCTTTATCGGGTAAATATTTACTGATGAACATATTTTTTGGTTTCTTGTTATAATTTGTAATATCCAAAATATGTTGGAATTTATTAATAAGTAATTATAATAATGAATTAATTTTTTAAATACCTCACCGAGGTCAATCACCCATTAGTATTAGAATAAATTTTGAACGAAACGCACCTATTCGGAGAAGGTAGGCATATTTAAAATATAAGTTTGTTGGATAATAGAGTAAGAGTTAATTCGAGAACAGAAGGTAAATTTTCAGAACAAGCGCCCCGGTAATGGATCAATTTAGAATCGGGTGTAAATTGGTTTAATGCCATCATTACGTAAATTAGAATTTTTTTAGCGTATTTTTGCTCTGAAAAATTAAACGAAAGGCACTACGAAAAATTGCTTAAGTCCTGCATCTTAGGATTAGATTATGTATGAAAATAATGATCGAGTAGTAAGAAAAGATTTAAAAGAAGCCCATGAGTATGCTTGGCATCGGCTTGGAATGGTGGGCACTTGGTTAAATGCCAAAACTCGGGTTGGTATAATAGAAGAGTTACGGTACTCAAAGGATTGTAGGTTATGTGAATTATCAAAAAATTCACTTTCACCTAACCAGGTAGAAGGAAAACATGATAGCTTAGGAATTCTTCCTGATGGAATGGTGGAGATTATTCATCGTCTTCGGCACGATGCTGCCCGAATTACTGAAGATTGGGTCAATGGCGTAGCCCTTAAGAGGGTAACAGACGGTGAATATGTCGAGATCATTGCTGTTGTTGCAACGGTTTTAGCCATTGATGGTTTCAATGACACTCTTGGTTGGCCAAGGCCGAGCATACCAACACCACAAGATGGTATTCCTAGCAAGAAAAGACCAATAAATGCGAAAAAACAGTTAGCCTGGGTACCGACGCTACATCCTCGCGATATTGCCGCCGGCGAGATAAATCCCTATGGGGATGTGCGTGGTGTGCATATTCATCAAGCGTTAAGTCTAGTACCTGAAGAGGTTATCGCCTTTTTTAAATTGGACGCTGCACAGTATCTGCACGGAACAGAGGTAAGGGACTTTACAAAGGAATATAGGGCCTTAACACATCAACAAATTGAGTTATTGGCAGGCAGAGTGTCTGCTATAAATCAGTGTGTCTATTGAACCACCAGCCATGCAGTACTGCTCCGTGGGAGCGGCGAAATTTACGGTAAAGAAATTGATTTATCCGCGATGATACCCAAATCGAGGGCGTTTTCGGGCGTAAAAGGTGAAAGTTGCCTAATCTCCTTAGCTGATGGGTTTTACTCTAATAATCAGGACGATTTATCTGTCGCAAGAGAGAATGTGGAACAAGAACTAGGTCTCTCAGCTCTGGTGGATGCAGCTGGTATCATAGGGATTTTTGACGGAATTGTTAGGGTAGCGGATGCTACCGGAATACCACTTGAAAAGGACAAAAGTATTGCATCAAAGGAAATTCGCTTAAATCTGGGTATAGACAAATTTCATCCAGATAAAAATTAAAGTTAACAAAATATAATAGAAATATTTTATAATTAATTAAATTATTTATATTTATATAAATTAAAATATTTTTAAGAATTTTATTGTGTTTTTATTAAATAAATTTAACAATTAGTTAATATTATTTGTTTCTAGATTGATTGTAAAAAATTACCCTCCACAGGTATTTTGGAAGTATTAGATACTATGTTTTTACGAAAGTTCTAAAACCTAAATTTATCCTCAAGGAAAACACCCTTTTACATTGCAGAGTATCAGGCAAGATATAGCTAGGAAATCAGCCTTCCAAATGCGTGATAAAAAAGGACATCAAATAAATGAGTGACGAACTCTTGCTTGAACAGAAGGGGCGGATCTTGGTGGCGACATTTAATCGCCCAACGGACAATGGTGTATCAGATGGTATGGCTCGCGAACTAACGGCAGGTCTGGAATTGGCGCACGAGACATCAGACATGGTCTTGCTCAAAAGCATTGGGCCAGATTTTTGCACTGGACGTCTGCGAGACCCTAACGCGGGTCCGCCGCACCCGGAAGCCTATTCCCGACGGCCCGAGTACGATTCGATTTTTTACTGCTACCGCGCGATCCGTGACGCGCAGGTTCCCGTGGTCGGTGTCATCGAAGGCAGATGCATGGGCTTCGGTACAGCCGTGGCAGCGTGCTGCGATGTTTCCTTTGCTAGCAGCAATGCCCAGTTCAATATGCCTGAAATGACCCAAAAAGTAATGCCGACGATGGTGATGTCTGCGCTTTATGATAAAATGAGCCGCAATGCCATCATGTGGATGACCTATTCAGCGGAGTTCATCGATTCCCAACAGGCAATGATGTATGGTATTGTTAGCCGCGCGGTTGATGAAAACAAACTTGAGGAAGAAGTCTCAAAATTCTGCGACACGTTATTGAGCCGCCCACGTCCTGGTATACTTGGACTTAAGGAATACTTGCGTTCGGCACCCCGAATGGATTCTCAGGGGGCGTTGGATTATGCGCGCAGCATCCATTCGATGGTGAACACTGCGGCGGCAATGAAGGAATGAGCTTGGGAGTGGTTCACTTCAAGGCTGCTTACTGAAAGGGCTCCGATTACGCTATTTACGCCGATTGTGTTGAAGCCGTGGCATCGATAAGTTTTTCAATACGGGAACTAGCTTGCCGACGGCGGCTTAATAAGTTCTCTAAAACAATCGACTGTTTGAAACACAAACCAAAGATCAAAATAATTAAAAGGTAGAATGATGCCCAAGACACCTGACTATTTTAAGGGTAAAACAATCGTCGTTACCGGGGCCGGAAGCGGAATAGGGCAGGCAACAGCAGTAATTTTCGGGCGCGAGGGAGCGAATGTTGTTTGCGCTGATATAGATGAGCAAAATGCTAAAGCGTCGGCGCGTAAGTCCGAGGTTGCAGGTGGTTTGGCTACTGGCATTTATGTGGACGTAACGCAGCGCGAGAGTGTACAGGCCATGATTGCTAAATCAATCGATGTTTATGGCCAGGTCGATTTTCTATTCAATAGCGCAGGTTCCGCGATCAAACGCGCCAAGTTTCTTGAAATTGACGATGACCTTTGGGACCGAACTTACGATCTTAACGTCAAAGGCACATTATATGCGATGCAGGAGACCATTCCCCATATGCTGGAGCGGGGTCAGGGTGTGATTGTAAATGTCGCCAGCATGGCAGCTCGTATGGGTGGGCCGGGTAAGTCACCTCATTATGCCTCTGCGAAGGGCGCTGTGGATACACTTACTATGGGTGCGGCGCGAGAGTTTGCGGATCGGGGTATTCGTGTGCTCTCTATCTCCCCCGCCATCGTGGACACTCCCTTTCAGGATATAAACGAACCCGGGATGCTAGAAGAGGCAATCACGCGCAATCCTATGGGTCGGGCCGGACGGCCGGAAGAAATTGGCGAACTAGTGTTGTTTATGTGTTCAGACGCTTGCGAGTTCATGACTGCGGACACCGTCAAAGTCTCTGGAGGTAGTGGCTGGAAGTAATGGCGTAGCGACGCTTGATACAAGCCGAAAGATCGGCCCTCCGGATAATCTTTGAAAATACACTCCAATATCTAGAAAGTTTCCATCGATTGAATGGGAAATTTAGAATTTAACGATGCGGTGATTATGAGTTACGATGAAAAATTTAATCAATAAATACGCATGCATCGGGGCAATTTAAAATTATTAGAATATTTTATATTTTGCACATAACTATAAATTAAAATGTCGAATATATGGTAATTAAAAAATTATATTTAAGGATTTAAGGGTGGGGGATAAGGTCAATGGTTTGAAATTATATTTATAATAATATGGTCAAATATAATATAGAATATCCCGCTAAATATTTATCAAATTATAAATTAGGTAATACAAGATAATGTCAAACACGTGTGAAATTTGGGGAACCGCCGTACATGTTGTCGAAAAATGGAAGAATTCAGGAAAAAATCTACTGATAGAGATAACAGAATATCATAAAAGTTGCAGGTGTAGTGTAGAAAGTGACCTCCTCACGAATTACAAACACTCAATACAAGAATTAAGAATAAAAGAACAATGGAAAGCGGATTTAGTTATAGAAAACAAAAATTTATTCAGTTGGCGGGGTGATAAAAGAGACGTCAAAATAGATGTTTATAACTACAGTTCACTCTCAACGGTTGGTAAAAAAATAATTCGTACAGAACGAGAATTAGAAAGCATTGGGGAAGAAATCCTAAAATTTTCTTTACCACAAAATCTTTTAGATGAAACAGGTTTTGAACTCATAAGTATGCATCTGATATTTGGCAAAATTAATGGTGAGGTTTCATGATTATTGGGATTAATATTTGGATTATTTATTTATAAAAATATAAAATAAAGGAATGAAATTTTCTTATGAAGTTATAATATTTTTAAATGTTAATTAATTTTATTAATATGATTGAATTAATAAATTTTGTTAAATATTGAAGGGCAAGAAAAGACATGCTTGTTGGTCCAATTATTGATCGCATTGAATTTATTGTTTTCGAGATAGAAATTCCAGATATGTCGGCGGACCCGGCCGGTTTCGGCGTTACCTACACACCAGGCTTCACTGGAAAGCAGTTTCGTTTCGGGCTTCGTATTTATACTGATGCCGGTGTTGTAGGTGAATATGTTCCCGGGAGAAGCAGAGTAGGGCCGATAATGGCTGCCTCAGAAGCTTTAGCCTCGTGCTTGATAGGCGAGCCGGCGTTAGCCCGGGTTCAGCATTACAATGTCATGCGAAGACTTACCAAACATATTGGCGAAGTGGGTATAGGTGCCCTCGATATCGCATTATGGGATCTAGCGGGTAAGCATTATAGCACAACGGTGGGCGAACTCTTAGGTGGTTTTCGAAGCCGACTTCCGGCTTACGCAAGTACATTGGGTGGCGATGAAGAGCCTGACGGGCTCTCTAGCCCTGAGGCTTATGCTGATTTTGCGGAACGGTGTTACGATTTGGGCTATAGGGCTTACAAGATGCATGGTTGGCATGATGGTGACGTTAATAGAGAGATTAATTTATTGGAGACGGTAGCAAAACGAGTTGGTGATAAAATGAGGATTATGTATGACGCCTCAAATCACCTATCAACGTTGGCAGATGCTATTGAGGTGGGCCGGGCCTGCGATGCATGCGGATTGTACTGGTATGAGGATCCATATGGTGATGGCGGTATCTCAGTTCGGGGTCATCAAACTCTTAAGCAATTCGTGAAGACGCCGATTTTAATAACTGAGCACATTAGAAATCTTGAAACAGCGATCGATATGCTAGTTGCAGGTGCTACTGATTTTGCGCGCGCTGATCCAGATTATGATGGCGGAATTACAGGCTGTCACAAGCTAGCCAATGCCGCGGAAGGTCTGGGTATGGATACGGAGGTACATAGCTGCGGGCCGGCCATGCGGCAACTAATGTCAGCCTGTCGAAACTCAAATTATTATGAAATTAATTTGGTGCACCCCCGCATGTCTAATGCATGGTCACTTCCAATTTATAAAAATGGGTACCACGATCAATTAGATTGTATTTCATCTGATGGCACCGTAGATGTGCCAACTCTTCCAGGTATGGGGGTTGAATATGACTGGAAAGCAATTGAGGCAGCAGCAGTGGAAACGCGAGTGGTCCAATAACATGCTTACCGAAAGAAATAACTCATTAAAAACCTAATTTTAAGAAAGAAGGAGGCTCGGTTTATTCGTTTTCTAACGTCTAAAAGTTTTTAATAAACTTCAATAAATTAACAACAATCCTTAAGGCCGGCATTAGCGTTTAAAGGTAACAGTGTCTTCTAGTGCAGCACGCTGTGTGTGAGCGGAGTTTACTTTCATGGTTGTGTCTTCGTAACCAAAACTAAGACCAAATAAAACTTTCATTTCAGGTCCTAAATCAAAAGCTTTTCGCACTAGCTCTGGGTGGTGTGCCATTGTACCTTGTGCGCATGAAGCCAGCCCATTTGCGGTCATGGCAAGCATCAGCGTTTGCGCGTACATACCCACATCCCAGGCGCGGCTTAATCCAAAGCTTTCATCCATGCATATGAATGCCACATGGGGCGCATCAAAGAGTTCAAAATTTCTGAAGGCGGCAGCATTCCTGGATTTTTTATCCTCCCAGGAGATATTCATCGCACGGTAAAGCACTGCTGCGCATTCCCTTCGCCGATTTTTCCAGACCTGCCCTAATGTTTTCTGACTTTCTTTATAATCTTGATTAGGAGGGGAACCATTCTTCACTGCTGCCATCATTTGTTCGCGTAATGCGTCTCTAGTGGCCCCTGAGGCAACATAACTTTGCCAAGGTTGTATATTGGTTCCTGATGGCGCCCAACGGGCAATTTCAAACACTTTGTTGAGCAAATCTTGAGGGACTTCTTTGTTTTGGAATCCGCGCACCGAACGGCGTGACATAACAGCAGTTTCAAGCGACATTTCTGGCATTTTTTTCCATATAAGTAGCGAGTTGGAGAAATTGATAATTTATTGAGAGTGCGTACCCAATTGATGTTTATACGCCTTTTGTCTGAGTAACTATTGTGAGGTAACGATTATCTCGATAAACAAGAATTATTACGGCAAACTAACTCTTAATTAAAGGCGTCTCCTTACCTTGCAAGGTGATAGGAGGTTATTGATGACAACTCTAATTTTAAAATTATGAGTTTAGGGTCTTCGTCTCATTGAATTTTCCCGGTTTTGAATTTTTATAATATAGGAAACTGAAAGGGCAGACGACATGTTGGATCTAACTAACGCTGATTGGTCCTTAGGTGGCCGTCCGGCGGTACGGTCAATCAGCGGTGTAGTCGCTGCCGCCCATCCGTTAGCAGCGAACGCCGGTGCCGAGATGTTGCGGCGTGGGGGCAACGCCTTTGATGCAGTAGCAGCAACAACGGCTGCGCTGAATGTTGTTGAACCATTTATGTCCGGCTTAGCTGGCGCAGGGGCTGCGACATTTTTCAACGCGACTACCAGTGAGGTTTCTTGTCTTGATTTTATTCCACCCGCACCTGCTGGCTTGAATCCAGAAAAGATGGATGGCAATCTGGCTCAGACAGGCCCGCTTGCACCTTGCACGCCTGGCAGCCTAGCTGGCTGGTATGAGTTACAAAGCCGTTACGGCAAACTTTCATTTCCTGATGTGCTGCAGCCAGCCATAAAGCTGGCAACAGATGGATACCCAATATCTAAATTCTTTATAGCCGAGACGGTTGACCAAGCTGAACGTATAAAAGACCCGGAATGGCACCGAGTATTCAGACCGAACAGTGGTTGGAAACCTGGCGATATAATCAAATTACCTGATCTCGCTGGCACACTGAGTAAGATCGCTGAGGAGGGTATCGACTATTTCTACAACGGCGAACTCGGTGCGAAACTTGTGAAGCACATGCAATCGGTGGGAGGTGTGATTTCTATAAAAGATCTAGAAGCGGTTGATCCAATCTTGGAGGTGCCCATGAAGGCGACTTATCGCGATCGACTTGTCCATGTTCCTCCTCCTCCCGCTGAATCATTTCAGATGCTTCTGGCGCTCAAAATCCTGAATTCTTTCAATGTGGCTTCACTGGGGCTGCTAAGTGCACCGCATCTCGATCTGGTTTTTCGGGCGATCCGAATAGCGGCAGGGCTACGCATTCAACACAATCGCTGCAATCCGAGCGATATAGATGTGCTCCTTTCCGACATGACAGCCCATATAGCCCGGGCGGGAGACGGGACCCCGGTCGTAGGATCTACGGAGAAATGGTCTGGTGATGCCGATTTCGAGGCTGATGCGCCTAAGGAAAATACAACATCAATGTCCATCGCTGACGCTTATGGAAATATGATTTGTTTGACGCAGAGCCTGGGATCGGCCTTCGGGTCTGGGGTTATGATACCAGGCACTGGTGTGATACTGAACAATTTCCTGAACTGGACAGACTTGAACCCTGTATCACCGAACGCCTTGCAGCCAGGACAACGAATTGCCATGTGCCTGGCGCCATCGATTTCGACTGTTGGCGGCAAGGCCGTCCTAGCACTTGGCACGCCAGGCAGTTATGGCATCCTGCAAACTCAGGTTCAGGCCATGGTTGGGTATATGGATTTCGGCTTGGACCTTCAGGCAGCGATTGAGATGCCCCGAGCACGCTTATGGGATGGCAATCAGATCTACTTGGAGCGTCGCGTTCCACATTCTGTCTGTGTCGAGCTCTCAAAACGAGGTCACGACGTTGCCTTGCTGCCCGATTATTCATGGCGTACCGGTGGCATGCAGGCGGTCTCGCGGGATCCTGAAAGTGGCGCGCTGGCTGGCGCAGCGGACAGCAGGCGAGACGGCGCGGTAATTCCAGTTTAGGACGAATAGTTATGGATAAGTATTTTGCCGAAGATTTCGCTGAAGCACGCATCAAATTTCTTGGGGCAGCAACGGATGCCGATGTTCGACTTTGGCAATATAACCATCCGGCGACTGGTCCCAACGGTGAGGCGCTTGGTACCGATATCGTCTGGCTTGGCCCTAAAGATGCTCGGAATATCGTTGTTGTCGGTTCGGCGACCCATGGCATTGAAGGGTTCTGTGGATCAGGCTGTCAAACCGGCTTTTTAACAGAAAACTGGAAGTCTCGCCTTCAGGCGGGTTCGGCCCTGGTGTTGGTTCACGCTAATAATCCTTACGGCTTTGCCCATCAACGTCGCGTCAACGAAGACAATATCGACCTCAACCGCAATTTCATCGACTTTGACGCGGAAACACCGGACAGTCCTGGATATGCCGACCTGCATTCAGCACTGGTGCCCGAGGCGTGGGACGGCCCATCGCGCATAGCTGCGGATGCGGCGATCGAGGCCTATAAGGCGCGTGAGGGGTTGCCAGCCTTCCAGCAAGTAACTTCTCGCGGCCAGTACAACTTTCCTAATGGTCTTTTCTACGGAGGTAAAAGCCCAAGCTGGTCTCGATTAACTATCGAAGGCTTTGCTCAGGAGCATCTGGGGCAGGCAGAGCGCATTGCTGTGGTCGACTTCCATACAGGTCTGGGACCACGTGGCTACGGCGAGGTAATCGGCAGGGGCGGCCCTGGCGACCCACAGTATGAACGGACGGTCTCGTGGTACGGCTCAGACGTTAAAAGCGCTGCGGTTGGCAACTCCGCCTCTGTGCGGCTTAGCGGCACAATTGATTTTGGCTACCGCCGTGCTTGCCCTCAAGCAGAGCAAACTGCAATTACCCTGGAATTCGGCACACTGCCGTTGGAGGAAGTGCACGAAGCAATTCGCGCTGACAACTGGCTTTATGCTATCGGTGGCGCAGAGACATCGCCGCACTTTAAATCAATTAAGGCACAGATGCGTGCCGCTTTTTACGGCGAGGATGGTCAGTGGAAAAAAGATATATGGGCCCGTGGTCAGGAGGTTGTTGAACAGGCGCTGAATGGAGTAGGAGCCTGACTTTTCTCCTGCAAACTAAATGCAAACTAAATGCAAACTAAATGCAAACAAAAAAATTGGCTGTTTGTATAGCCCACCGATTTAATGTCGTAATTGTATCTAACCTGATTGAGGGAGCCCGGTTTTTTGAAAAGTCAAAAAACGGAAGCGTAATTCTTACTCGAGTAGTTTGAAAGCTACGGCAGAAATAAATCCTACTAACGTCGCCAGACCGGTGGCATTTCTTCCTCCCAAGTGGATCGCTTCAGGTATCATAGCTGCGGCAATCATCGTGAGCATTGCACCGGCGGCAAAACCTTCAACTACTACAAGGACACCGTGATCCAGGATATCCCCAAACCAAAAGCCTGCTCCCGCGCCAATACAGGTCATTACTGTAAGACTAAACCACATCAAAAATATTTTTAAACTGCCCCAACCCTGCTTTTTCATTCCAATGGAACTACTCATCGCCTCTGGAAAATTGGCCAGAAATAGCCCGGCAATTAATGTATAGGGAATGACCGAGCCTAATGTCACTGCTTCGGGCCCGCTTTGAGCAATCACGGCTGAGATGGCAACTAAAAGTGCGGACCCGATTACAAAACTCTCCGGAATACCATCCAACATAATTCCTAGCCAAATCGCTAATGGCGCACCGCCATGCTCCTTGCTAACTTCTTGGAGTTGTGAATTTGTCGGCACGACTGTCGTTGCCATTAACGAGTTCATCGCATCATCCACCCATGTATCGACATCAATTTCGATACCATCCCGATCCACAAGCTCTTTAAGGCGGCTAGCAGCCAACCTCGTCGCTGCTTCTTCAAATTCTACATATCGCGATCGCCAAGCATCAAAATCCTCTTTTGGAAACGCAAATGCCGTCATGTTTTCCTTTGCAATTGCAGTAGCCGTTCTGGGTGCGCCAGTTACTAATGCGATCTCTCCTAGTACGTCTCCTCCCTCTAGGAGCGCTATCTCTTGAGAATCCCGCAGAACGGTAACAGAACCGGATTCTAGAAAAACCACTTCGTCGCCTTCATCTCCCTCTTTAAAAATGGTTTCGCCAGCGCTGAAAGATTTCTCGTTGACCTTTGCAACCATCTCTTCGATAGCTTCAAGAGGGAGATGGCGCACCAGTTCGCTCACGGATAGATGTTCAAGGATTTCTCTTCGGCGCACAGCCTTACGATTGGTAAAATATTCAATTGTCGAGGACGTTTTCCTAAGAAAACCGCCTTTAGAATTGATAATTTCGTCGAGCACAACGAATACGACGCCACCGCAGATAGCGCCAAATAAAAGGCTCAAAAGATGATGTGCTGCCTCACTCTTAGCAATGTCGGTTTTAGCATTAACAAGGTGTATTGCAGTTGGCGCAACTAATTCAATCGCCAAGGCAGCAAGTAAAGCTCCGCCACCGAAGGCTGTCATCATTCCTATTGTGCGATTACCTGGATTCCAAATCAATCCAAGAACTGAGCCCAACGGTAGCGATGCCGCCGAGAGACCACCAAGAAAAACTGCCCAAATAAGAAACTGATAATCCATATTGACCCACCCACGTCAAATCCAGTGACATCTTTTAAATACTAGATGATTATTCCTAATAATACATAATGGAATTGAATATTGTGGGAGTATAAAAAAAAAGCCATGGAGTGTCATTGTGTTTAATTAAAACACTAAAATGACAATTAGCTTAAATTTTGAAATTTTTTAAAAATTTGATAAATGGGTAATTAATAAAAAATAATTTTAAACGTTCATGACATTATGAGGCCGCCGTCGACGTAAAGCGTTTGACCAGTCATAAACCGTGCCCAATCCGACGCCAAGAACAAGACCGGGCCAACGACGTCCTCTGGTGCTGCAATGCGACGGAGTGGGGTTTGTGCCGCGATTTCGTCTTTAAGGCCTTCCTTTGCTGAAGCGCTGGCATCTGTTGGGTAAACGAGGCCGGGCGCTACTGTGTTAACGCGAATTCCCATTGGACCGAGCTCTGCCGCCAAATTTCGGCTGAAGCCGACAAGCGCCGCCTTTGCCGTCGTGTAGTCGTGGTAGGGCACAACAGGTCTAGCAATTAAATTTGTCGCTATATTTACTATTGAACCTTCAGCTTTCTGTAGCATTGAAGGTAGAACAGCTTTTGCTAAACTGTGTGCTGACTTAACAGCTCCTTCGAATTGAGATTGATAGTCCGACCAATCCAATTCCCAGTGCAGTTTTCTAATTTCGGGATCAAATCGATAAGGTCTAAAAGCATTGTTAACAAGGATATCCACCTTACCAAATGCATCTTCTGCTTTTTCAACGAGTAAAAACGTCTGGTCTAGATCAGTTACATCAGCCTTCACGGCGACCGCGTCGCCACCTGCAGCTTGGCATTCGGCAACGCTTTTGTTTGCTGCATTTGTATTTTGTAAAAAGTTGATTGTGACGGACGCACCTTCTGCTGCAAATGCACGTGCTATTGCAGCGCCGATGCCCCGGCTCGCGCCTGTCACAAGAACAGATTTTCCAGCAAAGTCCATGATCTCCGCTTTTTCACCTTATTTTGGAATGAGATCGGATTTAATGAGCGCGCGCATATCTAAATCTGCTTTTATGAGGCCAAGCTCTTTGAAGGTCTCTGCACCTTTTTGGAGCAAGTCGATATCAAAGTGACCAAGCCCCTTGGACCGTGTTGTCTCAGACTGTGAAGAAATATTACGAATTTTGATTATCGCTAAATTTACAGCCTCATTACGGCCGTTGATAGAACGTGTAATGGCGATCTTTGCCGCTTCTTCTGGTTCTGCGATCATCCAAGCGGCGCTGTTGCGGTATGCTTCGAGAAAGCGTTTTAAAAGCGGTTTGTTTGCCAAGTAATACGCTTCTGTCACGACAAACATGTCACTTGGTACATTGAGACTATCTGCCACATTAATAACATTTACGTCTCCGAGGCCTTTTAATTTGCCAACAAGTAGGCCTGTATCCGTTGCCGCTGTGGCATCAACTTGGCCTTGAATAACCGGTGCAAAATTCAAAAGGCCCGTTACCTTAATTAAAACGTCCTTCTCCGTGAGACCGACCTGGTGCAATAGGACCTGGAGGTTTTGTCGCGTCCCGCTTGATAGGCTATAGACGCCAATTTTCTTGCCCTTTAGGTCCTCTGGTTTCTTTATACCACGTTCCACCGGTGAAACGACGTTAAAGACATTTTGCGGGTAAATATTATAGATTGCGACTAGTTTTTCACCCTTATCTAGTGCCTGATAAAACGAAGCGGGGTCCGTAAAGGCGACATCTGCAGCGCCGGAGAGCATATTCCGAATAGCAGACCCACCGCCTGCGCCTGGCACATACTTCATTTCGATATTATTAGCCTTGAAAAAGCCTTTATCGGGCTCTGCCAATATATTTGTAATTTCGCTGATTGGCTTGCTCCAACCTGCGATGCGAACGGTATCCATCGCTTGTGCAGTCGTAAAGCTAGTACTGAATAGAAGTACCGTTGCGACGAAGATAGTTCTAATCATTGGTCTTGTCCTTTCGTCCAGCCGCACAAGACATAGTGCTCGACTAGAGTGGTTAGCTGATAAAATAGTAATCCAAGCGCGGTGATAACGATGAATAATGCGAACATCAGTGTGGAATCCATCATGCCTTGTGCGGTAATGATGCTGGCACCAAGACCGCTAGAACCCCCTATAAATTCCCCAACTACCGCACCTACGAGTGCAAGAACTATCGCGATGCGAACGCCTGCCATTATTATTGGTAATCCGGATGGAACCTTTAGCTTAATCAACGTTTGCCAACGGGAGGCGCCTAACATTCGGAAAAGGTCGCGCTTATTGGGAGACACGGATTGCAGGCCTGTTATCGTGTTTTCTAGCAGAGGGAAAAAGCAGATCAAAGCAGTGATTACAATGGTTGACGTCATTCCAAATCCGAACCAGACAATGAAGATCGGACCGAGTGCGAGCTTAGGTACTACTTGACTGGCAAGAACATATGGCCAAAGCAATTGACGCAAATACTCGATCTCTCCAAGAATAACACCTACGATGAAACCAATAATGCAACCCAGTGAGAAACCTGCGAGCGTTTCGACTGCGGTCACCCAGATATGAGGCCACAGAAAACCTACAGTGAGACCTTCCCAAAGGACTAAGAGAACAGCCGACGGAGCCGGAACTACGAGTGCTGAAACGCCGGTCGTGTGAACGATACCCTCCCATAAAAAAAGGAGTACGGTAAAAATTACCAGAGAAAGGTGACTTGTTCGGTTCATCCGTCTGCTCCCGCCTTGGGGGCCATAGCATTGCGTAATTTAAGACATGTAGCATTGAATACAGATGAATAGCGTTGTGTTTGGTTGCGTGGCCGAGAGAGAGTTACATCGGCTGAACACACAATTTCGCCGGCACGCATAACGGCCACTTTGTCTGCCAGATAAACGGCCTCACCGATGTCATGGGTGACGAAGAGCACCGTGGTTTGTCGTAGTGAAACAAGTTGAAGCAGGTCATCCTGCAATTCTTCTCTTGTTATGGCATCAAGAGCCGCAAATGGTTCGTCCATCAAAAGGCCTTCAGGCTTTGTAATCAATGCACGCGCAAGCGCAACGCGACTTTGCTGGCCACCTGAGAGTTGGGTTGGATAACGATCAATGTGTTCCTGTAGCCCAACGAGTTTAATTAATTCTCTCGCAGCAGCCTGATCTTCCGTTGTGACGTTTCCATGTAAAGAGATGGGCAACAAAACATTGTTTAAGACTGTTTGCCATTCTAAGAGCGACGGTGACTGGAAAACAAAACCCACATGCTTTGAAGGTTCCGCAACATCGCTCCCAAGTACTCGAACGCTTCCAGAAATGGGCTGCAGAAGTCCTGCTGCTAGTTTCAAAAGTGTTGTCTTCCCGCATCCACTCCGACCTACAAGGCAATGAATACCGCCCTCTGGGATAGACCAGTCGATGCTCGATACCACGTCGCCAAATGTCCCTTCATAGGCAAAAGTTGCTGCATTTAATTGAAGAAAATTGTTCTTAGTCGGCATAGGGTGCCAACTTATCTGCAGCTAGAAAGGTGCGACCATCTATCTCAACAATTCGTACCAAATCACTTAAATTAAACCTGCCATCATGATGCCAACCAGCCTCCGGTGCCGTCATGTCGCCGAGTGCTGAAATTCTCGTGATACCTGCGGCGCCCAAGCTTTTCGAGAGGATTAATAGTCTCTTCGGGGAAACTGCGATCCCAACGGTCTGCAGAAGCCTTTTATATGGAGCTAAACGTTCAGGAACTTCTTGTAGGTCATCAACCGCAACAACGCGAATGGTTCGGTTTAGTTCACTTGGTTTAATGTCATCACTTTCTTCAACGTAAGACACCGACCAAGCGCCATTCACGTCACCAATGACGTTTGCATCAACGGCGAACTCTTCAGCGCTTCGCCATGCGGCGATGCTGGAAGATTCAGAGATACTTAGAGGGCGTCGGGGAAACTTGTGTTGAAGCGCTGCTAATTCGTGAGCAAGGTATTGAGCGAATTGTCGCGGGGCGATTGATCCACCCCTCTCTATGAATAGCATCTGCGGACTATAGCAGCCTTGCTGGTCATAGCGCGCTACATCGTATGCTGCTAAACGTGCCGTTGAAGAGGCCTTTGCGGCATCCAGTGCCTCTCGACCAACTAAGCTAAAACTTACTTTATGCCCGTAGGCCAAAAACCGCGTTGTAATAGGCGCACAGGCCTTTAAAGCGGTAAGTGCGTCATTACTGCCATAAGCGAGTGCGATATCGGCCTCTGCGAGTAATGCAGTTTCTGCATCTCTATCGCCACCCTTCCACCAGGTTATAGCAATGCAATTTGCTAATTCAGGCTCAATTTCTGACAGCAATCGTGCAAACCAGGTAGCAAACATTGGTTCCGCACTTGGGACTTTCCCAATATTTCCGGATTTGACGAGGAGACCTGAAACGAGGCTCCAAAGCGGCAATCCTGGTACATTACCAGACCAAATGTGCGCGCAAATTTCCGGCCCAACAGCCAATCCATGGCCGCCCTTGGTTAACGGCTGAAACTCATCCAAGATTGACGGATTTGGGAAGTCTTCTGCAAGAAATCGTTGGAGCTCTGTTTTTCGAAAAGATTTGAGATATTGGGTCAGCCCAAGTCGCAGCATCTCTTGGTCATAGCCCGTAATTAAGGGCAAGAGCTGCTCCATCTGCTGGCGGTAAGGGTCTTTTCGATCCAATAGGCGATTTATAGCTTTGTCTATAATTTCGACAATGCGTTTTAACGGATATGCTGCCAGAGACTGTTTGGTGTGATCACGAATATATTCTGTCAGCGCTTTAACGTCGTCACCTGCCAGAACAGGCACTCTAATTTTTAAATCCTGTCCAGATTGATTAAATTGTAGCGTTTCCCATTCCAATGATCTTGGATCAAGCCCCGGTAAATGACATGCACATTCATTCATAATCGTTAACTGCTGGCTGCCGCTTTTAAGAATTCATCGACTGCCATTGAGCAACCCTGTGCCTCTATCCCATCAGCCCTACCGATTAGTTGAAAGCCATTTTCGACGGCGAGCCCAGCATCCTCCGTCAGAATGGTTGTGCAGATATTAAAGTGTGCAAGATCGGTGTGTGCAAGTATGCCAATCTGGCCATCTGGAAGGTTTTCCCCCGTTAATGGGTTCACAACGCGTGTTCGCAGCCAGTGCGGTCCGTATTTGACGGATGGGCAGATTAAATTACCGTCATCGTAAAATTGAGATGAAAGCTCCGTCATGCCATACATGTTAATGCAGAGGCTGCGTGGCACTCCAAATACATCTTCAAGTTTGTCGTAAAATTCATTCGGCTCTAATTCCCGAGATTGCCCTTTAAAACCGCCTGTATCTAAAATTCTACTGCCTGCCGGCAACTTTACTTTACGATGGGTCCGCTCCATTTCATCAAGCACGTGGACAAGGCTGAAGCTTGCACCCAATAAAGCATAAGGCTCACTGGTTTGTTCTGCTTGATTGAGCGCGTAAAAGAGGTGGCTAAAATTTATTCCATCAGCATCCACAAGGTGGCAGCTCTCACGAAGCCCAAAGTTTCGGACCGCAAGGTCCAGGTAGTGCGCTAACGATGAATTTGGCATTATTGCTGGTGAAGGAAACAAAATACCCATTTTTATCCGTTCGAAGTTACCCATAAAACGGTCTCGGAAGTTCCGGTGCATCGATGCATCGTATACATCGAGTATGGGATGATAGCTTTTGCCGCGTACACCGCCCTGTGTGGTGCCACTGGTCATAAAGATTGCCTTTGCTTCAGTTATGGGTGAGCAGGATAAATCTAATGTTTTAAAAGCATTGATTGGGACAGCAGGAATATCCATCCAAGACTTGACCGTACGTGGCGTTGCTCCACGTCTGCGTGCAAATTTCATAAAGGGTTCGTTATTGCTAAATTGGTAGGCGAATAACTTCAAAGCTAAATCGTTAAACGCTTCATCATCTGCGCTATCAGCAGCGATAAAGTCCAAAACGTTTTTTACAATATCAAGCTTTGCCATCAATCTGTCTTTCACAATACGTACTGCTGCCGAATAGCTTGGCTCAAAAGAGGGATTAAATGGACATTAAAACCCAATTTCCTCCGCCGGTATGAGCCGGTTCAGGTTCAAAGGATCGTCGCGCTGGCGACACAAAATTTGTGCACCTAGCGACATCTCAGCCTCTGAAGCGAGGCTCTCCTATGGATAGACGATTAAAAGCTAGGCTCGGGAGGAGCACACGTCAACCCAGTTTAATATTGTTGATGTGTTTCGGCGTATTTTGCTTCTAAACAAAATATCTCAATTCTGCAGGATCGAGTCTGCTTTTGGGTTCAAAGGAGAAAATTTTTCAAGTCAATCGTTAAGTCCCTGAACTCCGTCTCATTCCATGTAGGTGGGCCTTAAGCCACACCAGACTATCTTAAAGTGACCGGCTAACCGAGTAGGCGCTTAAAGTCCAAGCAGGGGAAATGAAGGATGTTCGAGGGTTTTGAGACCAAGCGAATTGAAGTTGAAGGTATTGGTATACACTTACGCCAGGCTGGCTCTGGGCCACCGCTCTTGTTATTGCATGGCTACCCGCAGACCCATGTGGAATGGCACAAAGTAGCACCGTCTCTGGCTGAACACTTCACCGTCGTATGTCCCGACCTTAGAGGATATGGCGATAGCGACAAACCACTATCCTCAGACGGAGACTTATCAACGTATTGTAAGAGAGCTATGGCCAACGACCAGCTTGGCGTCATGAGGGCTCTTGGCTTTGAGCACTTTCAGGTTGTTGGCCATGACCGAGGCGTTCGCGTTGGCTTGCGTATGGCACTCGACCATCCTGACGCAATCCAAAGTCTTACAAACCTTGACGTCGTCCCTTCACAAGAGGCCTTCGAAGCTATGGATTCATCCTTAGCCTTTTCGTGGTTCCATTGGCACCTAATGAGACAGCCCAAACCTTTCCCAGAAACTTTGATCGGAGCGAATCCTAAATTTTACCTCGATTTTTTACTCGACAGTTGGACAAGCATCGAAGGGGCAATAATCGATGAAGCTTATGCAGAATATCTGAGGTGTTTTTCGAACCCGGACACTATTCGTGCAACATGCGCAGACTATCGCAGCCTGACACTCGATTTAGAGCATGATGAAATTGACCGTGGAAGGAAGTTGGCTTGTCCTGTCCTTGTGCTATGGGGCGGCGTTATGCCTAAGCGCCCTGGATGGCAGACTGGCGATAAATTAGACATGATGACGGTCTGGACGCAGCGGGCAGACAATATTCACGGTAAAGGATTAGATTGCGGCCACTTTATCCCTGAAGAACGCCCTGACGCACTTGTATCTGAATTAATTTCATTTTTGCGCCGGGAATAAACCTGTTTCATCGAGCATTAGATACGATGAACTTTATAAATGTGGACCATGGAATGTGATTAATAAATGTTTATAAGGAATATACCAAAATAAAAAACCAGACAGCAAATAGACTAAATTATGAATTATTAATGAATACAAAAATTTGTGCAATAAAATGTCAAATTACCCAAAAAAGTACAATATTTTTATAAAAAATACTAAAACATAATTACCAAAAATAAATTAATTTATTATTAAAAATATGAGGGTTAAGTACGAATGGATCTTGGAAAGTATGACTGGAGACTTGTGCTAACGATTGCGACATTATCTATGTTACTCCAAAATACATTTTCCTATGTCTGTCAAATTACTATGCCAATATTAGCTGATCGAATAGCCGAAAATTTTAATATCTCTAGAGCATGGTTGGGTTTATATCTTTTTATTCAAAATATTGCATCCATAATTACGGCAATGTGCTGCGGTGGTTATATTCTGAGATATGGAGCGGTGAGAATAAGCCAATGGGCATTAATAATGATGGGCGGAAGTTTAATAATCATATCATTAAAAATGATATGGTTGTATCCTATTGGTGCTATATTGTTAGGTTTAGGTGGCGTCCTTACTCCGGCTAGTTCCCATTTGTTAGCACGAGTATGCCCTCCAAAAATATCTGCACTAATTTTTTCAATCAAACAAACAGGTGTTCCTTTAGGTAGTTTAGTTGGTGGTTTATTAATACCATTTCTTCTGGGCGTGAGTGTTTATTTTTCAAGCATAAAAATGTCAGTTCATGTGAACGCATTTGGGGCTGCATTTATAACTACTTTATTGGTGTATATCATAGTATTAATTTTACAACCAGTAAGGGAATACTTCGATTCAGACCGTCAACCAAATGTAAAAGTTTCTTTTTCGAATGTCACGCATACTATGAAGAGTGTTATTTCAAACCCGGAGTTAAGAGATTTAGCATTTGGATCGTTTTCATTTGGTGGATTGCAGTCAATATTTGCTGGATTTTTTATTTTATTTTTAATTGATGGCTTGGGATTTAGCGAAATAGAGGCAGGAAAAGCGTTTGCAATCTCTTCATTTACGGCAGTAGGTGCAAGAATTTTTTGGGGGTATATAGGAAGCGTTTATTTATCGGCTCGAATTGTTCTTGGGTTTATTGGTGTTTTTGCAGGCATTGCAGCTATTTTAACTGGGCTTTATGATGAAACTTGGAGTTATACACTTATTATATCGATTGCCATTCTTTATAATGTAACGGCTTTGAGTTGGCATGGTATTTTGCTGGCAGAAATTGCACGACTTACATCACGCGAAACAGTAGCGTCTACTACAGGTGGAGTGCTCGCATTTACCAGTATTGCCATGATGATATATCCGGCAATGTATGGGGTATTATTAGCTATAACTAATTCATATTCTGCGGGTTTTATACTGCTTTCTATACCGTCATTTATAGGTGGAGTTTTACTTTTACGGAAGCCGAATAGTTCGCCATGGTTAGGAAAAATCAGAAGTTTATTTTTCAATTTTTATAATTCAAGAAATATTTTTTATGCATTGTTAGTCATTATGTTTGGTTTTATATTAGGGATAATAATAGGGTTTATGAATATTTGGTAATTTAAATTATTATTTTATTTGTAGATAAGTTTTTTAATAAAATCAAAAAATATTAATTTAAAATAATTTAAGACAAAAATTCCTAAAGTATTAATTTTAGTCCATAATATTAGTAAATATATATATATTTTAAATTAAAAAATTCAAAATAAATATACAATATTGAAAAAATCATGTGAAATTGATAATTTAAAATCAAAAGAAATTTCAGTCGTGAGAACTAATTGGTATGGATACCAAAGATTGTGATACTTCTAACAAATAAAATATTAAGTTAAGCGTTAGGTAAGCGGAAGTAGTTTATTTATTGTGTTAAAGGTGAGTTATTAGAATTAAATTTGGAGCCTTTCTGCTAATTTACATGAAAATATTTCCAAAGCCCTTGTGCCTGTATAAGTCAAAAAAAAAGTGGTTTTCCGAGAATGTTGCTAGCATTTAAGGCCGAGGCCAGCCCGGCAAGGTTACTAAATGTTGAGTTTAGCGGTAAAAGGGGGAGGCGAATATGCAATTACGGTCGATAAAAACACTTAAATGTGGAACAGAAGAATATGGCCTTTTTCCATTGCCGCAGGGTGTCGGCGACGGCAGGATAAGACTCAACACAGTTACACAAACAGGAAAGTAATCGCCATGGCGGATATCGTGATCGTAGGCGGCAGCATTATGGGGTCGAGTATTGCCTATCACTTGGCACTAGCCGGAACGGCAGCTGATATTTGTGTTATTGAACCTGACCCGACTTATGAATTCGCTGCTGCACCGCGTTCTTCCGGTGGCGTTCGTTTGATGCATGGGTTAATAGAAAATATTGAAATGTCGGTCTACGGGCAGGAATTTTATCGCGATTTTGCTAATCGGGTAGATGTCGACGGTCAGCCCGGCGTCTTTAATTTCCTTGAATACGGGTATTTACATCTGTTGTCAGGTGCAGATGAAGTTGCGATTAGTGAGAAGAACTGTGCTCTACAAAATAAGTGTGGTGCGTCTAACGAGATGATTGATCGGGATGAATTAGGTAACCGCTTCCCGTCGATGCGAACCGACGATATCGATGCGGCGTTGCACGGGCCACAGGACGGATTCGTCGACCCTCATGCCGCTGTGATTGGCTTCCGTCGTAAGGCAAGAAGCCTTGGGGTCAAGTTTGTTCAGGACCGTGTGGTAGGATTCGAAACTAACTCGAAGGTTGTACAAAAAGCCATACTCGAATCAGGAAACAAGATCGATGGTGAGGCCTTCGTCAACGTGGCCGGTGCCTGGGGGCCGGAACTCAGTGCGTCGATTGGGTTAAAATTCCCCGTCGAGCCCCTCAGTCGGTCCACCTTTTACGTAGAGACGCGAGAAGAACTGGAGACGATGCCGTTGACCAAGGACCCGTCGCATGTTTCGTTTCGTCAAGAAGGCGCGGGTTATACGGTAGGGCTCACTGATGTTGATGTCCAAGGGGGCTTCGATTGGAATGTGAAACATCACCTTTTTGACAATATAATGTGGCCGGCGGTTGCGCACCGAGTGCCAAAACTTGAAAGCCTTAAGGTCATGCGGAGTTGGGCAGGGCACTATGCATATAACCGCATGGACGGAAACACAATTATTGGAAACTGGTCCGGAGGATTAGAAAATTATTATTTTGCTACCGGGTTTTCTGGTGCCGGTTTGCAGAAGGGACCAGCAATTGGTCGTGCAATGAAAGAACTACTGCTTGATGGTGGATATCAGACTATTGATCTAAGCCGAATGTCATACCAGCGGGTGCTAAATAATAAACCGCTGTTGGAAGAGGGTTTCTCAGCTTAAAGAAAATGTGCGATATTTTTAAATAAAAATAATCAGCACGTAGGTTCCTTATTTTAGTTTAAATTCTTTCCGTACTAAACCCAGATTTTAATTTAAAGACGGCCAATGATTAAGAAATGTGATATATCTACACTGTGTTATTTTATATTGTATCAAAACACATAGAAATTACATTTAATTAAATAAATAAATTGTAATAGGGTACTTAATGACCAGTCAGGTATTTAAAAATCATTCAAATAAATTTGGTAAATACTATTTAACTACATTAACTTTAACTATCGTCTTAACGAGTTTCACAATGATGACCTATGCCACTATTGTTACTGTGGCGGTTCCAAACGTGATGGGTGCATTTGGTGTTGGCCAAGAAAAAGCACAATTAGTGGCCACAGGGTTTTATATTTCTATGACCGTGAGCCAATTAATTTGTGCATGGTTATTATTAGCGATTGGCCATTATTATACCTACAATATTTCAATAATTTTGTTTTTAATTGCATGCTTTATTGGTGCTTTATCGAATGACTTTACATTCATTGTTATTTCGAGAGTTATGCAAGGTTTTTCCGCTGGAATACTAATGTCGCAGACTATGATTGCAGTAGTGCAGGCGTATCCATTATCCAGACGAGGATACGCTTTAAGCATGTTTACGATAGGCGGGGTCTTAGCGATTGGGGTTGGGCCAGTTTTGGGGGGTATAATAATTGAGGCGCTTAGCTGGCGTGAAATTTTTGTAATACCAATACCATTGTTAATTATAATATTTGCACTCGGATTAATGGTTATGCCTAAAAAAATTAATTTAGAGCTTCCGAAATTCGATTGGTGCGGTTTAATTTTATTAATAATTTCCCTTTACTGTTTTATGACAATATTCGCAGATGGGCAACGACAGGGATGGTTCTCTGATTATATTTTAAGCTTATGGTTTATAGGTGTTTTCAGTTCTTTTTTGTTTATATATAAGCAATTGGCATATGAGAATAAAATTTTGGATTTTTCAATATTTAAATACCCTGTTTTTACCAATGCGACGATTATTACGTTTTGTGTAGGAACGGCGAATTTTGGTGCTATATATGCTATTCCAATTTTTGCCCAAATTATTCAGACATTTTCACCAATAGATGCTGGTTTGATAATGTTACCAGCGTCAATTATTACAATATTAGCACTTCCTATAATTGGAAAATTATCTGACATTTGGTCTCCTAGAACAGGTTCTATAATAGGTTTATTATGTTTTTTTATTGGTACTGTTCCATTAATTAAAGCGGACGCAAATACGTCTTTTTTATTTATGATGGGGTTTGCTGTATTTTTGCGACTAGGAATGGGAATTAATAACCCTTTTGTCGCCAAAGCGGCCATCTCATCGTTGCCTATTTCTAAAATAGAACAGGGTACAACGACTTTAAATTTTTTTAGACTGTTGGGTACGTCTTTAGGGACAACAGCGTGGGTTGTGTTTTTAGAGATGCGGACACAGATGCATAGTAATTCCTTTACTGATACTCAAAATGGATCTAACGAAACGAGCCTTGGTTTTTTATTGGAAGTAAAAACAATTTTAAAAGAAATGGGACTGTCTGCTAGCTCGCAAGAGTTTAGTTCTTTAAATTATTTAGGAAAAGTTATCTATTATCAAAGTCATTCATTAGGGTTTCAAGATGGATTTCTTATTTTTGCTGTTATATTTGCAATGGCAATTATTCCCGCATTTTTTATGGTTTCAAAAAAATAGGAGTTACAGATAGAGATATTTTGGGGGAAATATAGGTTTTATTTAAAGGTTACGCGGGGTAACGCGTTTTTAATGTTTTAATGATAAGGGTCTGGACGTCGTTCGTCTGAACGTTCCACGCAAGTATGTAAATGTCGGGGGGAATGTTTTTAGTGCAGGTCGCCAATAACCACTCTATTAAAACTGGTGTTTTGGGATAGCGTAATTATTCGAAGATGTGAAAAAAGTACGGGTAATCTATTCGGGGCATCGGGACCACGTATCTAGGACGGCTCGGAGTGCTGAGACGAAGGCGAGTGGTTGGTCGAGCATGACGTGATGATGGGCTTCTGGAATTTCAATTATGGGAGCTGTTGGCCCCATTAGTTTCGACATATACGATACAGTCCGACTTGATACAATGGCGCTTTTGTCACCATGTATTAAGGCGGTACGGCCTTTTAAGGCTTTGAGTTCGTCTCTGTAAGATTCTCCAAAGCGTCGCGAGGACATTATTTTGAAATCGAATTTCCAAGTCCAACCGCTGTAGCATTCACGTATTGAAGTTCGGGCAATGAAATCAGTGATATACCTATTTTCACATGGCTGCTCGGGCATTAGCCGAAAGCGGGAGAGTGCTGTTGCTTTGTCGGGATAGATTGGAGGCACTGTTCGGCTTGATGTAGCTGGTTCCGGAAGTGGCGTATCTTTGGGATCTTGAACAGGTGAATCGACGATCACCGTTCCGCCAATCGGCAACTTCGATTCCGCGCCGAATTTCATTGCGATTAAACCACCGAAACTATGCCCAACGATAAAAGGATCTATCCTGTTTGCAGGGCCGTCGTTGGAGTAAAGCCGAGCGTCCAGCAATACAGCTTCGATCTCGCTGGTCCAGCTGTCTGGTTGGTAAATAACGCGGTCACCGCTGTCTCCCATGCCTGAAAGATCTATGGCGCATACACGATTGGTTGCTGTGAAAAACGGGGCAATGAAACGCCACCAATTGGCATGCGCTCCACCCCCATGGATCAACAGTAGACCAGGGCGGGCGAGCTCATTTTCATCTACAGCATCAGGGTCGAACCATGCAAGGTAGTGAATACAACATCCCGCGACCTCGAGAAATCGGGATTTAACAGGTTGTGCAATTGCTAAGCGGAACCAGTCCGGTGCCGAGGGATCGATTTCGATGGGGCCGGTTTTCATTACATTAGTCGTGACTGCGCACTATTAATTAATATTTTAACAACCAACCTTACGCTGGCTAGTTTAAACCCAGCCAGAGAAATCGCTTTTTTGCTACACAGTGGCGGGACATGCAGTCGTTTAAGCCCAGGATCGCTTGATGCCAAGGGCCATTTTTAATTTTTGAAGTATTGGGTGGAAAAAGAAGCTTATAATTTCTGCATTATTTTCAAACTGTTGGCTTTCAAGGTGTTGATAGTTTTAAAGGAATTTAATATCCATATCATCGAGCATTTCCCTTCTCTAAGGGGAAAACGTTTTCTAGGAGAAATTTCCAGCTTTTTCATCCTCTAAACGGTGAATGAAATGTGGACCAATAAAATAAATAACGTTGTTTTAGAGAATAAAAACGCGAAAACGTTTTATGAAAAATCCCTTTGGTCACATTACGATTTGAATGTGAAAATACAATTTTTGCAGTGCTGCTCTTGGGGTTCTATCGAACTGAAGTCTGAACAATATGAAGCAATCGAAGAGATGAGTTCAGATGCTCATACATATGATACGCAATACAATACCGATTCCTCTTACAATATCGTGGAATTCGAAAAACTGCTGTTCGTTGATAATCGGAACTTTGCTGGGACGGAATTTTGCATAGCTAGTGATACGTCGGGCACATTTCCAATAACTAACGATGATACATTATCAGCGATGTCAGATCTGAGTTGGTTTCAAAAAAATTATGGCATCGGCGACGAAAATATTTCGAAATTTTATAATATTTTATTAGAAAAGGGATGGGTATTTATCAGAAATACATACTCTATAGTTGGTGATATTTTAATAATGGGGAAGAGTGATTATGATTATTTATGGATAACTGATGATTGTGTTGATGGGCAAGACAATAATTCTGGAAAGCATGCTTATGATCAGCGGATTAGTTTTCTTAACAATCAGACATAAGGCTGATCCTTTTCATCCTCCAAGGTGTTCGCCAACTTACTAAGTCCTATGTACAGCGCAAGGATTTGATCCCCACCACCAGATGGGTATGACACGACGAAGGTCTACCTTCGGGCGAATGACCTTTTAAACCACGGAACAATATTCACACCATTCGAGGACGTATTAAGAACGTGCGGCCATGAAAAGGTGAAATTGATTAATTGTGAAGTGGTCGGGGCAAGGTTTGGTTGTTCATTATTTTTCATAAAAATAAATCAAATATTATTGGTGCAATAATTATGAAAATAAAATAATAATAATAAATAAATATTTTCTATATTATAT
>MDTE01104996.1_pt1 | contig 27855 bp, 20 predicted proteins | sample 811231 | NCBI WGS metagenome assembly MDTE01 (sample SAMN05326651, study PRJNA326480) | marine metagenome | isolation source: seawater | place: Indian Ocean: Red Sea | collected 2010 | reverse complement strand
TGAAGCTGAGGTGACGCGATGGGGATCATGATTACCGAGAAAGCCGCGGCCGAGATGTCACGCGCCCTCGAAGAGAAAAGCCTGTCGGTCGACGAACACGTTCTGCGAATCGGCGTGGCCGGAGGTGGCTGTGGTGGTTTCCAGTACCGCTTGGCATTCGATGACAAGGTCGACGAATCCGCCGACGATGTCTCGACCCAGCACGGGTTGAGAGTCGCCGTGGACCGCAAGAGCCTGTTGTTCCTCGACGGCACGACGATCGACTGGTACGACGGCCTGGAAAAGCGTGGGTTCACCTTCAGCAACCCCAACGCGGAGCAGTCCTGCGGATGCGGGACCAGTTTTTCCTGCTGAGACCGCGGCACAGGAAGTTGTCGGCAGGCGGCAGGCCCCGGCCGATTACTCTGCGGAACACAGCAACCGGCCGGTCCTGACGTTCCTGGGACGCTCGGTCGGCGCCCGGTGTGCTGGAGCGAGCTGCGACGGCTCGGTTTTCCGTCACGAGAGGAAAGAGAATCAGGATGAAGTTCGAGGGACGAGTTGGGCTGGTAACGGGCGCTTCACGAGGCATCGGACGTGCGACGGCGATCGCCATGGCCCGTGAAGGAGCCGACGTCGGACTCAACTACCGTTCGCACACCGACGAAGCCCTGGAGGTTGTTGAGGAAATCGAGCGACTGGGACGAAGGGCCGTGCTGCTGCAGGCCGACGTGTCCGACCAGGACGCTGTCGAGGCCATGGTGGCCCGGACAACCGAGGAACTGGGACGACTCGATCTGTTTGTTTCCAACGCAGCCTACAGTGACCGGGAGCTGATGATCGACGCCGATATGGACGGCTTCCGCAGGACAATCGACGTGTCCATGTGGGGGGCGTTTTACGGCACGCGGGCCTCGGCGCAGCAGATGGTGAAGCAGGGCGAAGGCGGCTCGATCGTCATCGTCAGTTCTCCCCATGCCGTTCTCGCCATCCCCATGTCGATGGCCTACAACATGGCCAAGGCCGCCATCGACCACATGGCCCGCACCGCCTCGATGGAACTGGCCCCCCACAGCATCCGCGTCAACATCGTCCATCCCGGCTGGATCGACACACCCGGTGAACGGAAATTCTTCACCGAAGAACAACTCGAGGAAGGAGCTGCCGCCCTGCCGCTGAAGCGGCTGGGGACGTCTGAGGAGATCGCCGAGGGAATCGCGTTCATCCTCAGCGACCAGGCCAGTTACATGACCGGTGGCACCACGACCATCGACGGCGGCGTCGGACAGCCGTGGTGGTCGAAACGGGCCGAAGGCAAGCAGTAATCGGCACCGCGAGGCGTTGTTTGACACCCCGCTCCGGCCGTCCGTAGAATCGGCTCGGCGGCTGTCTCTGCAGCCCTTTGCCCACACCGCAAAAAAACCAACGACTCAGACCAGGAGCTCGTCCCGATGAGTGGCGATGCGATTCAGAGTGTCCTTCAGGAAGACCGCCAGTTCCCGCCGCCAGAGGCCTTTTCGGCCGACGCCCATATCTCCAGCGAGGAGCAGTACCAGGAGATGTGGCAACGGGCCAAGGATGACCCGGACGGATTCTGGGGCGAACTGGCCCGGGAGAACCTGGATTGGTTCGAGCCTTTCGAGCAAGTCTCTGAGGGAGACATGCCCGACACCAAGTGGTTCACCGGCGGCAAGCTCAATGTCACCCACAACTGTCTCGACCGGCACCTGGAGAACTGGCGAAAGAACAAGGCCGCGATCATCTGGGAAGGCGAACCGGGCGACACGCGAGTACTCCGCTACCAGGACTTGCACCGTGAGGTCTGTCGCTTCGCCAACGTGCTGAAACAACTCGGGATCGAAGCCGGCGACCGGGTCACGCTGTACATGCCCATGGTCCCCGAACTGGCGATCGCGATGCTCGCGTGCGCCCGCATCGGTGCGGTCCACTCGATCATCTTCGGAGGATTCAGTGCCGACGCGGTGGCCGAGAGAAACAACGACGCCCAGGCCAAGCTGGTCGTCACTGCCGACGCCGGCTGGAGACGTGGCAAGGAACTGCCGCTGAAGGAGGCTGTGGACAAGAGCCTCGAGAAGTCTCCCTCGGTCGAAAAGGTCGTGGTTGTCAGACGGACCGGTTACGACGTCGAGATGGTGCCGGATCGGGATTACTGGTGGCACGAGTTGATGGAAGGGGCTTCGATCGAGTGTGAAGCCACTCCGCTGGACTCCGAACACCCGCTGTTCATCCTTTATACCTCCGGATCGACCGGGAAACCCAAAGGTGTGCTGCACACCACCGCCGGCTACCTGCTGGGCACCACGATGACTTCCCGATGGGTCTTCGACCTCAAGGACGACGACACCTACTGGTGCACCGCCGACATCGGCTGGATCACCGGCCACAGCTACATCGTCTACGGTCCGCTGGCCAACGGCGCCACCACGGTGATGTACGAGGGGGCCCCGAACTGGCCCGACGAGGGCCGTTTCTGGCAGATCGTCCAGAAGTACGGAGTCTCCATCTTCTACACCGCTCCCACCGCGATCCGCGCCTTCATCAAGTGGGGCGACGACTGGCCCGGGCAGGCCGATCTCTCGAGCCTCCGGCTGCTCGGCACGGTCGGTGAACCGATCAATCCCGAGGCATGGATGTGGTACCACCGGGTGATCGGGGGCGAGAAGTGCCCGATCGTCGACACCTGGTGGCAGACCGAAACCGGCGGGATCATGCTCAGCCCGCTGCCCGGCGTGACCGCCACCAAACCGGGCAGTTGCACCAAGCCGTTGCCCGGCGTGGTGCCCGACATTGTGACCAAGGAGGGCGAGAGCCTGGGCGACAACCAGGGGGGGCTGTTGGTGATGCGGCAGCCCTGGCCGTCGATGCTCAGGACGCTCTACGGAGACCACGACCGGTTCCTGGAGACCTATTTCAGTGAAGTCCCAGGATCGTACTTTGCCGGCGACGGAGCCCGTCGGGACGAGCACGGTTTCTACTGGATCATGGGCCGCGTCGACGACGTGCTGAACGTCGCGGGCCACCGTCTGAGCACGATGGAGATCGAGAGCGCCCTGGTCTCGCACGCACAGGTCGCCGAAGCGGCCGTCGTCGGCTTCCCACACGACCTCAAGGGCGAGGGCATCTGCTGCTTTGTCACGACAACAGTCAACGACAACTCCGAGGAACTCAAGGCCGAGCTTATTGCCCACGTCCGGGAGCAAATTGGGGCCATCGCCACACCCGACCAGATCCGCTTTGCCGCGGCGGTGCCCAAGACGCGCAGTGGCAAGATCATGAGACGGTTGCTGCGAGACATTGCTGCCGGTCGTGAAAACATCGGTGACACGACCACGCTCGAAGACTACACGGTTCTGGCCAAGCTCCGTGAAGAAGACGAGTGATTCTCGAGAACCGTCTCGCGGATCCTCCCAAGAATCTGGACCGACGTGATCTTGCCTCCGGCAAGCTGCCTGCGACGTGAAGCAACACCCACTCAAACAGCTCTTTGATTATTCAGCGTTCCTGATAATCGGGACAATTGTTGCGTTCCTGTGGGCCAACGTGGACGCCGACTCGTACACGTCGTTCGTCGACACCTCACTGTTTTCCGTCGCAGAGCATGTCGAAACCGGTGACGGGGAACCGGCTCACAAGAGCGTCCCGCACACGCCGCATACGATCAAGCAGATCGTCAACGACATCCTGATGTGCTTCTTTTTTGCACTGGCGGCCAAGGAGATCTGGGAATCCCTGTTACCCGGCGGACACCTCTCCACGCCGCGCAAGGCGGCGATGCCGCTGGTGGCGACCGTCGGCGGGATGATCGGGCCGGCCCTGATCTACTATGCAGGATGCCAGATCTGGGATCGCCCAGACCTGGTCCGCGGCTGGGCGGTGCCATGTGCCACCGACATCGCCTTCAGTTACTTGATCGCTCGCTTCGTCTTCGGCACCGGGCACCCCGCGATTCCCTTCCTGTTGCTGGTCGCCGTGGCCGACGACGCCGGCGGACTGGTGATCCTGGCCACTGTCTACGCCAATGACGGCGGCAACCTGGTCCTCTTCTTCGCCTGCGTCGCGACCGCCGTCGGACTGGGCTTCGTGCTGAATCGACTCGGCGTCAAATCGTTCTGGCCCTACCTGGTCGTCCCCGGGCTGCTCAGTTGGTACGGCTTCCATGTCGGAGGCCTGCACCCGGCCCTGGCACTCGTCCCGGTGATCCCCACCCTCCCTCACGCCAAGCGCGACATCGGATTGTTTCGGGAAGAGGAAGCGGATCGCAAGGACACCCTCAACGCATTCGAACACTGGTGGCAGAATCCGGTCGAGCTGATCTTGGGAGCCTTCGGCCTGGTCAACGCGGGTGTGCCGTTGGGAAGCGTCGGCGTGCCAACGGGACTGGTACTGGCCGGTCTGTTGATCGGCAAACCGGTCGGTATCACGCTGTTCGCGTTGTTCGGACGAGGCTGCGGACTGAAACTCCCCAAGGGGATGATCGTCCGTGACGTGGTGGTCGTCGGCACCGCCGCCGGGATCGGCTTCACCGTGGCACTGTTCGTCACCGGCGTGGCGTTCAACGAAGAACTTCTGACCGGAACGGCCCGAGAACTCATGCTCGAGGCGAAAAACGCGGCCAGCATGGGGGCCTTGGCATCGTTCGCGGGGATGATCCTGACAGTGGTCGTTGCCCGAGTGTTGAGAGTCAAGAAGAACACGACCTGACGGCAACCGGCAGGCCCGGCCCGCTACTCGTGACGCAACGCCTCGATCGGATCCAGGTGAGCCGCCCGCCGGGCCGGATAGATCCCAAAGAGGATCCCGATGAAGACCGAGATCCCGAAGGCCAGCACAATCGACCAGGGCAACACAACCGGTGTGGCGTCGGCCACGATGTCAGGCAGCCCCGCGGTGGCAGTCGGAAACACCTCCAGCAATAACTCCCGCAACTGGACCAACAGCCACGGGCACCCCAGCCCTGCCAGGATCCCTGCCAGCCCACCGATGGTCGTCAACACGGTCACTTCCGTCAGGAACTGCCTGACGATGTCCGACCGGGTGGCTCCCAGCGCTCGGCGAACGCCGATCTCGCGGGTCCGTTCGGTGATCGTCGCCAACATGATGTTCATGATCCCGATCCCACCGACCAGCAGCGAAATGAACGCGATCAGACCCATGAAAATCATGAACATCAGACGCGTGGCCCGAGCCTGTTCCAGCAGTTCCAGGGGTGTGATCACCGCGTAGTCGGGTTGGTCAGAACCGTGCAGTCGGTCCATCGTCTCCTCGATCGCCTTGGCCGTGGACACAACCGCGTCAATTGAATCAACCTGGAAGGTGATCTGGCTCAGTTCCACCTCTTGCCCACTGCGCTGCCCCACCGAGATCGTCAGTGTGCGATCGCCGATCCGCCGCCAGAACGTTGTCACCGGGATGTAGACATCCGACGCGAAGTCCTGCGAATCGAGCGACCCGGCGATCCCCGCCATCGGCAATCGCGCTTTCATCAAACCGACGACACGGTAGGGGATGTCGCGGATGCGAATCGTCTGCCCGACCGGATCCTCCAGGGGAAAGAACTTCTCGGCTGTCCCGGCTCCCAGCACACAGACGTTGTCCTCGTTCTCGACGTCAATTGGCGACAGGAAGTGCCCCCGCCTGACATCCAGGTGCATCACCCGTGCGTATTCTGACGTGCAGCCGACCAGCCGTACCTGCATCGTCTTGTCGCGGTAATGCGCCTCGCGATATGCCTCACGAATTCGCAGCGCAAACTTCAGCGTGGGAATCGTGTCGACCAGCGTGTCGTAGTCACGGCGTTTGATCCCGTAGGGCGTCCAGAAGTCGGTGTCTTCGAGGTTGTCATCGGCGGGCCGCTTCGAGAGCAGGATGATGTTGGTGACACCCAGGTCTTCGATCTGTTTCTGTGCCGACCGACTGATCCCCTCGCTGATGGCCAGCAACCAGACGACACTGGTGACACCAATGAAGATTCCCAGCAGCGTCAACAGCGAACGCAGCGGGTGCAACAGCAAGCTCTTGGCACCCTGTTGCAACGTGCGCCAGAACATCAGGGACCGGTCCGCGCCACGTCAGCGGCTTGCGGCGCCGCGTCCTTGCCGGGCTCGGGGATGTCCCTGGTCGAATCTTCCCAGAGAAGTTCGGGATTCAATGCCACCTGGTCGCCGACGGCGAGACCCTTTTCGACAACGACAAAACTGTCATTGTTGGGTCCCACTTCGACCTCTCTCAACTGCCATGTCCGATCATCCCGCTTGACCAGGCAAAAGTACTTGCCATCACGTTCGACGACCGACTGGATCGGTGCCTGCAGAACATTGGGCTGGGAATCCACAAAGATGTGCACCTTGGCCCGTTGGCCCGGCCGCAGAGACTTCGGAGGGTTCTTCACGCGGATCTTCGCCCCGTACTCGATCGGTGCACCATGCCAACGACGCGGAAACGGGAACGGATTGACCTCGGCCAGTTCCCCCTCCAGGGGCAGGTCGGGGTCTATGTCGAGAACGATTCTCACCGCGTTGCCGACATCAATCCGGTTGAGCTTCGAATCGTTGATCTTGGCGGCGATCCGCATCTGGGTGGGGTCGGGCAACCGCAACACCACCTGCCGCTGACGAATTTCGGCACCCTCTTCGATCACCACGTTCTCACGCCGCTCGTAGTCGTTGGCATAGACCACCTGGCCAGCCTTCGGCGCCAGGATGCGGCAATTCGCTTTTTGCTGTGTCAAATCGGAGAGTTTCTGCCGACTGAGATCCAACTTGCGTTCGGCGGCGGTCAGAACCGCCTGCTGCTTGGCGATGTCGGCCTTGAACGCCGCGATGCTCTTGGCCCGGGTGAATTTCAGCAGGGCCTCGAGCTTGATCTGGGCCACCCGGACCGACTTGTTGGCGATCTCGACGTTCTCACGTTGGGTCTCGAGTTGCAGCCGCGACACGAAGCCCTTGCGGTACATCTTCTGCAGGTGCTCCAGCGTGTCGACGTGACTCTTGACCAGCGACTTGGCCGTCAACAGATCCGCTTCGAATGTCTCCTTGTCGACCGGAAACGTGCCATCGACATATTCGTTGAGCGTCTGAACGGCCTTCTCGTATTCGCTCCTGGCCTCGATCACGGCCGCATCATCTGTGGCGACAAGGGTTTCCTGTTCGATCAGCCGCTGCTTCACGGCCGTGTCGTCAAACTGGATCAGGAAATCGTCTTTCTTGACGATCGCCCCTTCGGCAACCACCTCGAGAATCCTCGTCCCCCTCGATCCCGGTGCGGCTTCGAGTTCGCAGACGATCTCCAGATTGTCTGAACTCTCAACGTCGCCCGTCTCGGTGACAAAGGCCTCGAAGTCGGATTTCTCGACCTCGTGGATCATCACCAGGGACGAATCGCCCTCTTCACCTTCTCCGCCCATCCCGCCAAGCTGATCGACCACCAGGTAACCGACCACAGCCAAGACCACGACGGAGACCGAGAATTTGATCCAGCTGCCCTGTTTGGGACGCGGCGGCACCAACTGGTTTTCGACCGGTTCGTCCCCGGTGTTCTCAGCCAATCCGTCCGCGGGAATTTCGGACTGCAACGGGTTGTTCATCGGACTCGTCTCCGAACAGAGCATCCACCGCTCGCCGCACAATCGAACACGGGCTTTCGAGTTGCCCACAAACCGATCACGCCACCGGCACACCTATCTCCGTGGAAAAGTGGATTCTACATCCTTCAACCACGCATCGAAGATAAGCGGTCGACCGTCAGTTCACCACACCCAACGGTATCCGCTCCGATTGGTCAGCCGCGAATCTCCAGGTGACCATAACCTGTAGTCGGCAAAACACGTCCCCGAGCATCATCGGGGTTGGCGAATGTCTGACGGCAGTTGCTGTCCGGTGATCGAACGGAACAGAGATTCGGCCAGCCCCCACCAGACCGTCTCGGGCTCGACCACCGGACATCCTCGCGACCGCGACTCGGCCAACGCTTCAGAGTCCTCACGTCCTGCCGCGACATCGGTGACCAGCATTGGCGGACGGAGGAAGGACGGGTTGAGTTGCCCTCGGCCCGGGCCAAGCTCCAACGCAGGATCGGCCAACACGACAACATCGACCAGTGTGTCGTAAAGATTCTGAGCGGGAACATAGCGGGCCCCAGTGTCGGAAGCCAGTTGCTGGGCCGCCTGCTCGTCGCCGCCCGAAACACTGACCAGCCCGTGACGGCGGGAGGCTCCGAAGATCATCGTCCGAGCCAGTGGCCCGGTGCCGATCACCATCACGTTCCGACGGTCGAGCGGTCGGTCCCCTCCACCAATGGCCTCCTCCAGGGCCAGCAGGGCCGCTCGCCACAGACAGCCAAATCCCTGCCACCCACCGTCCTTGTGCATCAACAGGTCGACCGGACCATCCTCGCCGAGTGCCTCCTCTCGTCGATCGGCCAGTTCACCCAGTTGAGCATCACCGCCGGGTCGCCCCACCACACCCTGGATCTTCAGCTTCTCGAACATCTGTTTCAGTCGAGACGTGTCCTGCCAGGCCAACGGCAACCACCGAGCGTCCAGCCCCGCCGACTCGGCGGCCTGATTGAAGACGCCGATCATCGCCAGTGTCCCATCGTCAAAGCCGTCGACGGCAATGAATCGGGTCGACCCACTGATCGACCGCCAACGGTGAATGTCGTCAAGGTCTCCCACCGTCGGCTGCCCCTCGTAGGCCTCCATCCCGTGTTCGAGTGCAGCGTAAATCCAGGGTGACCCGTATTTGCGGCCCAGCAGGGAGAAGGTCAGCCCACATGGCCCCAGGCCCATCCCGACCACCGGCAGATCACGCTTCTGACTGACTGTCGAGAGCAACGGCCAGGCCGCCTCGAGAGTCGGGGTCGGCCAGGTGAACTTGACCACATCGGCATCAGCCGCCTGGGCCTTCTCGAACACCTCGTCGATCTCCGTCCGGGTCGCTCCCAGAGGAGAGTACAAGCTGGTGTAGGCCACCACCCGCCGGGTCTTGCCGTAGCGGGGCACTTTGCCGGCAATGTCGAGATCGAGCTCGATCCACTCGGGCTCGGCCACGATCGCCTGTCGCAGCAACTGCAGCCGATCCTCCTCGTCGCCGGTCCACTTTCCTCCGTCCTGCGATCGACGGCAGGTGATCAGGATCGGCTTGTCGACGGCATCGAGCAGATCAGCGATGTCCGGCGATTTGACCAGGTGGTCGAGACACAACTCGATCAGGTCCCCTTGCCGCGACGCATTGAGCAGGTCAGCCTTGGCCAAACGCCGTGACTCCGGCGTAACCGAAATGCAGATCATCGTTTCAACTCGTCTCAGTCACCAGGACCCATTCGCAATCAATTCCACCGTTCAGTCAGCGACACTCTGCTTGAGGATCTCATCGTAGATCGTCCGGGCCTTGTCGTAGGCCGCTTTGGCCGCCGGCTGTTCGCCGTCCCGGATCCGTCCCTTCTTCTGGTTCCAGCAAACGTCGACCGCCTTGCGACACCAACGGGCGCTGCGTCGACTGGCCCGGATCGGCTTCTCGTCGACCTCGACAAACACCGGATTGGTGTGCACCGAAGGAAAGATCCTCACCGCAACCCAACTGGAATGTTCCAGCTCGATCTCGAACGACAGAGATTTCGTCTTGCCGTCGGCCTGGATTTCTTTTCTCGCCACCGGATACCCGTTGACGATCACTTCCACGGGCACCTTGCGACCGTCTCCGATCCGGGATCGCTCTATGTGCCAGTAGGGTTTCTGGTCGAGACGCCGGCCACGGATCGACTCGGTGACGTCGGTCGGTTTCGGCTCCAGTCGCGCGGCCACATCAAACCGGACCTTGACCTCTCCGGGCTTGTCGAGATTCAGTTGGCTGATGGCCTTGTCCGCCCCGGGCTCACCAACAGCCACGTCGTCCACCCGAAAGTCGAAGATGTGCGACCGGCCGTCTCCACAGTAACTGCGACCGTCACGGACGCCGGCAATCCAGTTGTCGAAGGTCAGCGGCTGATCCTTGTCGAGTTTCACGTAGATCCGTCCCAGGCCAACCTTGTCGCCATAGATGCACGGGAAATCGGTCTCCCCGCTGATCCGAGAACGGAACCCGCAGTTGAGCGTGTGGTACCAGATGTTGAGTTCCCAGACACTGGGAGTGTCGACTGCGGAGATGAAATGGCAGACATCGTGGGCGACAGTCACGATAAACTCATTGGCTCCGATGCCATCGAACGGTGGCATCGCGTAGTCGGGCAGCTTGTCGGCTGCCCGTCCTTTCCAACCTGTCGGCACGCGCCGGTAGTTGACGAACTGCCGTTTGCCCTCGGGCGTGTAGTCGGGCAGGGCCAGCCCCCAGCCGCTGTGGCTGTAACCAACCACCCCCCCCTGCTGCTTTCCCCAGTCGAGAACCGGCAAGGTCCAACTGGGCCATTCCTCGATCAACTTCGTTCCCGGATAATCGTCCTCCGAAAGTCGCAGCAGACAGAGATGTCCGGCGTGTGAACTGGGAAACCCGCTGACCTCGACGTCGTATCGCATCAGGTACTGGGGCCGCGACAGTGCCGAGGTGCGTCCCTCGAAGTACTGCTTCTGCGAATACCAGCAAGGCCCCCACGAGAGCACACAGCCAACATTGAGATCTTCGCCGAGGATGTGTCGCATCATGTCGGCCGGTTTGACGCCTTCGGTCGGACTGTCGTAATGCGCACAACCGGCGGCGTGGACGTGATGGTCACCGGAGAACCAGCGACGGCTGGCCGGATGGGTCCACCGGGTCAACCGGAAGTCCGCCTTGTGACTGACAACACCACCGGGAACCACCAGCTTGCGGGTCTGAACCACATATTCCGGACCCCGTGACACCTCGACGCTGTATTCGCCTGGAGGCAAATGCACGCTTTCACCGTGGGCGCGGTAGATCTGGTTGTGGAAAAAAAAGTCCGGGGCCAGGCGGCGAGCGGGATTGGGATAGACGCGGCCGTGTCGATCGCGGATCACGAAGGCCGCAGTGGTCGGCTTTCCGTCGATGTCACGGACCCCCAGAGACACCTCCACGGCTGGCACGCAGGCGAACAACAACGCCACCTCGCTGCGAAAACCCAGATCCTGGGTGCCCTGCCCCACGTGAAACGTCAACTTCGCCTCGCGGCGGCCCACGTCCCGGCTGTACAGCTGGAGGATGCGGTATTCCAGTTCGAGTCCGGAAAGGGTTGGCTTGAGCGGTTGACGATTGAACAGCGCGATGTCCAGGAATCTCTGGCCAACGTCGGCCAGTTGGACCAGCTTGGCATTGGCCTGTGGCCGCTGCCTCGTCCCTCGTCCCCGCATGTACACCGGCATGGCCTGGGGACTGTTCCCAGCCAACGCCGCAGTGACACCTGCCTCGTTGTGAACCTTGACCAGGAACGTCCGCCATCCCTGCTGGACGAGTTCTCGCTTCGCCGCCCCCTCGGCCACTTTCACCCGGCTCTCGGCATTGATGTGCACTCCGACCAGGCAGAAACGGTCAAGGATCTCCTGGATCCTTCGAACCGTGACACCCTCCTTCGGATCGGTGTAGGCCTTTTTCAACCGATCCAGATCGGCCTTGGGCAACGGGGACCCCGCGTACTGGAGTGCCTCGACCAGCCGCTTGGTCGCAGCGACCAGAGGTTGACGCTCGACCTCGACCACTCGGGGAAGTTCCCCGCCCCGGGCCGCCAGCGGGACAGACAATACCGCAGCGAGACCGACAGACAGGACCACTCGAGCGGATCGAGCAATGCCCGTTGAGCTAACCATGCGGAGAGTGACGGGAGTGAGCGGCGGCATGACATCGGTCTCCTGGAGGCACAACACGTGGATGCGGCACTCATTGTGCGACTCTGCCGATGCGACCGCAAGCATCGCGCCGACGTCGACCAACGCGGGAAACTCAGTCGATCGACTTTCCGGAATCCGACGCGCCGGCCGGCGAGTCGGTCCGCCGCAACACGGTGACTCCCTGGTCCGACAGTTCATTGTCGAGCGTGCGAACGGCATCACCTTCGGGAACCCGAACCAGCGATTCGTCGGCAAGCACATCGAGGTTGGTCAGCACCACCAACTCCCCTTCTCTCAAGACACCTGGAGCGACGAGCGCCAGGGTCTGGAATGTCCGGATCTTGTCGGCGGGCAACCGTCGGCGTTCGATGTTGCATGCCTGGATCGCCGACTCGTCTTGAGCACCGGAATCGACAGACACCGGCTGCCCAGCCATCACCCAGACGAACTGTTGCCCGTCGGCATCAACAGCGATCGCATCGCGGGGGATCACGATCGCGTGATCGAGTTCCTCTCCGGCGATCCTGGCATGAACAAACGTGCCCGGCACCAGTGGACGTGCCTGGCTCCGGTTCTCGACGACGATGAACGCCCGTCCGGTCCGGGTCCGCTCATCGACTTCCGGTGCCAACCTCGCCACCCGGCCGGTCCAGGTGGAAGAGCCCGTCGCCTCACCAGCCAGTTCCACACCCGGCACGCGACCGGAATCCAGCATGCCTCGCACCCGCTGATAGTCGGTCACCGTCAACGAAACGGGAATCTCGATTCGGCTGTCATCGACCAGCCGCACCAAGGGTTCGCCGGCACGCACATACTGCCCCTGCTCGACATGCACTTCACCCAGCACCCCGCTGAAAGGCGCCTGGACCGTGGCATGGCCAAGATCGAGTCGTGTGAGCGCAAGGTCGGCTTCGTGTACCGCCTTCCGCTTGAGCAGTTTCTGTTTCTCCAGCGGAAGCAGTTCCTTCTGGTTTTCCAGCGTGATCACCTGGTCATCGTATCGACGGAGTTCCAGCGTGGCCTTGGTCACGTCGCTCTCGGTCGCCACGCCCTTGGCCTGCAACCCGCGAATTCGCTCGTACTCCTTGCGATAGACGGCCAGGTCCTGGCGTGCCTTCTCGAGCAAGCGACGATTGTTCTGGACGTCCTGGGCTTGGCGTGCCAGGTCTGCGGCGTCCTCGTCAAGCCGTCTCTGGGCCTGCGTCACCTTCTGCTGAAAGGCTTGGGGATCGATCTCCACCAGCACGACCGGCCGTGACTCTGACTGTTGCGGCGGAATCCGAAGCCCGACTCGCAACTGGGGATGCACCGAAACAATCTCGCCGGCAACCTGGGCAGCCAGCACCACCTGGTGGTCACTGCGGGCAGTGCCGAAAGCGGTCATGACCTCCTGCAACGGCTGGGGTTCGACCCGGTAGAGGTCCACCTGATAGACCCGGAGTTCCTCCTTGCGACTGGGAGGCTGACTGCGGAGCGACGCGAGGTAGGACAGGCTCCCGAAACCGGTGGCCAGCAGCAGGCCAACCAACACGCACGAAATCACGGTCCGTCGGACCCCGGAAGTTGTCTGCTCGGTCATCGTCGCTCCAACGCTCTCCGGCCACCATCTCCGATCGGGGCCGTCTGATCTCCTCAGAAGGTCACCACACGTCCGACAACCAGCCCGAACAACCTGCTAACATGAGCGACCGAACTCCCCACCGATCGGAACTCAAATCCTCATTGTAGAGACTGCCAACACCCTGTGACGAGGCCTTTGAGCCCCTCCGGAAAGTGCTTCAGGCAGAAACACGTGGACACCAACACCCGCCAACTGACGCCCGAGGAACGACAGAGTTTCCGTCGCCACGGATTCGTCATCATTCGTGGGCTGGCGTCCGAGGAGACCTGTGCCGGGCTGCAGGACGTGATCCACCGGGAAGTCGGAGAACTCGGCGGCCCGATCGAATACGAGGCCGACCTCGGTTATCCCGGAGCCCCTTCCCACCGAACCGACTCCGGTGGCGAAACGACCCGGAGACTGCAGCAGGCGATCGACCGGCATCCCCTGTTTGCCGATTGGGCCACTGATGATGACCTGGTCGCCTGTCTCTCCTGCCTCCTGGGCCCCGACCTGGTTCTGCCACTGGCCCACCACAACTGCGTGATGACCAAACAGCCGAAGTACTCGAGCCGCACCGGATGGCACCAGGACTTCCGGTACTGGTCGTTCGCCAGACCCGAACTGGTCAGCGCCTGGTTGGCCCTGGGACCGGAAACGGCCGAAAACGGGTCGCTGGACCTGATCCCCGGCAGCCACGCCATGACGCTCGACTCCGAACGGTTCGACCAACAACAGTTCTTCCGCGAGGATCTCTCCACCAACCAGGACCTGATCGACACCCGCCAATCGGTCACGCTCCAACGGGGCGACGTCCTGCTGTTCCATTGCCTGTCGCTGCACTCGGCGGGCACCAACCAGACCGACACGACCAAGTACTCGGTCGTGTTCACCTACCGATCGGCTGACAATCCCCCGTCGCCGGGGAGCCGCTCCGCTTCGCTTCCCGAAATTTCACTAGCCGCGCCACCGGACACATTCTCCGGGCCACTGTGATTCCATCGGCGGCTCAGAGGGCCCAGACGACCCCGGTACAGCAGGATCAGCCAGGCCGGAACCAGAATCGGCATCACGACCATCGTGTCCAAAAGCACGCCGAAAGCCAGCGCGAAGCCCAGTTGCTGCATGCCAACCAATGACCCGGCCAGCAGCGATGAGAACGTGCCGGCCATGATGACGCCGCAACCGGCAATGATGCTGCCGGTCTTCTTCAACGCTTCCGCCACGCCTCCGACCAACCCGTGCTCGAGCTGCTCTTCCTCGATTCGTGTCATCAGGAAGATGTTGTAGTCCTCCCCGACGGCGATCAGGATCGTGAACAGAAACATCGGCACCTTCCAGTCCAACCCACCAAAGTCGCCGGGATCTCCCACCACGTGTTCGAAGACCACGAATGTCACTCCCAGCGCGGCGAAGTAGCTGAAGAAGACCCCGATGATCAGGTACAGCGAAATTCCCGGCCGACGCAACAGCACCAGCAGAATCACGTAGACCCCGATCAGGACCAGCACATCGATGCGAACCTGGTCCGAATCGGTCACATCCTTGAGATCACGAATGCTGGCCGTGGACCCGATCGAGAGCAGGGTGGTGCGTTGATCCACCGGCGATTCCTCCAACGACTCGGCTTCTCCTGTTCCGTCTTCGGCTTCTCCTGTTCCGTCTTCGGCTTCTCCTGTTCCGTCTTCGGCGTCGCCAGATTCCGGATCGACAGCCGGACGACTGGTCTCGATAAAGCCACGAACAACATTCTCGAGATCGCTGAGTTGCTGAATACTGTCACGTGAGAACGGGTCCTCGTCAAAGACCACATCGACTCGCGTGACCCAGGCTTCGGGTTCGACCGGTTCGTCCTCCCCTTCCTCTTCGCCGCCGACCTCCGGGTCAGAGACATTCAACTCCGCGACGTAGTGTTGCCGAATCCGCTGCCGACGAATCCGACGTTCGATTCGGCTTCCAGTCAAGCCGCTGCCTGCATCGAGGCCGTAGGGGTGAGTAAAACTGCGGACATCGGCCAGTTTCAATTCTTCCTGTTTCTGCTCGAGGAACCCTGTCAGCCTCTCGATGAACTCGCGTCCATCGGAAGAGGCGAAATCGACCGAATCGTTTTTCAGGAGCAGAGTAACAGGCCCGGCGTTGCCGGCGGGAAAGTGCTTTTGGACCTCGGCCGCCCCGCGCACGCTGGGATTGTCCTGGGGAAGTTCGGAGAGCAATCCGTAACTGAGCGACGTGTAGTGCCATGCGCCCCACGCAGCAAAGGGAGCCATCAACAACACGCTGCCAAGCCAGATTCTGCCGGGGAACCGGACCAGTACCGCGGCCAGCCTGTCCCACCCGGCCTGCACCGGGTTGCTGCGGATCCAGCGTCCGACCGGATCGTCGGTCGCCACCCACCCCGCTCTACCACCGCCACCGGAACCAGGTCGGCGTGGCCAGAACGCCCACCGATCGGCCAGCCTCAACAGTGTCGGCGTGAACGTCAACGCCGCAGCCAGTACGACAGCCAGGCCGAAGGCGATCCCCACGCCGGCCTGCCGGAACTTGCCGAACTGGGCGAAGACCATCATTCCGATCCCGCACATCACAGTGCCGGCACTGGCCGTCAGCGCAGCTCCCACCCGCGAGAGTGCCTGTTCCAGCGCCACAACGACTGGAGACGCGGTGTCCGCCTCGGTCGTCTGCGTATCCAGTTCCTCGCGATATCTGGCGATCAGGAAAAAGCAATAATCCACTCCGGCCCCGTAACACAATACGGTCACATAGACTTCGATCCCCCGGAACAGATCCACGATCCCCCACTGAGCACCCAACTGCAGCAGGCTCATGGCAATCTGAACGGCCACCACGACAGTCACCAGCGGGATCACCGCAACCACCGGGGCGCGATAGAGCACCACCAGCAGGATCACCACCAGGACAACCGTCCAGAACTCGGTTGCTTCGGCACTGTCATCACCGGCCCGCAACATGTCACGTCCAACCGTCGCCTCGCCACTGGTCGCCACCCCCAACCGCTGCTGGATGACGCGAGGATTCAATCCCGACTCCTCCCATGCGGGCAGGTCACGTGACCAGATCGTTCCCACCGGCTGACCGACCTCGTTGCGGATCAATCGCTCGATCGCCTCGATCGTCTTGCGGTTCTCCCGATTGAAGAACTCCGTGGTCAACTCGACGATCACCAGCGACGCCCGGCCGTCTCGACTCTCCAGCAGCTTGCCGATTTTCCGGTCGCGAAAAGTGCGTACGTCATTGATCAGCGAGGGCCCTCTCCTCGACTTGCCCTCCTCCGGCCGATCCTCTCCATTCTCAACCCCACCCTCTTCGTCACGCTCCGCGTTGGCCAGCCCCCCCATCGACTCGGCCAATGCCACGATTTCCGAGGCCAACACCTCGTCAATGAATCGCCGGTCGTCATCGTTGAGCCGATCGTCATCGGCCTTGCAGTTGACCACGATCACCACGCGGCTGGGCACCGTCTCGCCCCAGGATTTCTCGAAGAGCGCTTCGCCCTGACGGCTCGGCGAGTCGGTGGGCAGAAACGCAAATTCGCCCGAGGTGACTACGTCATCAAGATCTGGTGCCGCCCAGGAACTGGCAAGCAGCAACAGCACCCACCCGGCCAGCCACGCCGGCCAGAACCGCACAACGACAGCGGCCAGCCAGGCAAACATATTTCAGGACCACCGGTAGAGTGCATCAACCGAAGACATGAGGAAACTCTCCGGTCACAGACGGCCATGATAGGGAGAGCCAATTCCGACAGTCAATTCTCGCCCGAGACGTTCCCGCCACCTCCCTCGTCACCGATCGCACACCAGGCGGCGGGAATCCAGTCAGGCAGGTCGGAGGCAATCAGTCCTGACTGGCCAAGTTCCCAACTGGCCAGATCTGCGGCCAGGCCGTGCAGATGCACTCCCAGCCACGCCGCGTCAAAGGAACGCATTCCCCGGGCCAACAGGCCCGTCACCAATCCGGTCAACACATCGCCACTGCCACCGGTGGCCAGGCCACTGTTGCCCGTATCGTTGATCACCTGACGCCGCCCATCGGTGATCACCGTACCGGCTCCCTTCAACACCACCACCGCGCCACTCCGTATCGCCAACTCAGCGGCCAATCCCTGCCGATCCGCCTCGACACTCGAAACATCGGTCCCGAGCAATCGGGCCATTTCGCCCGGATGCGGCGTCAGCACCCGTTCTCCGTCCGTCACGGAGTCAGAGTCGAGAGTGCCAACAGCGGCCAGGGCGTTCAGCGCATCAGCGTCGACCACCAGTGGCCCGGCAAGACTGACGAACAGGGACGAGGCGATCCTTTCCAGAGCCTCGCATCGTCCCCAACCCGGCCCAATCGCCACCGCCGACGCCTCCACGGAAGCCACTCTCAACATCTCCTCCGCCTCGCCCGAGGTCCGTCCCTCGTCATCCTCGGGAAGTGGCAGCAGCAGGTAGGATGGTTCGATCGATCCGACCACCGGCACCAGACCCGCCGGAACCGCGACGCTCACCAGTCCCGCCCCCGATCTCAGGGCTCCCAGCCCGGCCAGTGCCGCGGCACCACTCATCCCTCGACTTCCGGCGGCGATCAGCGCGCGGCCGAAGGTCCCCTTGTGTCCATTCGCGGGCCTCTCGGGAAGCGGTGGACTGCCGTTGAGCGTCTCCATCGTCACTCGCCCTCTGCGCCAGGGACCGCGGCCCCCCGTGCGATCAGGCCGGCGACGAACCCGGCCTTGAAGCCGGCGTCGATGTTGACCACCGTGACATTGGCGGCGCAGCTGTTGAGCATCCCCAGCAACGCGGCCAGGCCTCCCAGGGCTGCTCCGTATCCGACGCTCGTCGGCACGGCCACCACCGGGCACGCGACCCACCCGCCCACCACGCTCGGCAACGCACCCTCCATCCCCGCAGCCACCACGATGGCATCGACCGAGGTCAGGCAATCACGTCGCTCGAGCAAACGGTGTGGACCGGCTACCCCCACGTCCTCAAGACAGTCGACACCGCAGCGCATCCACCGCAATGTCTCGACCGCCTCCTCGGCCACCGGCCGGTCAGTGGTTCCGGCCGTCACCACCAACACACGTCCTCGGATCTCCGGCCCGGAATCGCGATTCCATCGCACGCAACCGGCCACGCGGTTCCATTCCACTTCGGGAAACCGCTCCACCAGGGCCTCGCCCTGTTCGGCGCTGACCCGCGTCGCCAGGCAGTCCTGCCCGGCCTCGGACAGCGCAGCGAAAATCTCGACCACCGACTCGACCGTCTTCCCCTCGGCGTAGACCACCTCGGGGTACCCACAACGGGCCAGGCGGTCCAGGTCAACCCGGGCCGACTCGAGTTCGGCCGTCGACGGTGCGACGACAGGCCCGGCCAACTGCGCCAGCGCAGCCGTCCAGTCCGACTCGCCCCAACCATCTTGCTCACCCTGCCGCAGCAGGTTCTTCAACTGATCCAGGATCATCCCGGCTCCCGATTGATGGCACCCGTTTTTCGATTCTCCATCATACTCGCCCGTCGTCACCACGAGCAGCCAGCCGGTGACGGTATTCGCCCGGTCTCCGGTTCGCTAGGATGGCCCTCGGGTGTCGACCCGTCTACCAACACGCCTCACCTGCACACAATCGCCATGTCCCAGGCCCGATTCACCCGCCGACGTCGCAACCTGATCGCACGGATCCGTAAGCTCGGCCTCCCAGCCCTGCTGGTGACCGATGAATCCAACGTGACCTGGCTGACGGGGTTCACCGGCGACAGCAGCTACCTGCTGATCGGCCCGAAACTGGGCGTGTTGATCAGCGACACGCGGTACACGGTCCAGATAGCCGAAGAGTGTTCCGGGCTGGACGTGGAGATACGTGACGCCCGTCGTCCAATGCACGACGCGATCGCCACGGTCACAACCGCCGCCAAGCTCGGTGCCCTCGGGTTCGAAGCCCATTCCACCAGCATGGCCACCTGGGAGCGAATCTCCGCAGCGATCGCTGGTTCCAACGGAGGCCCGGAACTGGTCTCCGTCGGAATGGTCGTCAACGAACTCCGCGCCAAGAAGGACTCCGGCGAAATCGCCGAAATCCGGCTGGCAGTTCACCAGGCCGAACGCGGCTTCGCCGCCATGGTGTCGGTTCTCGAGGCTGACAAGACCGAACTCGAAGTGGCCCACGAACTTGAACACCTGATGCGACGATTTGGAGCCGAGGGGCCGGCCTTCGAACCGATTGTCGCCGTCGGCCCACGGGCGGCACTCCCGCACGCTCGCCCCGGCCCCACCCTGATCGGCGAATCGGGATTCGTACTGTTCGACTGGGGTGCCAAGACCACCGGTGGCTATCGCAGTGACTTGACGCGTGTTTTGCTCACCAGTAAGATCCCGCCGAAACTCGAGGCCATCTATGGAGTTGTGTTGAATGCCCAGCGAAAGGGCATCAAGGCGATCCGTCCCGGAGCGACGCTGAAATCGGTCGATCGGGCTGCCCGTCGTGTCATAGAAAATGCAGGCTACGGCAAGTTCTTCGGGCATGGACTCGGGCATGGCATAGGCTTGGACATCCACGAGGAACCACGATTCAGTCCCGTCGCCGAAGGTGTCCTTGAACCCGGAATGGTGATCACCGTCGAACCGGGCATCTATCTTCCCGGTTGGGGCGGTGTGAGAATCGAAGACGACGTCCTGGTGACCCGGGACGGCCACGAGGTCCTGACCAGCGTTCCCAAGCGATTCGAAGACGCCGTCGTCCAGATCGCCTGACAAACATTGTCCCAATCTTCTTCCTCTCCCGTTGCGGAACTCTCGCCGATGGCAGATGAACAGGCATTCGACCTCGAAAAACTCAGAGAACTGATCGCCTTGATGGACGAACACGGGCTGACCGAAATCAGCCTGAGCCAGGGTGACCAGAGCTGGAAACTGCGGCGCGGTGGGGCCGAAGCGGTCCCCATGGTCACCGCCGCCCCTCCACCGCCACAGGCCGATGGAGCCGGAGGCGGAGACGCCCCTCCCGACGAGCCGACATATCCGACAATCGATTCGCCGACCGTCGGAACCTTCTATTCGGCTCCCAGCCCCGACGACCCCCCCTTCGTCAAGGTTGGACAGGCCGTCTCTCCTGATTCGGTCGTTTGCATCGTCGAGGCGATGAAGGTCTTCAACCAGATCCAGGCCGAAACCGCCGGAACGATCGTCGAAGTCCTTGTCGAAGACGGCGATGCCGTCGAGTTCGGACAGCCGCTCTTCCGCATTCAGCCGACCTGACCCCTACCCCCGCAGCCCCAGCAGCCACCCCGTTGGTGACCGTCTTATGTTCCAACGCATCCTGGTCGCCAATCGCGGCGAGATCGCCCTTCGGATCATCCGCACCTGCCACGAGCTAGGAATCGAGACGGTGGCGGTCTACAGCGAGGCCGACCGCAACGCCAGCTACCTGGAACTCGCCGACGAATCCTACTGCATCGGGGGAAACAGTTCGGCCGAGAGCTACCTGATGATCAACCGGATCATCAGCGCCGCGGAAGTCGGCAACGTGCAGGCGATTCACCCGGGGTATGGGTTCCTGGCCGAAAACTCTCACTTCGCCGAAGTCTGCCGAAGCTGCAATATCGAGTTCATCGGTCCGCCGCACGAGGCGATGAAGCAGCTCGGAGACAAGGTCACCGCTCGCAAGATTGCGCGAGACGCCAAAGTGCATACGGTTCCCGGAAGTGAGGGACTGATCGAAGACGAAGCGGAAGCGTTGCGGGTTGCCGAGGAAATCGGATATCCGGTGCTGGTCAAGGCGACTGCTGGCGGGGGCGGCAAGGGGATGCGAGTCGCTCGCAACGACATCTCGCTGAAAAGCTGCCTCTCTTCAGCCGCCGCTGAAGCCGAAAAAGCCTTCAACAATGCCGGTGTCTATCTGGAAAAGTACATCGAGAATCCCCGGCACATCGAGGTGCAGATCCTCGCCGATCAGCATGGAAACGCAGTGCATCTCTGGGAACGAGACTGCAGCCTGCAGCGACGGCACCAGAAACTTGTCGAGGAAACTCCAGCGCCGGACCTGCCCAACGCGGTCCGCGAGGACATCTGCAAGGCCGCAATCCGACTCGTCAAGTCCTCCGGCTACGCCAACGCCGGCACCGTCGAGTTCCTGGTCGACAGCCAATTCCAGTTCTATTTCATCGAGGTCAATGCCCGGATCCAGGTCGAACACCCGGTGTCCGAGCAAGTGACCGGAATTGACCTGATTGAACAGCAGTTGAGGGTCGCAGCGGGAGAGGAACTTGGCCTCTCACAACGGAACGTGCCCTGCAACGGATCGTCGATCGAGGTGAGAATCAATGCCGAGGATCCCGCGAACGACTTCCGCGGCTCGCCCGGAACAATCACCGGCATGAAAGTGCCCGGCGGTCGTGGCATCCGTTTCGATTCCCACATACACGTCGGCTACCGCATTCCGCCGTTCTACGATTCCCTGATCGGCAAGCTGATCGTTCACCGACCGACCCGTGCCGAGTCAATCCGCTGCATGAAACGCGCTCTCGAGGAATTTCGAATCGAAGGAATTCACACGACGATCCCGCTGCTGCAGCAGATCTTCAACCACACGGCGTTTGTCGAAGGCCGGGTCGACACCGGCTTCATAGAACGGGAACTGCTGTAACCGGCCAGCCACAGCCGCAGTGACAGGACGAGATGATGAAGATCGGAGCCCTGACCGGAGGCGGAGACTGCCCGGGACTCAACGCGGTGATACGTGCTGTGGTCCGCACCAACGCCAACCGCGGTGGAACCACACTGGGCTTTCTCGAAGGCTGGCGGGGCCTGACGGAACACAACTGCATCGAACTGACCGCCGAGGGAACCGACGACATCATCTCACGTGGCGGCACCATTCTCGGTTCTTCACGAACCAACCCGTTCAAGGATGCGACGTCGGTCGACAACGTGATCGAGACCATTCGGTCCACAGAACTCGACGCCCTGATCGCCATCGGAGGCGACGACACCCTTGGAGTGGCTCACCGGCTGAACGCCGAACACGGAATCAACACCATTGGCGTCCCCAAGACCATCGACAACGACCTCTCCAGTACCGACGTGACCTTCGGCTTCGACACCTCGATCAACGTCGTGATGGAAGCCGTCGATCGCCTGAGAACCACGGCCGAATCGCACCGACGAGTGATGGTGATCGAGACGATGGGCCGGCACGCCGGTTGGATCACGTGCTTTTCGGGTGTCTCCACCGCTGCTGATTACTTCCTGATTCCGGAGGAAAAGCCCGACCTCGACCATATGTGCGAATTGCTCAAGCAGCGTCGCCAAGCTGGCAAGATGTACGGAATTGTGATTGTCAGTGAAGGGGTCGAGTTGCCGCAGGTCGACGGATTCGTCACCCAGGACACCGAGGTGGACGAATTCGGACACGTCAAGCTGGGTGGAGTGGGCGAGATCATCGCCGAGTTGATTGAACAGCGCACGGGAATCGAAACTCGAGTCGTGACATTGGGACACCTGCAGAGAGGTGGAGCTCCAAGTGCCTATGACCGTGTTCTCGGCACGCGACTGGGTGTCCACGCGGCACGACTGGCCCACGAAGGCCGGTTTGGGCAAATGGTCTCGCTCCGCGGCACCCAGATCACCTCGGTTGAACTGAGTGATGCGGTGGGACAAATGCGGACACTCGAGCCCGAGTTCATGTCGGAAGCCCGCGAGTTCTTCACCTAGGGCGACGCGGAATCTCTGCCTCCTCCGTGGAACCGATCTTGCGTTGGTCGAGGGCATTCCTAGAATGTCGGCCCCTCGCTCCATTTTCGAGGCAGATCACACGGATGTGGTGCGCCAAATGCCAGGCCCTCGTGGGCCATGCTTCCGACGACGGACCGTCCCAGTGCCCGCGATGCGGGGCTGAAGTCGTGGACGCGCCATCCGAAAACGACGCCACCGGAAAAGCCCGCGAGCTGCTGGAACGCTGGGCAACCGACGACCCACTGGAAATCACACCACAAGACGCCGTCACGTCCTCGAATCAACGTGGCGAGGCGATGGACGCCGACCACGCCGCGAACGTCAGCGAACCGGCCGCGGCTCCACCCGCCCGGCCTCCCTCAACGAAACATCGCCCCCCCCAGCGAAACTACCGGGTCGATGCCTCACACGCAAAACCACACCACCCCGCCAAGCCACCTGCGGCATCCTCGCGGCCGCTCGAACCTCCTGGCGGAAATACCGCCGACCAGGTCCCGCACTCGGCCACAAACAGCACAAGCACCTCGACGATCACGGCCGACCACGACCCGATCAACGAGGTTGCCTCGACGATCGCCAATATCTCCAACACTCCGGAATCACCCGTTCCGACTGACCACACCGAGCCGGTCCCGGCCGACACACCGACCACCGGGCGGACCGATCACGACTTCTCGTCGCTTCCCCCGGGTGCCACCACCAGTGCCATGACCCATTCGACCTCGCTCTGGGGCCAATTGCTGGCCTACGTCGGAGTTCTCGGACTGACCGCCGGAGGAGCACTGATCGTCTGGAACGGATTCGGACACGCTCCGCTCAACACGCCCACCTCCTGGTTGATCGCCACCGCAGGACAGATGCTGCTGTTCCTGGGAATCGTCACGCTCGTCTCCAGCGGACTGGAACAGACCAACGAAGAGGTGACCCGCCGGGTCCGGGTTCTCGGCGAACAACTGCTGCGGATCGAACAGGGGCAGGACAGCGCCCCGGTCGCCCCGCCGCATGTCGTCCAACGCTCCATCGACTCGTCCCAGCCGACCACTGCCCGAGTTGACTCCGGCAGCGATCAGGAACCCGGTGTCCACACGAACCCGAAGTAATAGACCAGCAGCCCGGTAATGGACGTGGCGGTGATGTCGAGCGTCGACAGCCAGCCCAGTCGTCGGTGCAACCGGCTGTGATCGCCGGGTTCGGGTGGGTCCGAAAACCGTTTCATTGCCAGGACGATCGTGCTGGTCCAGAGCGCGACAGTCGAGATGGCAAAGAACAGGTGCACCCCGAGCAACACCTTCATCTCATCGGTATCGTTCTCGGAAATCTCGTCAAAACCGCCCTGGAGCCGCATGTCGATCTCAAACAGCGAAACCGCAATCAACAGAACAATCCCCAGCAGAAGTTGCAGCCTCTTGTGAGTCCCAAAACGGCGCTTCAACCGGACCTGGCACAGACTCACCACCAGCACCGGCACAACCACCACCAACGCGACAACGACGACGTCGAGCATCAGCGACGTGTTGTAACCCAGGAAACCTTCGCCCATCACCTCACCCCAATGCTCTTCTTGTCCAGCCGTCACGCCATTCCGGTGGCTCGGCCTACTGCACCAGCCCCTTGGTCAGTTGCATGAAAGCCGTCTCGAGATTGACGTCCTCTTCGCGGAACAACTCGATCCGAAAGCCGTGCTCGATCAACATGGTCGGCAGAGCCGTGTAGTCCATCACTTCGGGAACCAGCGTGGCCAGGATCGTGCCACGTTCAATTGTCACCGAATCGACCTCGTCAGCCTGCTCCATCAAGGCCGCTGCCCGATCTGTTGCTGCGGTACGGCTCTCGTCGTCTCCACCGCCTTCCCGAACTCTCACGTGCAGCACCAGCCGCTCACGGGCTTTCCGCATAACCTCTTCGACATACCCGTCGACGATCAGGTGCCCTTTCTCGATCATGCCCACCCGCGTACAGACGTCGGCCAACTCGGGCAGGATGTGGCTGCTGACGACAACCGTCTTGTTCATTTCGCCGAGTCGCTTGAGCAGTGTCCGAATCTCGATCCGGGCGCGGGGATCGAGCCCACTGGCCGGTTCGTCCAGCAGCAGCACCTGGGGCTCATGCAACAACACCCGGGCCAGGCCAATCCGCTGCGTCTGGCCACGTGAGAGTTGATTGACCATCGCATCTCGTTTGAATGCCATGTCGACCAACTCGAGCTTCTCTTCACAGACCCGCCGACGGGCATTCGCATCGATGCGATAGGTCGCCGCAAAGAACTCGAGATATTCGATCACCGTCATATCGTCGTAGACACCGAAGAAATCCGGCATGAATCCGACCAGCCGTCGGATCTCGGCGGGATTGGTGTAGATCGACTTCCCGCAGACGTACGCCTCACCGTGCGTCGGATTGAGCAGCGTGGCGATCATCCGCATCGTGGTCGTTTTGCCCGAACCATTGGGACCAATGAAGCCGAACACATCGCCCTCGGAAAGATCCAGGTCGATGTTGTTCACGGCCACCAAGTCCCCGTACTGCTTGGTCAGTTTTCGAGTGGTGATCACGTCGATCCCCTCCGTTCAGTTCCATGACACGGCCACAACACGAGTGTCATTGCGAGGCCTCCTGGTCGAGATCCAGGAACATCTGTCGCGGTCGCAACTGCCGGCTCTTGACCTTCAGCACGACCCGGACATAGGTCACCCGGCGGATTCCCGTTTCCGGAACCGGCTCTCCGTTGACGACCAACTCGGTTCCCGCCACGGTGCCGTCCGTCGACGCAGCGACCAGGCGTCCCAACAGGACAGCCCGGTTGAGTGTCAACAGGTTCGAGAGGTCCAGTTCGGCAAGATCCCGGTTCTCCAGGCCGGTGTAGCCGGTTCCGCCGGCAGCCTGATGGAACGTCAGAATTTCGATCCAGTCGGCCGGATTGCGACTCCGAGGATCATACCGCCCCGGAACCGACAACACGTCGGAACCGAATCCATGCTTGCGGACGACCTTTCGGGTCGTCGTGCGATTCAGGTACCCTTTCAACGACTCGATGCGGATGTCCGACGTCCCCAGTTTCATCGATGTCCCCGTCTCCCATGATCTTCTCTTGCCGCCAGAGGACCTCGCCAGGAACACACGATTGCCGTGGGCGATCAACCAGTCGTCGAGTATGCCAGGCAACTCGTGGCGGAGTTCCCCGGAAAGCTGGCCCACGCCGGTGCTCTCAAGACTTCCTGTCACCGGCGAAGCGATCCGGGTCCGCCAGGATGCGGACATCGTGCGTGTCGACCACACCGCCACCGGCAGATCATCGATCATTGATTCGGACACGCCCGTCGCCACACGGTAGTCCGGTTCGTCCAACGTCCGGCGGCCCTCCCGGTGCATCCCTCCGAACGATTCCTCAGGCACCCCGCTCCACACCACCTCGCGATCCTCTCCACCGGGCCCCGCGGGGGCCGGACCATCCGTCCAGCCTGCCGACCGGGCTTCTATCCGAAACCTCTGACTGTCCGCCGAATAAATGGTGGCCCAGGTCCGTCCGCCAATTCGTCCCGTCACCGTATCGACGTCGACGATGTCGAGTTGATTGACGAGAACATCCCGACCATTGGCAGAAACACCGACCCAGGCAGCCACCAGGGTCATGGCCAGTATCATCAGCGGCAGGGTCACCCAGGTCGCTCGTGGTCGTTTCAGGACGTGACGAACGAACAGAAAATCCACTGGTCCGACCAGCAACAGAACCGCGATCACCAGCACCAGCACCTGCCAGATCTCCAGGCGGCTCACCTGTTCGAACTCGTCCTGCACGCCGTGCAACTGAGTCTTCAGGTCCGAGATTCCCGAATGGGAGAGAGCTCCTCCTCCACGAGTGCGTGTCGAGCTCGCCCCGTCCTCACCGATCACCGCCTCGACCGGTTCGGCTCCCTCGACAAGTCGCTCGACAAGTCGTGGCAACGCTGCCCAGCGAACCAACGGATCCCGATCGATATCGACGGACAGCATCGTGACTCGGCCGAAGCCGTAAGCGGACACTCCCACCAGGGGCCCGGTCAGTGACGGGACCGACGTGCGGCCGTCAGACAATTCGAGTTCCGTGCCACGCACACGGCCCTGGAACGGGATCCGCTGGCTGCCGACCGCCAGCGCCTCCAGCCCCCTCAGGTCACTGTCGCTCATCTGTCGATCCGCGGCGGCCCGGACCGGAACCCATTCGGCCATTGGACTCTTCAGCCAACTGGCCCGTTGCGCCCCGACCGAGATCACCAAGTGCCCCCCGGAGGCCACCCAGTCGGACATCACCTGGCTATCGGCTTCGGTGATCTCATAACGGTCACCGGCGGCGATCACAATCGCATCAACCGCATCGAGATCGTGGATCCGATGCAACCGCTGTTCGGTTCCCGTCAATGGGACGGCCCGTCTGCCCCCCTGGACCGGTTGGTCCGCGTTCCGTTCGCGGCCGGTCATATCCATCCCGGCCGCTCCACCCCACGCCAACCACAACGACTCCGACTGACTCAACACCACCGGCCGCCCCTCAAAGGCGATCTCAATCCGCTCCTCGGCCGCCTTCGGCGCTACAGACTTCGAATCCGCCGGAACGAACCGTCCCGAGAGCGCCCAGCCGGTGGCCAGGCCGTGAAAAGCCACAGGCTGTTTCAGACGCTCGGTCACCTCGTATTCCACCACCACCGGCAACGTCCCGCCGGTGTCTGTCGGCCGGCACGGATCGACCAGCCGCCCACTTTCCCCGGCCGAGGCTCTCATTGCC
>MDTE01004122.1_pt1 | contig 27858 bp, 26 predicted proteins | sample 811231 | NCBI WGS metagenome assembly MDTE01 (sample SAMN05326651, study PRJNA326480) | marine metagenome | isolation source: seawater | place: Indian Ocean: Red Sea | collected 2010 | reverse complement strand
TACTACATCGGGATTTTTCTCCTACTTGGCCTATTTTTAAGCGGCGTTGTAGCCATACTCGTAGGTATTAGTACTTCAATAGGTTTTGGACTAGGGATCCTCGCAGCACTTGATGTATTTTTAATCTCAGCCGCCTACTATTTGCTAAGAACTAAAAAATAGCTAATCCAATTCAGGCATACCCCAAATTGGATACCATTCACTAACGTTTTTTTCAGTCGGAATATATTTACGCATGGCTTTTTCCATTCGCGTTTCTAGTGGCTGATCTCTCAATTTATCTTCGGGTGATCCTACTGGAACAAATGGTGTGAATTTATTAATACGCGCCTGAAGGATCCAGTATAGTCGAATCGATTTACCCCTAATTGAATCAAACCAATCAAAGGGGAATACTGTTCCAATTAATTGATGGTATAAATCACTCGATTCCAACTCATGAATTATCAGTCCAATTTTGGATGAATTTTGTTTTAATTCAACATCTCTAACAAATATCCAATATGAGCCTAAATCATCTTCAAAAAGGCTCGCATCAAGCTCTTTTATCACCTTCATATTCTTCAGGGTCTTGAGGGTATGGCCGTTATTACTATCAGACCTAAGGATAGCAGCGGCAAATCCTGAATTCTTTGTTTCAAGCTGAGATTCGATATATGCTTCAGCTAATCCCATTGAATTTATTGATGAATTCCACGAAGAAGAATTCACCGAGCCTTTGCCAAATAGATTCCACACGCTATTTCACCTAACTAATTGAAGCAGCAAGTTTGCGAAGTTCTTCAATTCGTCGCATTGTTGATGGGTGAGTAGAGAAAAAACTAGCTATGGAGTCGCCAATAGCAGGCATTATGAAAAATGCGTTCATCGTTTCCACTTTTCTTAGATCGTTCTTCGGGACCTTAGACACAGAGTTGCTGATTCTATCTAAAGCAGATGCCAGTTCCAGTGGCCTACCTGTCAAAGATGCTGCGCCTCGATCCGCTGAAAATTCTCGATATCTTGAAAGAGTGGCAACTAAAATTTGACTCACTACCCACACCACAATAGTAACAATATAGGCCACCATTATGTAGCTACCTCCACTACTATTCCTGCGTCCCCCAAATCCACCAAATAATCCCATGAAAAAGAAAAAGGACATGAGAGAAGATGCAACAACTGCAAAAAAGCTTGCGTAAGTCATTACCTGTACATCACGGCTTTTTATATGGCTTATTTCGTGCGCCAGAACTGCTTCTAATTGGCTTTTAGTAAGCATTTCCATTAAACCCTTAGTGACTGCAACGGTCGCGTGTTTCTGGCTTCTTCCTGCAGCAAAAGCATTAGGGACTGACATATTCGCAACAGCTACCCTCGGTTTGGGTATTCCAGCTTTTGCTGATAAGTCAGTAACCATTTCGTGGAGTAAAGGTTCTTCAGCATTGCTAACCAACTTTGCTCGCATAGTAGCTAGAATCATCTTGTCGGACATCCAAAACTGGACTAGCACCATCCCGCTTACAAGAATCAAAGCAAAAGCAGCACCAAGTTGTAAGAGGAAAATAACGAACACCGAATAGAGAACACCTAAAAGTAACATGGTAATAGCCATACGAGCCTGCAGCTGTCGATCTGGTCCAAAAGCGATTCCTGAGTTATTCATTACTTGATTCCTCCATCTCGATGGTCCTTATACTAAGTAAGGGTAAATTCTTTGTATACCTTTTCAAAAATAGGCAGTGCTTGTTCTATAACTGAATTTTCGACACAATAGGAAATGCGAAAGTGACCACTTAGACCAAATCCTCTACCAGGTACTACTAATACCCCGTGATCGTACAAAGAATTAATGAAACTTAATTCATCCTGAATAGGTGCTTTAGGAAAAGCATAGAAAGCACCCTGCGGTTTGACTAATTCAAAGCCTATATCACTCAAACCCTTATACAAAATATTGCGTTTCAGCTCATAGTCTGCAATATCAACGGTAACGTTCTGCAATCGAGCAACTAGGGTCTGCATCAAAGCAGGAGCATTAACAAATCCTAGCACACGGTTACTGAAAACTAGAGCATCCATTAGTAAACTTGCGTCTGGATCATCAGGATGCACAGCGGCATATCCGATTCTTTCACCTGCCAAAGCCAAATCTTTTGAATGTGAAGTTACCGAAATCGTACGGCTGTATGCTTTCTGCGGGAAAGCATAACTCAAGGAATCAAACAAGATTTTGCGATAGGGCTCATCGCTGATTATGTAAGGTTCAATATTTAATCTACTAGAGCAGCGGGAAATCAAATCAGCTATTGAGGCAATGGTGTCTTCGTTATAAATAACCCCTGAGGGATTATTGGGAGAGTTAATGATAACAGCCTTGGTCCGCGAATTAATCTTTGAAGCTAGATCGTCCATATCGGGGAGAAACTGTGAATCGCAATCCACAGGAACAGCCTCAGCAGAATGGTTGTTAGCATAAAACTGGTACTCTGCAAAAAATGGCCTGAATATAATAACTTGGTCACCGGGGTCACAAAGGGCATGCAATGCACAATTTAAAGCCCCACCTGCTCCTACTGTCATTAGAATATGGGAAGGTTGGTATGCAATATTAGTTTCGTTTAAGAGCCCTGTCGCTATGGCCTCTCTAGTTTCGTAAAATCCAGCGTTAGGCATATATCGATGCATACCACGCTTAGGGTTTTCAGCCCACTTCCTTAGCTCATCTCTGAATTCTTGAGGAGGTTCGGCAATTGGGTTGCCCAAAGACAAATCGAAGACATTGGATTCACCTCTTTCTTGCTTTAATTCGATTCCAGCTTCGAACATCCGCCTAATCCAAGAGCTCGATTCCATTGCATCTCTGATGTGCTTTGCTATTGCCATGTTTTGAGGATAGACGTACAGAAGCTGTATATCAATGAGTTATCATTATTCTGATAGAATGCTGGAAGGAGAAAGCCGTGCCTACTAGTATGGGACAAAAGTTATCTTACTCGGAAGAGGGACCTCATTTTGTTGTAACCAGAGGTGGGGACCATGAAATTAATTATATTGACCATGGGGATGGCTTTTTACTAGGGAAACGTTATGAATCTAAATCCACAGGCATTACTTTACTCTGCACAAAGCCAGGCAAGGGGAAACTGTTGGTTGGGGAAGAAGAGATGGAAATGTTAACTCCCAAAAAACTACCATCATCTGACTAGTTATCCTAAGTTACGGTATACAGCGACTACTTTCCCATGAATTTCCACATCATCAGCTGACACAAATATGGGCTTCATTTGATGATTCGCAGGTTGTAATCTAACTTTATCTCCCTCTCTGTATAGATACTTCAAGGTTGTTTCTTCAGTAGATAAGATCCAAGCTGCAACCATATCGCCATTAAGCGAATCTCTAGTGGATCGCAAAACGACAATATCCCCATCATCAACCAATGCATCTACCATTGAGGTACCTTTTACTCTAAGTGCGAAAAGCTCTGATGAATTTCTAGGCAACATGCTCGATGGCATACTTATCGTTTCAGCCCATTCAGAATTCCATGATTCTAAGTTGAAAACAGGTAGAGGCAAGCCTGCAGATATAGGCCCAACTACAGGAATGTTCATATGATCACTAGCAATGGAACTGCCAATTTGATCAGTGAGCTCCAGACCTCGAGATATATCCGGAGACCTTCGTATTGCTCCTTCCCTTTGCAAAATTCTCAAGTTGTAGTCAACGACTGATGTTGAACTCAAATCACATGCAGCCTGGATTTCTCTAACAGCTGGCATGAACTGATGCTCTTCATGGTAAGAACGAATGAATTCCAAGATTTCTAGCTGCCGGGAAGATAACTTTGACATCAACGCCTCGATAATGAGTTTCTAATCTCAATTTATGGGCGTTAGCTGGCAACGTCAATGAGCTTTTGTCATTCTGTTTTAAAATAAACGCAATTACTTCTTATTATTTGCGCGCATTAAGCTCGATTTTCTGCGAGCAGCAGAATTTCTATGGATCACACCTTTTGAAACAGCTCGGTCAAGCAGTCTTATGGCAGCAGTGACAGATGATGATGCATTCTCTGCACCACTTTGTATTGTACGTACGGCTTTCTTATAAGCAGTTCTTGTACTCGACCTAATTATTCTATTAGCAACTCGGCGGCGCTCCTGAGAGCGAGCAGTTTTTTTTGCTGGCACTTAACTTCCTCCAAACGAATCTAACTCCCTAATTATCGCTCTTCAGCCCGCGCTTTACCACCCAACGGGATATTAAGGCTAATAATCAGTTGATCTAGTAACACTATTGACACCTCTAATACCCTCTAGCCTAGAAAACATCTTGCTCAATTGAGCAACAGAACTTAACTCCAAATTTAATGTAATAATTACTCGCCCACTACTCTCAACATCAGTTCGAGATTCCGTTATATTTACACCCTCGCCCGACATTGTGCCTGTAATATCATGGAGTAATCCTACTCGATCTGATGCCTCTATTCGAATGTTGACTAGTTCCAACAGATCCTCTTGGTTCCAGAATACTTCAACTACCCGGGCAGGATCCGGATTTGGCCCGTAATTTAAGCAATCTATACGGTGAACCGTGATTCCGCCCAAGCGAGTAATGTAACCAAGAATCTTTGATTCTTGAGAGGGTTTGCAACATTCGCCAATCCGAATCATGAGATTACCAGCGCCTAATACCTTGGCAGATGGACTAATACTAATCCTCGGATTTTTTTGTTGAGAAATATTATTTGATTGTGCTTCAGAGATTAACTTGTTGGTGATTTTCAAAGGAGAGATTTGCCCTGAACCAATCCCTAAAAATAAATCATCCTCAGAAGCAATATCGGAAATTTCCAAGATTGAACTAGTAGTGAGTTTTATATTCAACCTCCTAAGTTCCCTCTCTAAAAGCTCTTTGCCTCTTTGTACATTTTCACCATGTTGCTGCTTTCTAAACCAAGTCCTAATCGCTTGTCGAGCTGAGGCTGAAACTGTATATCCAAGGTTAGGATTAAGCCAGTCAAGGCTTGGGCCATGAGTAATTTTGCTAGTTAAGATTTCAACCGTTTCCCCACTTTTTAGGGGTGTGTCTAAACTGACCAATTTACCATTGACCTTTGCTCCGATACACCTGTTCCCGAGTTCCGTATGAATTCTATAAGCAAAATCTACAGGAGTTGCACCAGTAGGAAGTTCTTTGATTTCATTTTTTGGAGTGTATATATAAACCTGATCATTGAAAATATCAGTCTTAACAGACTCCAGAAATTCTTCAGCGCCATGCAAATCCCCTTGCATTTCAATCAGTTGTCGTAGCCAAGCCATTCGCTGATCGAAAGACCCCTTAGTCGAATCGGAATTTTCTTTGTATCGCCAATGCGACGCTACCCCATATTCAGCGAAATGATGCATTTCAAAAGTACGTATTTGAACTTCAATCGGAACTCCCCCAGTAGCCCTAACTGCAGTGTGCAAAGACTGATATAAGTTATCTTTTGGCCCAGCGATATAATCGTCAAATTCACCAGGAACAGGTGTCCAAAGCGAATGAACTACACCTAAGGCTGAGTAGCATTCTTGAATACTATTTACTAGTACCCGGACCGCGAACAAGTCATGAATATCACCGAATTGTTTGCCTTGCGCGCTGTATGCTTTAGCTTTTAAGTAAGTGCTATAAATATGCTTTGGCCTACCTGAAATTTCTGCTTTTATGCCTTGCAGAACTAACTCTTGCCCTAAAATTTCAGTTAAATTGTTTGTGAATATTTCCCGCTCTTGTCGCTTATTATTGAGAAGCTTTGAAATAGTCCGGTATTTATTTGGCTGTAGGTACCTAAATGCCAAATCCTCTAATTGCCATTTAATTTCACCCATTCCAAGACGATGTGCTAAAGGAGCATATATATCCAATGTTTCTTGAGAAATCGCAACTCTTCTTGATGGCTTCAAAGCATCAAGAGTTCTCATATTATGTAACCGATCAGCTAGTTTAATAAGAACAACCCTAATATCCTCAGCCATTGCAACTAACATTTTTCTTAGCGATTCAGCTTGACCTATGGGTATTGGGCTAATGTAGTTTGGTTTTTGATTTTGCGATAGGTCAAACTTCTGGAGTTTAGTCACTCCATCAACAAGATAGGCAACATCAAGTCCAAAATTAGAGCTAATTTGGTCGGTAGATATACCACAATCCTCAATTACATCATGTAGCAATGCTGCAATAATAGTGGTCGCATCAAGAGATAAGTCGGCTAGGTAACTAGCGACATTTATGGGATGCTCGATAAAAGGCTCTCCAGACTTCCTACTTTGGCCTAAATGAACTTCTTCAGCAAATTGCAATGCTGACTGAATCAAGGAAACCTTCTCTTTAGGCAAATAGCCTTCAACTTTTTGAATTAGACTTTCCAACATTTCCCCTAAGCAGATGGAGTAAGATCCATTATAATCCCATTGCCTGCTTATCCCTATATATGCAGATTTATAACAAAGAGGCTTTTCATGTATCAGGCACCTCGTGGCACTTATGATGTTTTGCCAAGCCAACAGCCATTTTGGCGTTATGTTGAATCTTCGTTATCGAATTCTGCCCAAAGCTTCGGATATAGCCGGATAGACACTCCAATCTTCGAGGATACTAATGTCTTCCTGCGCAGTGTTGGACTCGAAACGGACATCATAGGCAAAGAAATGTATACATTCCAGGACAGAGGTGGCCAGGATCTTTCCTTACGCCCAGAGGGAACGGCTGCAGTCTGTCGTGCATACATAGAACATGGGATGCAAAACTCTACTCTGCCAGTTCGGCTTTTCTACTACGCCCCGATGTTTCGGTACGATAGGCCTCAAGCAGGAAGGTATCGCCAGCTTCAACAATTTGGAGTAGAGGCAATTGGAGATTCTGACCCAGCTTTAGATCTGGAAGTAATTGAATTAGCCATGTCCTCCTTACAAACCTTAGGTTTAAAAAACCTAAGGCTAGTAATCAACAGCATTGGAGACACAGTAGATCGACCGTCCTATATCAAGGCACTGAAAAAATACCTTGAGCCCCATTATGAATCTCTCGGCAAAGACGATCAAAAAAGATTAGAGGTCAACCCCCTAAGGATATTAGATTCCAAGGATGAAAAGGCCACTAAGATCGCTGAGGCTGCACCAAAGAGTACAGACTTTTTGGGATCCGATGCAAAGCAGCACTGGGAGTCATTATTAAAGCTACTGGACTTTGCAGGAATTAATTATGAAATTGATCACAAATTAGTTAGGGGATTAGATTATTACACCCGGACCGTCTTTGAAATTCAGCCTCTCGACCAAGGTGCTCAAAGTACTATATGTGCAGGAGGTAGATATGATGGTCTGGTCGAAACTCTCGGGGGCACTCCAACTCCCGCTATAGGCTGGGCGGCTGGAGTTGACAGGATGATTCTGAATTTATTGAAGGAGGAAGCTGGGGAAGTTCCCTTGCCAAGCCCTCCAATAACGATGGCATACAGTGGAGAATCTCCCAAAATGCAATCTATAAGTATTGCGCGGCTGTTAAGGAATGCCGACCACACAGTCACACTAGCTCCCCAAAGAAGCCTTCGTTCCCAGCTTCGATACGCAGCAAGTTTAGGCTCTAAGTATGTGGTAATCATCGGCGAAAAAGAATTTTCTGAAGAAAAAGTCACTCTAAGAGATATGGACGCTGGAAATCAAACATCAATGACTTTAGAAGAACTATTGCCTGCTCTAAGTAAAGCTAAAAAGTAAGATCAACCATTACATTAGCAAAGCCTGGGGAATACTCACGGATTTCTTCAGCTTTCTCTTGGTTTCTCCAAAATTCCACCGTTGAATTAGAATATTTAATCCCTGCACTTACTGAGATCTGGAAAACTCCATTCTCAAAAATATCAGACTTGTACCATGCGTCAGGTTGACCTGCCCTAATTATTCTTGCAAATACCGGAGAGCTGCCAGCTGATACTCTTACTCCATCGTCTCGAACCACACCTGCATAAATAGCTGGTAGTCCGGGGAATGCGCTTCTGCTTGCACCTGAATCAGCTTTCGAAATAATGTTTAGTCCTCCTTCAAGCTGTGCCAATACGAAATCATTTATTGATTTCGCATCCATGGCGTAAAACTCACCAGCACGCCCTAAGCCCAAACGAACCATTTGCTCTGTGGTCATCCTCGTGCCTACCAGTTGACCTATATTATTGAAAATACCTCCTCCTTCCAGTCCATTTGTAGAAGGTACTTGCAGTTGGAGATAACGAGTTCCTGAACTTAAATCAGTTCTTAAACCGACAATTGAGGCAGTTCTTTTATCCAAGGGTGAATTAAGAGTCTGTGGATACCCCACTGCTAGAATCAAACCGTCTATCTGCATAGCGCCTTCCCCCCCCAGCGGTGAAAAGTTATAGTTTCCTGCAGTATTCATTGGCTCAAGTAATGCAATATCCAAAGTATCATTTCTTCCAACGACCCAAGCTTGGCCAGTGCGTCCATCATTAGTGGTGAATTCTCCAAGTGGAGCATTGCCAAGGTTTCTAGATGTGGTGAGGATTCTCCCAGCAGCATCAATCATTACACCTGACCAACGAGTCTCACCCGATTGCATACGAACAACAGACCCGCTAACCGTGTCTACCATTTCCTCTAGAGTAGGCGTAGGAGTGGGCGTGGGTGTAGGAGTGGGCGTGGGTGTAGGTGTAGGTGTAGGCGTAGGCGTAGGGGGTGCCGGTGTAGGCGTAGGTGTAGGCGTAGGCGTTGGTGCCGGCGTAGGAGTAGGTGAAGGTGTAGGTGTAGGCGTAGATGTTGGAGTTGGGGGCACAGGCAGCACAGGAGCTGGGGTACTACACCCCACGATCATTGCAATTGACCCAATCAGAAAGATTGCCGATATAAATGTGATTTTCAGGTTTGACATCAGTGCCGCTTACCCATCAAATAATTTTAATAACCTATTTTACAATGGTATATAGTGCTGGGTTCAAGTATGATCACTGACCAACTCTTTCCATCCTTTACATTTATTCCCATTTTTAACATCTCGTCCGCTAAAATACCGTGCTATACTAACAAAACGCCTAATTAGGCATTTCTCCGTGAGCAAACATGGCTGATCGCTTACAATCCATCCTAGAACGTAATTCTGAAATCGAAGATTTGCTAGCTATGTCGGATGTTGTTTCCAACGTTGAAAGAGTGAATCAACTTGCCAAGGAAAGAGCAGAGCTACAGCCAGTCGTCATAATTCATCAAAAATTGCAGGAAGCCCAAAGAGTTTTATCGGAAACACAGACACTTTCAAGTGATGGTGACCGAGAAATCGCCGAAATGGCCAATCTTGAACTTCCTGATTTATTGCAGAAAGTTGAATCTTTACAGTCAGAGCTCACTTATGCACTTGTCCCAGTAGATCCTAACGATAAAAAAAATGCAATTGTTGAAATCAGAGGAGCAACAGGTGGGGATGAGGCAGCCATTTTTGCAGGAGATTTATATCGAATGTACGCAAGGTTTGCCCAAAAGTCCAACTGGAAGATCGATGTTGTAAATACTAGTGAGTCAGAGCAAGGTGGTTTTAAAGAAATAATTTTCGAAGTAAGTGGCCAAGATGCTTACAAACACCTAAAACACGAAAGTGGCGTTCATCGTGTTCAAAGAGTTCCTGCAACAGAAACACAAGGCAGGATTCATACTTCAACAGCTACTGTAGCAGTACTGCCTGAAGCTGAAGAGGTTGATATTGAAATAAAAGACAATGAATTACGTATCGATATCTTTCACTCAGGGGGTGCCGGCGGGCAAAACGTTAACAAAGTGGCTACCGCTGTCCGACTGGTTCATCTTCCAACGGGGATAGTAGTGACATGCCAGGACGAAAGATCACAGTTGAAAAACAAAACTAAAGCTATGACTGTTTTACGTTCAAGGCTTTTAGAGAAGGAAACCAGAGAAGCGTCAGAACAAACCGGAGCTTTAAGGAAGTCCCAAGTAGGGAAAGGTGAACGCTCGGAAAAAGTTCGTACCTACAATTTCCCTCAGGATAGACTAACTGATCATCGTATAGGGTTAACAATGCATGGTTTAGATGGAATCCTTGCGGGTGAAATAGATGGAATAATAGAAACACTTATTCAAAAAGAGCTGGCCCGAGCATTAGAAGAGTCATCGCTTTGAAACGCCTTGAAGATTTGATCCGTAGCACTCGCAAAAATTTACAATCTGCTGGGATCTCTGAATATTTGCTAGAAGCTGAACTTATCTGGATGAAAGCCCTAAATCTGGACAGGGCGAACCTTTACTTAGAATTTAATGAATCTCCAAACGTTCGATTTATAGAATATGCAGAAGGGCTAGTTTCGAGAAGGATGAAAAGGGAGCCACTTGCATACATCTTAGGAAAAATTGAATTCTTTGGCAAAGAGTTTAATGTAAAACCTGGAGTATTAATCCCTCGCCAAGATACAGAAACTGTTGTAGAGGAAGCAATTAAAATTTTAGATGATTATGGCTCTGCTAGCACTACAGTATTTGACGTAGGGTGCGGATCAGGGATAATTGGAATTTCTCTTGCAATTCGGTACCCTCACGCACGTATTTTCTCGATTGATTCCAATTTGCAGGCATGTATCTTAACAAAGCAAAATGCGGAAAAACTTGGTGTTGGTAGCCAATTGCAAGTAGTTCAATCTGACCTGTTCACAGCAATCAATTGCGATGCTGATTTAATAATTGCGAATCTACCTTATATACCCACTTCTGATATTGAATCCCTAGAGCCAGAAGTGAGGGTGTTTGAGCCAAGAGCAGCGCTTGATGGAGGAATTGATGGGTTTTCTGTAACAAAAAGAATGCTTACCCAAAGCAGTGGTTTAATTAAATCAGGAGGTGCGATTTTATTGGAACTTAGCCCAGAGTTAACTGATATCGCAAAGAATCAAATTATGGAAGTCTTCCCAAATTCCATATTTGCTACCCAACGTGACCTATCAGGACAAATAAGAGTGGCAATATGCACACTACCCAAATTAGCCTCTGATTATAAATATTAGTCCCACAATTATTAAAACTACCTCAACCAACCGAACAAACGCCTGCTCTGAAATTCTCGTTACCACAAGTCTTCCAGCAAATCCCCCTGCAAACATTACCATGCCTATGGCAAGGCCGATTAAAAAAAGACGTAAATCAAGAATGTCAAAGCTTTTTTGCACCAACAACCTGGATCCACCAGATACCGCATTCGCTACTCCCAATGTACCCACGAATGCGCCTCGTGTAAGTCCATATGCCAAAAAAAATGGAGCACCTAAAGGTCCAGACGCGCCAAATAACGAACCAATAGTTGATTGAACTGCTCCTACGAATATAAAAGCACGCAAACGCATACGTCGATCTTTGGATATTGGGGCATAGCGGTAAGCTACTAAAACCAAAAAAAACAACCCTAATAGTCTTGTCAGAGCGCCTGTCGATACACTAACAAGGATTAAGGTACCCAGGAAAACCGTAGGCATTCCTCCAACGCACCACCAAAATACTACTTTCCAGTCAACTTCCTTCCAGTTAGCAAGTAGTCTAGCGATATTAGCTATTGTCATAGCCACAGAAATTATTGGTACTGTTTCTTTAACACCAAAAGTAGCAGCAAGAATAGGAAGCATTATTATCGCGGTACCTATACCTACTACACCGCCTATTATTGCTGATAAAAAAGCCGCAATCGCTATTGAAATAACAACAAGGAAGTCCATATTAGATCCATAGGGGTCTATTCAATAAATTCAGCAAGGTACCTATCAAGTTTTACAGATTAACTATTCGAGACCCCTAATTATCAAATTGATTTAACACCAGCAACTATCGCTGCAGTCATTTCACTGGTCGTAACCCAGCTTTCATTGCTACTAGCAATATCTGCTGTTCTCAACCCCTCTGCTAAAACTCCTTCTACGGATTGCTCAATAGCTTTGGCTTCAAGCTCCATACCAAAGGAGTACCTCAGCATAAAAGCAGCACTAACTATCTCACCAATAGGGTTAGCTTTACCCGAGCCAGCAATATCAGGTGCCGTACCATGTATGGGTTCATATAAACCTCTTACTTTGCGAGTTCCTGAAGATCCTATACTCGGCAACCCAGCAAGACTAGCAGAAGGTAGCATGCCCAAAGATGCAGTCAGAATGGCTGCTTCATCAGATAATATGTCTCCAAACATATTGCTCGTGACTAAAACGTCAAAATCCGATGGTTTTGTAACTAACAGCATCGCGCACGAGTCTGCAAGTTGGTGCTCCAACTCCACGTCTGGGTAGTCTAATGCAATTTCATTTGCAATCTCACGCCACATTCTCCCAACTTGCAGCACATTAGCCTTATCCACAGAAGTAACTTTCTTTTTTCTGCCACGCGCGAGTTCGAATGCTACTCGGATAATTCGATCTACTTCACGTTCTGAATAAACCATACTATCTACGGCCATTCTGCCTGCTTTGTTAGTCCAGCGCCTTTTAGGTTTGCCGTAATACAATCCCCCAGTTAACTCTCGAATTATGATCATATCTGTATTGCGCACTCTGTCATTTTTTACTGGACTAGCATCCTCCATGCCTGGAGCAACTCGAACGGGTCTGATATTAGCAAAAAGACCTAATGATTTTCTAAGTCCAATAATTGCTGCTTCAGGTCTTATTTCTGCATCATCCCATTTAGGCCCTCCAACTGACCCAAAAAGTACAGCGTCTGATTTTTTAGCTGTATTTATAGTGCTCTCCAACAACGGGACACCGTAGGCATCAATAGCGCTCCCGCCTACTAAATCATTTTCATAATGGAAAGAATGGCCAAATTTGGCTGCTACTGAATCTAGCACCTGTGTTGCAGATTCAGTCACTTCAGGTCCTATTCCGTCTCCAGGCAATAATAAAATATTAAATTCGCCCATGTTGCTTCCTATAGTCCGTATTATTTATTTTCTTGTTTCCTCAAAAGCAGTGATATCATCTTCGTGTTCCAGAGTAAGCCCTATTGCATCTAATCCGTTCAAGATACAGTAACGCCGGAATTCATGAATTTCGGGATTTTCATGCAATACAAACTGAGCTTTAAATCCATGGCTGTCTGATACTTCACAAGTTTCCAAATCGACTGTTAGGGAGTACCCAGTCAATTCATTAGCTCGTGCCATAATGTTATTTATTGTTATTTCAGGTAATAAAACTGGCAATAAGCCGTTCTCAAAACTATTCTTTTGAAAAATATCAGCAAAGCTTGGTGCAATTACCACCCTGAATCCACCATTCATCAATGCCCAAACGGCATGCTCTCGTGAAGAACCACTGCCAAAATTTGGACCCGAAACCAAAATAGCAGAACCATTAAAGGACTCATGATTTAATTCAAATTCAGGATTTAATGACCCGTCTGGAAGGTACCGCCAACGCTCAAAAAGATTGGGGCCATATCCTGATTTTTCAATTCGTTTTAAATTCTCAGCAGGAATGATCTGATCGGTGTCTACGTTTGGTCGATCAAGAGCTGCTACAACGGACGTAATTTTCTGAAAAGACTCCATGTTTACTCCCAAGACCTGATATCTACAAAATGCCCTGCTATTGCAGCAGCAGCTGCCATGGCAGGACTCACTAGATGAGTTCTTCCTCCAGGGCCTTGGCGACCCTCAAAGTTACGATTAGAAGTGGAAGCTCCACGTTCTCCAGGGGCTAATTTATCTGGATTCATTGCTAAACACATTGAACAGCCGGCCTCACGCCATTCAAAGCCTGCTTCAACCAAGATTTCGTGCAAGCCCTCGGCCTCAGCGTCTTGTTTTATCTTCCATGAACCAGGAACTACCATCGCATTAACTTTAGGTGATACTTTCTTACCCTTTACAACCTCAGCTGCCGCTCTGATATCCTCTAAACGAGAGTTAGTACAAGAACCGATAAACACACGATCAATACTTATATCTTCAATAGCTGTATCGGCTACTAAGTCCATATATGTTAATGCGCGCTCTATGGCTAATTTATCGGCAGGGGAATCTGCCTGAGAAGGGTTGCCTACTCGCCCGGTCACCGGGGATGTCATTCCAGGATTGGTACCCCAAGTTACCATAGGTTCAAGTTTTGTAGCATCGATTTCTACAATCGCATCGTACTGAGCACCCGGATCACTGGGCAGCTTCCTCCATCTTTCCACCGCCTCATCAAAATCAGCACCCTTCGGGGCATTTGGCGTTTGCTTCAGGTATTCATATGTTTTTTCATCAGGTGCAATCATCCCCACACGACCACCTGCTTCTATAGTCATATTACATACTGTCATACGGCCATCCATCGAAAGCTCTTGGATAGCTTGGCCAGTAAATTCCACTGCATATCCTCTAGCGCCTTCTACGCCTATCTCAGCAATAATCCCAAGTATTATGTCTTTCGCAGTTAAACCTTTAGGTAGTTTCCCGTTTACTCTAATTTCAAGAGTAGGAAGCTTCGACTGTACAAGGCATTGAGTAGCCAGGGTGTGTTCAACTTGTGAAGTACCAATACCCATAGCAATAGACCCAAAAGCACCATGAGTCGCTGTGTGGCTATCTCCGCAAACTATGAGCATCCCAGGTTGGGTATGCCCTTGTTCAGGGCCTATTACGTGAACGATACCTTGGTTTTCGCTATACATGTCATAGTACTTAAGGCCGAATTCCTTGGTGTTCCGATCCAAGGCATCCAATTGTGCCTTCGAAACCGGGTCCTCAATAGCAACGCCAGAAGTTCGATCACCTGTAGTTGGGACATTATGGTCTGCAACCGTGACAGTAAGGTCAGGGCGCCTAACTTTTCTTCCATTTTCGCGAAGTCCATCAAAGGCCTGAGGTGAGGTCACTTCATGTACTAAATGTAAATCGACATATAGCAGTGAATCCCCTTTTTCTTCACGAATCACATGCGCATCCCATATTTTTTCGAACATAGTCTTAGGTGCCATGAGGACTCCTTATATAAATTTAGCCAAGCATATCATCTCAATAGGGCTCTAAACCGCACCAGCAGCTTCGGGGCTCTTAGTAGTGTCCCCCATTGCCAAAAGCCTGTTCAGAGCATTCATATAAGCTTTAGCAGAAGCAACGATGATATCAGTATCTGCGCCTCTTCCAATATATGTACGGCCATCCTGCTCAATCCTAACGCTCACTTCGCCTACAGCATCGATACCCTCTGTGACTGAATTAACACTGAATTCAGTTAATTCGTTCGGGACATTTACTATTCTATCTATAGCTTTGCATACTGCATCAACTGGTCCATGCCCGGTTGATGCATCGGTTGTCACAGTGTTCTCCCTATCTTTCAGGGAAACAGTAGCCGTTGGTACTTCTTTGTCCCCACATGTAACCTGGACGTGTTCAAGTGAATATGTTTCAGCAAATGACAACGTTCTCCCACCCATTAAGGCCATTAGATCACGATCAGTTACTTCCCTTTTCTTGTCTGCTAGCTCTTTGAAATCTTCATATATGGAGTTCATCTCAGTATCAGATGGGACATATCCAAGTTCATTCAATCTCGCCATAAGGCCTCTGCGCCCACTTAATTTACTCAACACTAATTCACTTCTAGGAACTCCAACTGACACAGGGTCAATAATTTCATAAGTAGTCCGTTCTTTTATCAAGCCGTCTTGATGAATGCCGGAAGCATGTCTAAATGCATTTCTACCCACTACTGCTTTATTAGCTTGAATAGTAAATCCGGTAACCTGACTGACTAAACGGCTTGTCGGGTAAAGCTGTGCAGTATCAACATTTGTGTCAGCACCAAAGTAATCACTCCTCGTTCTCAAGGCTACGATTACTTCTTCAAGCGCACAGTTACCGGCTCTTTCACCGATCCCATTAATGCAACCCTCAACCTGCCTGGCACCTGCCTTAACAGCCGCCAAGCTATTAGCGACAGACATCCCCAAATCATCGTGGCAGTGTACGGAAAGGCGAACTGAGGTTCCAAGCTCAGGGACTTGTTGTCTCAGATACTCAATCAATAAGGCAAATTCTGCTGGAATCGCGTAGCCAACCGTATCCGCAATATTAACTGTAGTTGCTCCAGCATCAACCACCGCTCTCACAAGCTGGGCTAGAAACTCCTTGTCTGTTCTAGAAGAATCCATTGGAGAAAATTCAATGTCGGAAACTTTTGATTTTGCACGTTTAACTGCAGCCACAGCCATATCAACAACTTCTTCACGATTCTTTCGCAGTTGATTCATAAGGTGGTTATCGGAAGAGGACAAGAAAATATGTATTCGTGGATTAGTAGCATCCTTCAGAGCTTCTGCAGCTCTGTCTATCGCCTTATCATTTGCATGAGCAAGAGCAGCAATTACGGGCTTTCTTACTTCTCTTGCTATTCTCTGTACTGCTTCAAAGTCGCCATTAGAGCTAACGGGAAATCCAGCTTCAATTATATCTACTCCAAGTTTTTCGAGTTGGCGTGCGATCTCAATTTTTTCTTCAACAGTCATAGCCGTACCAGCCGACTGTTCACCATCACGAAGTGTAGTGTCAAAGATCAATACTCTGTCATCCATCTCGTACCTCTCGCCTATCAAACGCTCAAAATTGTTTTTCTCTACTTTTTCTTGAGAAAGCTCATCATCCCGCGCAACTCAGCACCGACCTCTTCGATAGGATGGGTCGCATCAGCGTCACGCATAGCCTTAAAGCGATGCTGTCCCTCGTGGTTTTCTGCTATCCATTCTCGCGCAAATGTCCCATCCTGAATCTCTTTTAGAACTTGCCGCATTGTATCTCGTGTGCGTTCATCTATTACTCTTTGTCCTCTTGAGTAATCTCCATATTCAGCAGTTTCACTAACTGAATATCTCATATAATTAAGGCCACCCTCGTACATAAGATCTACAATCAATTTCAGCTCATGCAGAACTTCAAAGTAAGCAATTTCAGGCTGATATCCAGCCTCAACTAAAGTCTCGAAGCCCATCTTCACCAAAGCTGATGTGCCTCCACATAAAACAGATTGTTCTCCAAAAAGATCTGTTTCAGTTTCTTCTTTAAACGTAGTAGCCACGACACCTGCCCTCATAGAACCTACAGCAGCAGCATAAGCAAGGGCATTAGCCAGAGCATTCCCAGAAGCATCTTGATGTATAGCAACCAATGCAGGAACACCTGAGCCTCCAACAAAAACTTCTCGCATCCTATGCCCAGGTGCTTTCGGAGCGATCATTGACACATCTACATCTGGAGGAGGAGCAATTTCGCCGAAATGAATATTAAAACCATGCGCAAACATTAATGTTTTTGATGCATCTAGAGATGGCAATATTGCCTCTTCGTATACACGCCGTTGAACTGTATCAGGGACTAACATCATGAGTGTGTCTGCGGCGCGGGCAACCTCAGCTGGCGTGCCAACTTTGAGTCCCTCGGATTCTGCCTTAACTCTACTTGAAGAGCCAGCATACAGACCCACCATCACTTCTACGCCATTATCACGCAAATTTAATGCATGAGCGTGCCCTTGACTTCCATAACCCAGTATGCCGACCTTTTTGCCATCCAATAATGAAGGATCAGCATCTTTTTGGTAATAAACCTTAGCCATATTAATCTCCCTAATTAATTACAAAGCCTAATTTGAATTTCATTCAATCACTTGAGTATCCGGAGCATTTTTATTATTTAGTTCTTTAGTTTTATGAGAAGACCCTGTTATAGATGTGCCCCTACCCATAGCAACTCTTCCGGTTCTCATTACCTCTTTTATGCCAAAAGGTTTTAAAAGTTGGAGCATCGCGTCGATTTTCTCTTCATCTCCGGTTGTTTCTATAATCAGCATCTGAGGACTAACATCTACAATGCTAGACCTAAAGATATCAGCAATTTCAATTATTTCTGCGCGGTTCTGGGCATTTGCCCTAACCTTGATTAACGCTAACTCTCTGATCACAATGTTCTCACTAGATATATCATTAACCCTGACTACATCTATTAATTTGTAGAGCTGCTTTGTCACTTGCTCTACAACATAATCATCGCCTTCGACTACAAACGTCATGCGGGATAAGTTTGGCATCTCGGAGTGGCCAACTGCCAAATTGGCAATATTAAAGCCTCGTCTTCTGAAAAGTCCTGAAATGCGTGTGAGCACACCTGGCCTATCACTAACCAGTGCAGTAATGGTGTGGCTTTCTGGTTTGGGCGCTATCGAAGCCATGCGCTTTCCTCAAGACGAGTAGGGCCTTCAAGCATTTCAGAAACGCTCTCACCAGCGGGAACATGTGGATAAACATTTTCTTCTGGCTCAACATGAAAATCTATTATCGCGGGTCCGTTATGCTTCATTGCTGATTCAATAACGGGCTTAACTTGTTCTTTTTCGGTAACCTTCTCCGCCCAAATACCGTAAGCCTGAGCTAATTTGACGAAATCAGGGTTGCCTGAATAAGCCGAAGCTACACGACCGCCATCATGAAATAAATCCTGCAGTTGCCTCACTAAACCTAAATTATTATTGTTCAGAATAGCAAATTTGACAGGTATATCATTCTCAACCAATGTGGCTAACTCTGACATCGTCATCTGAAATCCACCATCACCAGCGATACTCCATACTGCCTTATCAGGTTTTCCTAGCGCAGCTCCCATGGCAGCAGGAACCTCAAAGCCCATAGTCCCAAGGCCTCCCGATGTAATCCATGTTTGAGGACGACGAAACATGTAATGCTGTGCAGCCCACATCTGATGCTGTCCGACACCAGTAACCACAATTGCTTCCCCACCTGTAAGCTCAGACAATACCTGAACCACATATTGCGGAATCAGCTTTTTGCTATCCATTATGCGGTCTGAGGGATGTTCTTCTCTTAATAATTGAATTTCGCTTAACCATTCTGGTCTTGTAGCAAGTTCTACCTCTCGGGTTAAAGATTCAAGAACTCGCTTAGCATCACCAACGATAGGAACCGAAGCCCTAACATTCTTGCCAACTTCTGCGGGATCAATGTCTATATGTATTATCTTTGCATTTGGCGCAAATGAACTTAATCTCCCAGTAACTCTGTCATCAAACCTCATTCCGACAGCTATTAAAAGATCCGATTTATCTATAGCCCAATTCGTATATGCCATACCATGCATCCCAGGCATACCTAGAGACAAAACATGATTTTCATCGAAAGTACTAATGCCTAAAAGTGTCGTGGAGACTGGAATTTGAGCTTTTTCAGCGAGTTCACGTAACTCTTCGTATGCCCCTGAAATATCAACACCGTGTCCTGCTAAAATCAAAGGTCTCTTAGATTCTTTGATAAGGCGAGCACCCTCTTTAATCATTTTTGAATGCCCATCGAGAGTTGGCTTATAGGAATTTAGTTTAACTGTATTCGGATAAGTAAAATCAGCTTCCTCGTCTAACACATCCCGAGGCACATCGATTAACACTGGCCCTGGTCTTCCTGTTCGTGCAATATGAAAAGCTTCTTTCAAAACTTGAGTAAGTTCAGAAGCACTCATTACAAGATAATTATGCTTAGTAATCGGAAGTGTGATACCTGTAGTGTCAGTCTCTTGAAAAGCATCTCGGCCAATTGCGGCACGTGGAACTTGGCCAGTTATAGCTATCATTGGAACAGAGTCCATCATAGCAGTAGCCAAAGGAGTAACTAAATTTGTAGCTCCTGGCCCTGACGTTGCGATGCAAACTCCAACTTTTCCGGTAGCTCTTGCATAACCATCTGCAGCGTGGCCCGCATTTTGTTCGTGCCTCACTAGTATATGTCTTATTTCTGGGAATTCAGGCAGGGACTGATAAAGCGGCAAGATGGCTCCACCCGGCAACCCAAAAACAGTATCTACGCCCTCACGTATAAGAGCTTCACAAATTATTTGACCGCCATTTAATCTCACAATTCCACCATCACGCCAAAATTAAAAAAAATACCCGCCCCCAAAGGGACGGGTCAACCCGCGGTACCACCCTTGTTCCTCCACCATCATAAGGAGGCACTCAGTACGCTATATCGGTGCGCTACCGCCGCCCTTGTTGTCAGGCTAGCCGCTCAGAGGCGAGTTCAAGGGCTCTTGGTACCAACTTTCAGCATTCGTTGGCTCTCTAATACCAGAAAATCCTTTACTACTCCTCATCAAAGCAGTTGAATATCGGCTAAATTATACAACTCTGAAGCCCTTTTTGTCAAACTCTGGAATATGGCTTGCAAGGCTTCATTAAGCGCTGCTAGCATGATTTCAAAATGGTTTTCTTTGTCACTTAAATGAAGAAAACTTAGAAGTAGATACATGAATTCAACTGAAGCAAAAGTGACTCCCGTCAGATGGGGAGTTCAGAGTGTACTTATAGCGATCGCAAGTTTAGCTTTTTCGTTTCTAGTTATAAGTTGGTTCGTTATGTTTTTTTTCAACAGTTCAAATAATGAACACAATCTAGAGCGACAAACCTCACCTATTTTGATGTCTTTGACCACGTTGATTTTACAAGTAGTGATGCTTTCTATAGCAATTTATTTCGGGCCAATAAAGACAGGTTCACCTTTTAAAGCTCTAGGTTTTAGTACCATTAACTGGAATTTTACTTTGCGTTGGGCTTTTATTGCCTTGTTCTTAAGCCTAGTTACTAGCATCGTTTATGCGGCAATTGCTGAATCAATCGCACCTCAATTCCTCCCTCCAAATTTAAAAGAAGAATTGGGACTTGAAAGCAATGAATCTACGTTATTAATAATTATGATTTTTGTAGTGTTGGCATTAGGTGCGCCTTTCTCTGAGGAGGTTTTCAATCGTGGGTTCATAATGCAAGGTCTGAATACTTCTCTCGGTAAATGGCCAGCAATAATTTTAAGCTCGGCATTTTTTGGTGCTGCACATATGTCCCTGGGATTATTGGTGCCTGCATTTATAAGTGGAATAATCTTCGGAGTAGTATTTTCTCATGCTCGATCAATTTGGCCGGTTTTTATAGCTCATATGTGTCAGAACACTTTAGCGTTTACCGCATTAATGCTGACATAGAATGAGTAACCAATTATCCTGTCCACGTTTATAACTCAAAGGGGATTGTAAGTTGGATACAAATATTCACTCAGGATCAAAAAACATAGCGGATGCTATCGCTAAATCCCGGGAAGTCCATGGTATTGCACTCATACCATACGTCACTGTGGGTTTCCCTACTCTTGAAGATACGGTTCCCATAGTTGTTGAACTAGAAAAAGCTGGAGCCTCTATTGTTGAGTTAGGTGTGCCTTACTCTGATGCTTTAGCTGACGGCCCAACAATACAATCTGCTAGTTACAGAGCTTTGGGTAATGGAGTCACATCAAAAACCTGCATCGATATAGTGAAGGATATACGTAAAGCAGGAGTTAAGTTGCCTTTAATATTTATGGGCTATTACAACCCAATACTTTCATTCGGCATTCAGGAATATGCTCTCGAATGCAGTAAGGCTGGCTTGCAAGGTCTAATTATCCCCGATTTACCTCCTGAAGAAGCAGATCTAATGCATCAATCGCTTAAATCTTACGGACTTGCGCTTATTTCCTTATTAGCACCCACTAGTTCTAGCGAGCGAATTTTGAAAGCGTGTGCTGGAGCAAATGGGTTTATTTACTGCGTTTCAGTTGCAGGTATAACTGGATTAAGGTCTGAATTACCGGCAGATTTAAAAGTATTCATAGATAGAGTCCGAGAAAAAACATCCCTCCCGCTTGGTGTTGGTTTTGGCGTATCGCAACGCAGCCATGTCCAAGCACTCAGTAGCCTGGTTGAATGCGCAATTGTCGGCACTCAAATGATCAACGTGATAGACTCCTCGCCTCCTAATAGTAGATCCTACAATGCCGGTAATTACGTTAGGGAGTTATTGGGTATTTCATGATTCTGGTTGCAAAGAGGTTGAAATGAGCGAGTGTCTAGGTATAAGAGGTGCTACAACTGCAGATAGTAACTCAGAAGATGCCATTTTGGATGCAACAGAAGATCTTCTGAGAGAAATGGTACTCAAGAATTCCTTAAAAGAAGAGTCAATTGCTGCCATCTTTTTCACAACCACTACTGACCTTAATGCTGCCTTCCCTGCAGTTGCTGCCAGAGTTAGGCTAGGCTGGGAGCAAACCGCCCTAATTAGTTCGCATGAAATCCCTGTTCCGAAAGGTACACCTTCAGTAATTCGAGTGCTGTTACTTGCAAACACGGATCTATCAAAAGATCAAATCGTCAATGTCTATAAAAAGGGCGCCCAAAACCTCCGCACTCCAAATATAAGTTCCTCTGATAAAATACAGTAATAGTGCCCCCGGATTCGTCCTGAGATTTGCTATTTGCTTGGCAAATATTTCCAACTTTAGAGCTTCGAGTTTCGAATTGATGTAAGCTATTAACTGAATAATTGAAAACAGAGAAAGGATTCGCATGAAGCAATCCATTAGTGATGTAAATATTAAGCGGATGCGTCCTCTTTTTTCGCCAGATGACTTACATGAAAAACTTCCTGCAAGTGATGATGCGATTGCCACTGTCAAAAAAGGTCGTGATAGCATAAAAAATATCCTATCAGGAACAGATGATCGACTTTTAGTAATTGTAGGCCCGTGCTCAATTCACGACGAGTTGGCAGCAATGGAATATTCAGATCGTTTAGCGAAATTGGCTAGCAAGCTTTCAGAAAGAATTTTGATTGTAATGCGGGTTTATTTTGAGAAACCAAGAACAATTGTAGGGTGGAAAGGACTTGTCTACGATCCCCATTTAGATGGTTCATTCGATATGGATACTGGCCTAAGTAAGGCTCGCAGGTTACTTCTCCACATGGCGGAAATAGGACTTCCCGCAGCTACTGAATTCTTAGATCCAATAGTTCCGCAATATTTAGCAGATCTTGTTTCCTGGGTAGCAATTGGAGCTCGAACAACAGAAAGTCAAACTCATCGCCAACTAGCCAGTGGCCTGAGTATGCCGGTAGGCTTTAAAAATGGCACTGATGGCAATTCTCAAATTGCTATGGATGCCATGCTTTCTGCTAGATCCTCCCATGGTTTTCTTGGAATTGATTCTCAAGGCAGAACATGCATTGTAGAAACTGGTGGTAACCCTTTTGGGCACCTAGTATTGCGTGGTGGAACAAAAGGGACAAACTACGAAGCAAAGACTGTTGAGAACGTTCAAGAGCAATTGAGAAAAGTCGGCTTGCCTCCACAACTCATGGTTGACTGTAGCCATGCCAACTCGGAAAAAGATCATACGCGGCAATCAATTGCTTTGCGTGATGTTGTAAAACAAAGGTCTAACGGGAATAGCGAAATTGCGGGAGTAATGATTGAGAGTAACTTGTTCGCTGGCAAACAATCCCTAGGGGATGATCCATCCAGATTAGAGTATGGGGTTTCCATAACTGACGCTTGCATTGGTTGGGATGAAACTGAAAGTCTGCTAACAGAATCTTTTTCATCGTTAAAGCCATCCAAACTTTAGTAAAAATTGAAATCAAAAACCAGAGATACTCAAACAGATGCAATTGAATTTTAGGCTGATCGATGATTAATCTAAGCGAAGAAATCCGTAATGCAAGGCCTTCAGGCCCCACTGCAGTTACATTAGGTGTGTTTGACGGAGTTCATCTAGGCCACAACGCAATCATTAATACTCTTAAAGCCGATGCAATAGAACTAGGCATCACACCTGTAGCATTAACATTCTCCAGCCATCCTTTACTTACCTTGAAGCCCAGATTAGAAATAAAGGAGCTCACTTCTCTTGAAGATCGCATTCAGCTTTTAAACAACGCAGGTGCTGAATATGTGATTCCGATTAATTTTACAAATGATGTCTCCAATTTAACTGCAAGGGAATTTTTAGTACTTCTAAAACGAGATTTACAGCTGAAGCACCTAGTCATAGGTCCTAATTTTGCATTAGGGTTTGAGCGCAGAGGAACTGCTACAGTCTTACAAAAACTAGGCTCAGAGCTTGATTTTTCAGTCAAAATTGTTGATCCGTATTTAATTGGCTCAACTACGATTAGCAGTACAAATATTCGTCAAGCACTTCAAACAGGTAATCTAGGCAAAGTCTCCTTGATGCTAGGTAGGTATTTTAGCTTGAAAGGAACTGTAATTAGGGGGCAAGGTAGAGGAGGGGAAGAGTTGGGGTTTCCCACTTGTAATTTATCAATGAATAAAACTCAGATTTTGCCAAGTGATGGCATTTTTGCGGCCTGGGCTACAGTTAAAAACAAGCGCTATAAGGCCGCTGCTAGTGTTGGCACAAAACCCACCTTCGAATCTGATGGTGCTAGAGTTGTAGAAGCATATATTTTAGATTTTGATGCGGATGTCTATGGCCTAGATATCCGGTTAGAATTTGTGGAAACTATAAGGAATCAACAAAAATTCAACAGTGCAGATGAATTAATTTCCCAAATGAAGATTGATGTTGACCAAATAAAAGGAATACTGACTGAAAATCGTTAGGGATTGGCAAAATGAAAAAAAAGGCCGTTAAACCATCACCAAACGAACTCAATGCAATTGTTAATCGAGCGGTATCGGAAATAATACCTTACAAAGATTTCGTAAACCGCCTAAACAATGGAGACCATTTACGACTAAAAATGGGATTTGATCCTAGTGCACCAGATCTACACCTAGGTCATGTAGTTGGATTACGAAAGTTACGCCAACTACAAAATCTTGGCCATACAGTTGTAGTGATTGTTGGTGACTGGACAGCTCGAATAGGTGACCCTTCTGGTAGATCCGCAACGAGGCCAATGCTGACATCTAGTGAAGTTGCTAACAATGCTGAAACCTACATGAGCCAATTTTTCAAAGTGGTGGACGAGAAAAATACAGAAATCCGTTACCAAAGCGAATGGTTTGAAGGTTTTGGTCTAGAGGAAATACTCCGCCTGAGTGCACAATTTACAGTGAATCAATTCCTACATCGTGAGGATTTTTCGCAACGATATGCTTCAGAAAATCCAATAGGGATTGTAGAGTTACTATATCCATTGTTACAAGCATATGACTCAGTTGCAGTAAATGCGGACGTAGAATTCGGCGGAACAGATCAGAGGTTTAATTTATTAGTAGGTAGAGATCTCCAGGAGAAGAATAAACAAAAACCTCAGAATGTTTTCCTGGTCCCAATTTTACCTGGCACAGACGGAGTACGTCGAATGGGGAAAAGCCTTGGCAATTATATTGCTTTGGAGGATAAGCCAAACGATATGTACGGCAAATTGATGTCTATTCCAGATGTTATTGTGCCTTTGTATTACGATCTGCTCACAGATTTTACACAAAGAGATATTGATGAAATACGAGATGAATTCGAAAAAAAGTCTCCACGTTTATTGGAGTTAAAAAAAGCCTTGGCTCTTAAGTTAACCAGTGAGTTTCACGGCCAAGTGGAGGGTAGGAAAGCTGAGGAAAGTTTCGAGTCCGTAATTCAGCAGGGTGGCGAACCCGAAGATATATTAGAAATTGGAATAAGTCCTTTAACTCCCGGTGTTATTCAATTTGAGAGCTCACTATTTACACTCGACTTGCCTAAAATCGCTGCTGATGCTGGAATAATTAACAGCCGGAGTGAAGGGATGAGGCTGCTAAAGCAGGGAGCAATATTAATTGACGGAAACCGAGCCACCGACGCTATCAACAAAGTTAGTCAAGATTCTAAAATAAGATTTGGCAGATTAAAGTGGATTCGAATTGTAGCGAGCAAATAACTCAGAAACTTACATAGTTTCGGGAGCGTTCATACCCATGATCCTGAGAGCTCTCTTGAGAACTACCTTTGCAGCTTCTATTAATTTCAGTCTAGCCTTAGAGACTTCTAAATCTTCCGTATTATTTGAAGCAGAAATTACACGACAGTTATCATAAAACCAATGAAATGCCGCTGCTAACTCATTTGAATAACGAGCTAGCGCTTGTGGAGTTAATTTTTGCGCACTATTATCAATAACTTCTGGCAACTGCAGCATTTTACGTACAAGCGAAACCTCTGCTTCATGAACCAATAAATCGAGTTTGGCATTTGACCATTCAATTTTTCTTTCACTAGCCTGCCTTAGAATTCCGGCAATTCTTGCATGAGCGTATTGGATGTAATAAACAGGATTTTCTGATGATTGCTTTAAAGCTAATTCCATATCAAATTCCATCTGACTATCAGCTGCTCTAGACAAGAAAAAGTAGCGGCAGGCATCTGGGCCGACTTCAGTGATTAATTCACGAAGGGTAACTAATTCCCCGGTGCGCTTTGATGCTCTAACTGTTTCCTCTCCTCTCTTTAATGTAACTAGTTGGGAAATCAATATTGTTAATCTATCGGGATCAATATCCAAGGCATTCATTACTGCTTTCATCCTAGGTACGTGTCCTTGGTGATCAGCACCCCATACGTCAATAACCTTGTCGAAATTTCTAGCGTTGAATTTGTCATAATGATATGCAACATCTGATGCAAAGTAGGTAGGTAGTCCATTGCTTCTAATCAAAACATTGTCTTTATCTTCGCCTAAAGCTGTAGAAGTGAACCACAGGGCGCCTTCACGCTCAGCTGAGTACCCTTTGTTTTTTAACAAATCCAATACCAACTGATATTGCCCACTTGTGAACAAGTCACTCTCATTGAACCAATTATCAAACTCAACACTTATATCTGCTAAGTCCTGGCGAATGTTTTTCAGCATTAACTGCAGCCCAATTGCACCTAAAGTAGTTATTGCTTCTTCTTTTTGAATTTTCAAAAACCTATCGCCATATTCTTCAGCTACCTTGTCGGCTAACCCAACGAGGTATTGCCCTTGGTAGCCACCATCCGGAAGTTGTATTTCTTTGTCTCCCAGCTTCTGCGCGTAGCGCACAAAAACTGATTCGTAAAATAATCTAATTTGCAAACCAGCATCGTTGATATAGTACTCTCGCTCGACTCGATACCCAGCAGCTTCTAGAATATTAGCCAGGGTACTCCCAATAACAGCACCTCTAGCGGTTCCCACATGAAGTGGTCCAGTAGGGTTAGCACTCACAAATTCGACTTGTACTTTTTTTGCTCGGAAAGTTTCAGTATTCCCAAAACTTTCAGGGTTTTCCAAAACATCATCAATTTTTTTAATAAGCCATTGATCTTTCAGTCGGAAATTGATAAAGCCGGGAGGCTGAACCCAAATTTCATCAATTGAATCATCTGTATCAATGTATGGAAGCAGAATATTGGCTATTTCCAAAGGTGCCATGCGTGCCAAACGCGAAAGCCGTAATGGTACGGAAGACGCAAAATCACCATGCTCAGGATTCGAAGGTCTTTCAACTATTGGCTCCTCAAAAGACACAACTGGGATTTCTCCTTTGTTTTGTGCTTTTTTCATGCCTGAAAGAATTATTTGAGAAACTTTTTCTCGTATTAGCATTCGAAAATAATAACACCGGGTGCTTTGGGTAAATCTATAATATTGCCTACAAATTAACCCACTTCGTCAACCACTTGGGTAAGGAATCTATTCATCTGTGAAGCTAAAATCGGGTGATTTGAAAGCTCTGGATCATCCAAAAGTAATGCTTCTGCTTCGTTCTTAGCTATTCCTAAAATATCTATGTCGCTTACTTTCCCTATCCTAAGAGTCGGAAGCCCTGCCTGTTTTGTTCCAAATACATCCCCTGACCCTCGCTGGTTCAAATCTGCCTCAGCTATCTCAAATCCATCCGAAGACCGGACTATAACTTCTAGGCGATTACGTGCATCATTTCCTAGTGACTCAGGCAGAAGTAGGCAATAGCTAGAATGGGCACCTCGACCTACACGACCGCGGAGTTGGTGCAGTTG
>MDTE01166727.1_pt1 | contig 27875 bp, 26 predicted proteins | sample 811231 | NCBI WGS metagenome assembly MDTE01 (sample SAMN05326651, study PRJNA326480) | marine metagenome | isolation source: seawater | place: Indian Ocean: Red Sea | collected 2010 | reverse complement strand
TTTGCTTCCCGCACCAGTATATGCATCACAATCCGACTGGACATATTCCAGGTAGTCTTGCCATTCAAAACTTACACCAAACATTTCCAGCAGCTTGAAAGTATTGAATGCTTTTGGTTTTACAGTCATGATATCCTCAATCGCCATTTCGTAATACCACGTAGCAAATGGTCCATTTCTAGCAATTTCTCCTGACGCATCCACATAGGAATATGTAAGAGTTTCATCTACATCCTGGTATTTATTCCGCAACTTAAGGATATAACTTAGCATGGGAATTTCATCTGCACTAGCTGTTATTTCCCGGCAATCATCAGTTAGTGTTAGTGCATCCGAATTAATATGTTTATTACCATTCCCGCATGCACTCAACAACATTGCAATTATTAAAATAGATAATTTATTTCTTGTCTTCAAATTCTTTCTAATCAACACAATTCCCGGATTAATTTTTGTTAAAAATATACTTTAGATTTTGCAAACGCCAACTACCTTCACCACCGACACGGATATCTCGACTTTGAAATAACCGCCAGGACACAATAGCCAGAATTAGATTAATAGCCACAAACATTATAAAATAATTTAAACTGAGTCCATCGCTAACAGCAGACGTAGTTTCTAAGTAAGCTAAGGGAGAGAAATCAGAAACTCGCTGTAACTCTTCAATCACTTCTGAAAGTAAGGTAATAAAGAAACTGGCACCTACAAACATTCCGCACAACATACTAGCCATACTACGCGCTGGCATAATCATTGCAAAGAGCAATGAAATATTCATAAAGAACATAATAATACAAAACAAAGAGACAAATGGCATCAGCAAATCAAAAGCTGGAATACTAAAATAATTTGACCAGGTCATAGTTAGTAGAAGCGAACCCCATGAAATAAGTATCAAAAAAACAATTACCATAGTGCTAGCAAAGAAACGCCCCCAGAAAAGAGACGTTCGACTTATAGGGTGTGCCAAGATAAGATCTAAGGTTCCATCCTCTTCATCACGCGCCAACATATTAGCACCTATTCCATTAACCAAGAGACAAAGCATCAGTGGCAAGATGGAAAAATACTGAACATCCAACCATCCAATCGGCGTGCCCATTTGATCCATATTAAACATCGCAGCCATTTCCGGCATCGCTTCTACATACGTATCCACCATATCATACATTGCATTAGTGTCTGCTATCATATCAAACATGGATCCGATCATAACACTCAGTGCAGCGAGACCAATTCCCCACCCAACTAATAGACCACGTGATTTACTAACAGTATTACGAATTATAGTCAACATATCAATTACCCTCCTGACCTTCATAGTACTCTAAAAATATCTCTTCCAGGTTGGCGCCTTCAGTCTCAAAATCATTGACTGGGTATTTTGCAACAGCTTTTATTAGATCATCCATCTCACCTTCGTACTTCAACGAAACTACTAAATTATCGTCTTCAGCAATCAGCTCAACACCTGGAAGATTATATAGTTCTTCAGTATCAATGTCTTCTTTAAAACGAATACGCACACGACGAACAGAACGCTTAAGTAAGGTGTCAGTCTCTACAACTTTGATTATTTTGCCTTTTCGGATAATAGCAACTCGATCAGCAATAGCCTGAACTTCACTGATTATATGTGATGACAAAAAGACTGTAGCTCCATAATTTCGAGCCTCAATCAGCATACTAAGTACTTCCTGCTGCATAAGTGGATCTAGGCCTCCAGTAGGTTCATCAAGCAGTAAGAGCTCGGGACGGTTCATCAGAGATGCAACAATACCTACTTTCTGCTTATTTCCTTTTGAGAAGTTTCTAATTGGAGTTGTTAGTTCCAGTTTAAGTCGCTCAGACAATTGATTAATAAACTTCCAGTCTGGACTATTACCACGCAAGTTACTAAAAAAACGCAAAATCTGCATAGCTGTCATATTTTCGTCCAAATGCAGTTCGCCGGGAAGATAACCCACGCGCGCCTTGATAAATTCAGATTTTTCCTGAGGATTTAATCCCAAAACACTAATCCACCCACTTTGAGGACGAATCAAATCTAACATACATCTAATGGTAGTAGTTTTACCTGCACCATTAGGGCCTAAAAAACCATATATTTCACCCCGGTTTACTTTTAGATCTACACCATTCAATGCATTAATATTTCCATAAAACTTAACCAGATTTTTTATACTAATGGCATCGCTGCTATTAATAAAATTATTATCGTTCACGAAATACCTCTCCATCATTATTCGAATTTGGGAAAACAAAATTATTATACACTACGATCTGTCACAAATATTAAACCAGGTATAATTAATAACGTAGAAATTGACGCAGGCATTACACAAGAAGAAAGCATTATTCCATCATATGAACCACAAAATATCTAATCTTTGGGCCAATCTATCAGAAAGTTTGTTTTCACAAATTGACGATAAGTTTATTGATAATTTTCGTCAACCAGGCGGTGTCAATTCTCGCTTAGCTGCTTGGGATCCATTCGACCCAACTATGCGTTACTACAAACTAATTCTATTTAATGCTGCAATGCGATGGACAGATGATGCCTATTTACTTTACAGAAAACTTGGAAATACTAATGTAGGCAATCCAGTCACAGTACGATCTAAAGGATTAGATATTAATCTTGACTATCTGTTTACTATCAATGAATACATGTTCCTCAAGTCAAACATGAATATTCAAAGTATCAATAGCATCATAGAAATAGGCGCAGGATTTGGCAGAACCTGTCACGCACTCTTAAAACTTCTTCCCAATCTAACAAGCTACACAATAATCGACTTACCTGAATTACTCAATTTAAGCGCAGGTGTATTAGCTCGTGTTGTTCCAGATCATATGCAAAAAATTTCATTCATTAATGCTACCGTAGAAACAGATTGGCAAAATATTTCTGCTGATCTTGTAATAAATATAGATAGTTTTCAAGAAATGCTACCAGAAACAATTAAACAATACTTTGACAATGTAATAAACCGCTCAAGCAATTTCTACATCAACAATCCTATTGGCAAGTATTTACCAGAGAGCGTAGGCATAACTAATCCAAACAAGATAGATATTATGGATGTATTTCAACTAGGATACTGTCGTAATGTAATTGATATTTTTGACGAGGATCAACTTAACAGAGCGCGAGATAACTTTGTACAATCTTACATACCTGGTTCCGAGTGGCAAGCTATAGTGCAGTCTCCAATGGAGATTGTACCCTACTATCACAATGTACTTTATACACGCAAAAGTTAACTTATAAATCAAAAGGTGGAAATTAATCTATGAGTAAATTTACTGTTGAGAATGTCCTAAAAATAACCTCCATGGCAAGAAGATTGTACGGTGCTGATCTACGCAATTTGGATTTTAGTGGTACAAATCTAAGCTATGCTCCTCTAGCTTGGACCAATCTTTGTTCTACTGATTTAACTGGTGCTGATCTACGAGGAGCTGACTTAAGAGGATCTAACATGTCTTCAGCTGATATTAGAGGAGCTACATTATATGAATCAAAGTACAACAATGCTACAAGATGGCCTGACAAATTTAATCCAAAAACTGCTGGCTGCGTACTAGTAGAATATTAAATAAATATTATCTATACTTTTTCGAAATTATAATATCTAAGCGAGCAATCTAAAAATGAACAATATCAAACACTCCAACCCAGATCGCAACTTTGCCCTTGAACTAGTAAGAGTAACAGAATCAGCTGCTCTTGCATCTGGTCGATTTATGGGTCGTAACGAAAAAAACAATAGTGACCTTGCTGCTGTCGAAGCTATGCGACTCATGCTTAATACAATTGAAATGACAGGGACTGTAATTATAGGAGAAGGAGAGAAAGATGATGCTCCTATGCTGTTTAATGGTGAAGTAGTTGGAACAGGTAGCATGCCACCTATTGATATCGCTGTCGATCCAATTGATGGCACTAGTTTACTAGCTTTAGGTCGTGCCAACGCCCTTTCCACAGTTGCTGCATCTGAGTCCGGCACTATGTTTAATCCAGGCCCATTCGTATATATGAACAAGATAGCTGTTGGCCCAGACGCAAAACACTCTATAGATATTGAAGCACCTCCTAAGACCAATTTGCAAAACATTGCCAGAGCCAAAGGTTGTAACATTGAGGATCTTACCGTAATTATTTTGGATCGACCACGTCACAAAGAACTCATAGCTGAATTGCGTAAAACTAGAGCTCGCATACGCCTTATAACAGACGGCGACGTGGCTGGAGCTATCATGACAGCCTGGCCCGAGTCAGGTGTAGACGTATTGATGGGGATTGGCGGCACCCCTGAAGGAGTGTTATCAGCTTGTGCACTCAAATGCATGGGCGGTGAAATCCAAGGAAAACTTTGGCCCCGCAATGAAGACGAAAAATCCTTAGGAAGCAAAATGGGTTATGATTTAAATGCTGTACTCCAAATGGAAGACCTAGTATCCAGTGATGATTGTTTTTTTGCAGCTACTGGAATAACTGACGGAGAATTACTTAAAGGAGTAAGTTATTTTGGTGATGGTGCTAAAACTCACTCCTTAGTAATGCGATCTAAATCAGGAACTGTTAGAGAAGTAATTAGCAAACATCGTGTAGAAAAACTTATACGTATTTCACAAATTATAGATAATTAGAAATGACCATATTAATAACAATAGAAAAATAATTTACACATTTCTATTGTTATTAACATAAGAATCTTATATTAAAGACAAAAACTACAACCCTGTAATCATCTCAAGGTTCCCTGCTTATTCAACAATTCTGACTTCAATTCTTGAAGAAATGGAATATTCTCATATTGGTCAACTTGGACAGCATCCCAATCAATCCCTCCCGGTTGTGTTAATACAGTTTCTGTCTGTATTACTTCATCAGGTGTAATAATCCAATCTAAAGGTGTATCATGAGCATCCATAATAATACGACTATCATCCTTCACCTGAAGAGAATGTACAGTAGTCACAATAGGAGTTTTTGAATCCATCAACTCCATCTCTCTAAAGATACCCATTTCTAGATCAGCAAATCCACCACCTTTTCCTGTTCGTCCACCATTACGAGATACTGCAACACACCCAACTACAGCCAGATCAAATGGTTTCATTTCTTGAAAACGTACCTTTCTACCATGCTTCAAAGCTCCTCCAATGGGTGCAACTTCTTCAAAAGGAATACCATTACTTTGCAGTATATATGGATCCAATTCAATAAATGGATAATCATCAACTAATTCTGGTACTGGCACATACACTAATTTTCCATCCAGCAAAGCACGTAGCCGCACTGGAATATGAGGGGAATCAGGATTTGATTTAACAATTTCAGAAGACCGCCAAATCTGCAACTCAGATAATCTTTGCGCTGCTTTATCAGCTCCGATGAAGTTAGGAATACGGCTCCATACCGAACCTATTGAAACAGAACGTTCTTCCAGCAATGACCAAACTTCAGATCGCAGAGAATCTTTTTCTCGATTTCTTCCTTTCCACCGTGCATGTTCTGTATATATTTCTTCTTCCATACATATCACCTCCTAAAATATCTAAACTTTACTAGTCCTGATTACAGAAATCTATTGTCTGCGTAATAGCATCATTGTATAATATTTTTAAACAAATAAAAACTATGATCCTGAACATTTGAGAGTTCTGTACAGACATAAGCTATACGTAGGAAAAGATAATCACAATCCCATCAACATAAAACCAACCAAGTTAGTACAGAACTAATATATATATTTACAAGCTACATAGAGAAAGCTAATTGTCTTATACTGAAAATTTGTGCTACCTCTTAAACTGTCTAGTTTTAGCATGTAAATACTGTTAGTATTTACATGCTAAAACAAAAATGCTTGTATTCAAATTCGTTGCAGTATGAATTGCAGTACAGCAAACAAGGAGACTTAAATGACTAACAGAAAAATAGCGGTATTTTACGAACACCCTGAATGGTTCAAGCCCATGTTTACTGAGCTTGATAAACGTCAAATACCGTACGATCACCTAATATCACACGAACATTATTTTGATCCTACTGAACGCAGCAGTCCTTATGCACTTATACTTAACAGAATGAGTCCGTCTGCACACACTCGCGGACATAAAAACGCAATATTTTATAGTCTAGACTATATGGCTTATTTGAAGGATATTGGTGCCCAAGTTATTAATGGATATAACGCATACGTATACGAATTCTCCAAATCACAGCAGCTAAATCTGTTTGAAAATCTTGGCATAAGATATCCCAAAAGCATCGTAATCAATCATGCATCACAGGCAACAAACCTCAATAGCCTAACATATCCCGTTATTACTAAGCCTAACATTGGTGGTAGTGGCTCTGGAATACAAAAATTCTCCACTCCCAAAGAATTGAACAGCGCTGTTGCAGATGGTCATATAGAATTAGGAATTGACCACATAGCTCTAGTACAAGAATATCTTCCGGCCCGAGGTAACAGTATAGTGCGCGTAGAAATACTAAACGGCAAATATTTATATGCCATTCGTCTACATCTTGAATCGGAACAAACCTTTAATCTCTGTCCTGCCGATTATTGTGATTTACCATCAAATAACAACCAAAACAACTTAGACGATGGCGTCTCTGGTAGAAAAGCATTAGTAGAAGCTTACATTCCTCCACCAGATGTAATCAATACAGTAGAAGAAATTACTAAGGCAGCGCATATAGACGTTGGCGGTGTGGAATATTTAGTAAATGAACGAGATGGAGAAATCTATTACTATGATATAAATGCATGCTCTAACTTTGTCGCTGATGCTCAAAACGTCATAGGATTTGACCCTTTCCATAAATTAGTTGACTTTCTAGTACAAAAGTCAGGTTTAGAACAGTATTAGATAAACAACATACTTAATATTTCAACTACAAGTATTTATAATAACCTGACACTAGTAAAACTTGCTTACCGTAAGGACCGGGTGTATAGTAACAATATATCAGAAGATGGAGTAGATAATAAAATGTTAGCAATAATTTCACCTTCCAAAACTCAAGATTTTTCACAATGTGATATAGCCTCCTATACACAGTCTCGACAGCTTAATCGCACGCAAGAATTAGTTGATATATTACAAACCAAGACTGAAAGACAAATATCAGAACTTATGTCTCTCAGTGAAAATTTATCTAAACTCAATTTTGACCGATTCCAAGCATTCAAAACACCTTTTTCACTAGACAATGCTAAGCAAGCATTCTTATCTTTTAAAGGAGACGTATACAATGGAATTAACGCCTCCTCATTTTCTGTCAAAGACCTTGCTTTTGCACAAAAACATGTACGTATACTTTCAGGACTTTATGGTGTACTTAGACCACTTGACCTGATACAACCCTATCGCTTAGAGATGGGGACAAAACTCAATAATAACCATGGAAACAACCTGTATGATTTTTGGGGAACTGACATTAGCAAAGCCCTAAATGAAGATGAAGAAGAATTGATTGTTAATTTAGCATCTAACGAATACACCAAAGCCATTAAGAAAAATGTACTTAAAGCCCAAGTACTGAATATCGCTTTTAAAGAAAAAAAGAACGGTACTTATAAAATCATTGCTGTTTATGCAAAGCGAGCAAGAGGATTAATGATTAACTACATAATTAGAAACCGTTTGACTGACAGTGAATCACTTAAAGACTTTTCAGATGATGGTTATCAATACAATCAGACACTTTCTGATAGCTCAAGTTGGGTTTATGTAAGAGACTAACACAATCAACTAACACCAACTCAAGAGGAGTATAAATCAATTTTAAGTAGTAAATCATTACTAAACCGTATCTATATATTATCTGGATTGATTTTACTGATCCTAACAATATATTCATTTCAACATGTATCAACAAGCATGTCTGATGGTTATTCAAGTCGATACGCAATATTAATTTACTCATTACTAACGTTATCATTATTCTGCTTATTATTTGGATTACTTCTAGAACAAACTACACTGATTAACATAACTGTAACTCTACTAAGCATACTGATTTGCATAATAACCATAGAATTATTACTAATCTTCAAACCATTATGGTTAGTCAGAAATTCAAATTTAGTAGCAAGCATGGACAAGAGAACTTCTCTCTATATCAGATCAGTAAATCACATTAACTCAGATTACATTGAAACTGTAAATGATCGATTTGTATTTGATGGACTCTATTTTAAAAATAAACCTGGTATTAGTTATCACCAAAAAATAGAAACATTTGATGGCTTAACAGAACATCTGCTCAATATTGATGAAATAGGTTTCAAGAATCAATATGGTACCTACTCTGAAAACTCACATATACCTTATGTTTTCTTAGGAGACTCTGGCACATTTGGCGCAGGATACAGCAAACCTTTCCCTGAAATATTTAAAGAAGTATCTAGAAAACAAACCCTAAACCTCTCTATACCTGGGCATGGCCCACAAATGTATCTCAAATCATTTAAAGATTTCGGAATAAGTAAAAGCCCGACCCACATAATTATAACTCTGTTTCATAATGACTTTGATAACGCATACACCTATAACTTATTAGATAAAAACGGAAAATCTAGCCAAGATTATCATTTATTATATACAAGTAACTTGTCATTTGAATGGCCTACTAACTTATTAGCTTCATTAATATTAGAATACTGCAACACATGTGCATATATCGACGCATGGATTAGCACGTCCCACAAAACAATCAAAGTTAGAAATACGAATCTTACTCAAAAAGCTAGTTTTTTCTTAGACTCTAAACAAACAGAACTGATATTCTCAGAAGAACTCCAATCTGCACCGCCAATGTGTTCAGATCCATGCCGAACACTTGGCCTTAACACACTTCAAGAGATAAATAAACTTGCTAAGTCGATAAACAGTACAGTTATCCTAACATATTTACCGCATCCATCTGAAATATACTACCCTTATATAAGACAAAACAAAGAAATATTTCATAGTTTGTATCAGTCTGATACAAATAACCCTAGCTGGGCTAAAGACCTACATCAAATAGCAAAAGATCTAAATATACAATTTGCTGACCCACGTAATTACCTAACAGAAGCAGCCTCTCAAACACCTTTTCTTTACAGGTCACTAAACGATAGTCATCTAAGCGCTCGAGGGCATGAAGTATTTGCAAAATTCCTCCATAACTATCTCAAAAACACCAACTAGAAATACAGAAAATAATACAACCACATCTACGCTCCATTCAGCTGTAAAAATTACTATTTTTTCTTTTGTGGTGCTGGAGCAATACCAACCAATAAAACTAGAAGTTGGTCACTAGTATTTTTTACTCCATGCGGCACTCCTGATTCAGCCCAAACGACACAACCAGAACCAGCCTGCTGAACATCATTACCCACAATAAATTCTCCTGATCCCTTAATAACAAAGTAGAATTTATCTTGATCTGAATGTATGTGTACATCTTGTGTTTGATCAGGAGTCAAACAATTTATGCCAACTAACATCTTATCACTTTCAAATAACTCAGCCTTAAATACCTTCTCAGGATTAGTTCCAATTAGATCAACATAATTTAAAAAATTACTCACAGTGACTCTCCTTTATTTAATTCAACCAATCTACACAAGATGATACCAGTTATTATTTTAACAACACAGACTTTTGTTCCTTTCAATCACTATAGATAGCGTGTCTCATTCAAAAGAAAATCCCGAGCGGCGACCCGGGATTTTCTCAAAACATCTGGTGGATGTTAGTAGATTGTAGCATGACAATACAAACATATGCAAACTACACAAATGTAAAGGTAATAAATCAAAGAATACGTAAGTCATAATGCACTTGTATTACAATTGCATTTAGCGTATATTAATATTATGCCAATTTACAAGACATGGAATAATATCAACCCAAAATTTATATCTTTTGTTCTGGATTTTTTCCTCGAAAATCAATCTGACATCAGGTCTGATCACGATTGGGACTCAGACAGTTTACACAAATGGGAAGTTTCAACATTGAGTCACTCCATAGGATACATAACCCTCGAACCTGATTCAGATACAGGCACTGAAACAGCTGGAACTATCTACGGATATCTACAATCTGAAAACACTCAAAAAACAGATTTCGATTACCATCCAAAACTTATGCAATTAGTAAGAGATGGAGGTAATTTTATAAATTATTGTCATCAAAGAAACATTCTAACAGAAATATCAGACATGGATGACTACTCTAGTCTACGCGATATAAACGGACTAATTCGCACTGCATACCACAACTTTAATAACGATCTACTTGCAAATCGTTCAAACACCAATGATCAAAATCTCTAAGCAATCTTAATCGAAAATATTACCATAAGACTCCTCCAAATTTGAAGCGCTATTTGGTGAAAACCCTTTAGTCCATATTGTTTCTTCATTATAGATAGACGTACTCAAGTCAACATATTCTAACGCCGCACCATCCAAATCTGCACCTTGGAGATTTGTTCTATTTAAATACGCACCAGTCAGATCAGCTCCTCTTAAGTTGGCTCCCTGTAAACTGGCCTCACTCAAGTCCGCCCCCCTCAGATTAGCATAAGACAAATCAGCCTTTTGTAAATTAGCCTTACTTAAATCAAACTCTTCCAAGTTTGTGTAACTTAAATCTTCTTCAATCAATTCTATACCTGAACAATTAGTAGAAAGATTGCGTCCATATGGAACCATTCCACAAACTAATTCTTTATATTTTATTGATAATTCATCTAGTACTACTTCATCTGACTCTATAGTATGCGTGCCAGTTACATCAACCTCTAATGATTTTGAAAACTTATTAAGAGCAATCTCTTCTCGATGCGGCATGCATGAATTTAGGTTTAATATAAAAAATACGATAAAAGTTTTGTGAGAAATTCTCATATTTATTCACTAAATAATAAACATTGCACTCTATTAAGTAATATAATATTACTATAAAGACACAAATCAACATAACCTTATAAACCAAAATACTACAGTCACAATTAAATTTTTCCAGACAACCCATCAACTAAACATACAATCAAACAAAAATAAATAATGTCAATAATTTTTTCTTTATATCAATATAAGTACTATAATATTGTTCGAGTTTAATATAAACCTTAATTACAAAATCATCATAATATGACAACGAAAACTGTTTTTCTTGCAATTATCTTTACATACTCATGTTTCTCAAATATTGAAGAGACTAATACAATTACACCTACACAAAACAACACTAGGGTTTTGAACCCACTTGAAACTAACTAACAATTATGAAACATTTAACTAATAAGATTATTTTGCTGTTTGTTTTAATTATTGCATCTTGTGGACCATCCGTGCCAGACACTAATACTCCACTATCTGAGTCGGAGAATGCTACCGAGGCATATGCCAAAACAATTAGTATTACAGAGACTATAGTTATGCCAACTGCAGAGTTCGAGAATAAACAAGAATTCTCCCCAGAGCAAACAATAGATGCAATACCCACGAATACATACTCAGTAACAAACACACCACAAGCTACGCATCCTATTGTTATAAATCAGCGAAAAAATATTGACAATAACAAACCAGAATCGGACTACAAAGTTCTTACAGATGAATTTAATGTAATCGTGATTGAAATTCCGCTTGAGTGGGATGATATAGACATTACGCCGCGTGTAACAGACGACGAATTCATTGGTTATTCTATAAGTGCTTCAACTGACCTAACAGACTTCACTCAGACTTGGGATGTGCCTGGAGTAGATTTTCTTGCATCCAGGTGGCTTGCAGAAAACTTTTCTAGCACTACAGATCTTCTTGATACTTTGGTTAATGACTTTACAGAAGACGGATGTATGATAATTGAACGGATCGATTATGATGACGGATTGTACGCGGGCCATTTAGACGAATGGAAATGTAATGAACAGAGCGAACAAGGCAGACACATCTCATTAGCTGTGACACCTACATATGACGATGCATCAGATTACATGATCTTATTAGGCATTCAACTCGTTAATGATGACGACTGGAGTACAGTCGAAAGAATTTTTGATACTTTTACGGTAATAGATGATATACCTGTTGAATCTCCAAACACATTGATTGATGGTTTTGACATAGAGTCTACTAATACACCGGAAAACCAACAACTCACCAATGATCCTGATGACGCAAGCACATGGACTATTCTAGTCTATATGATGGGTGATACTGACCTTGAATTCTTCGCGGGTACAGATCTAGAAGAAATGCTCTCAATCGATGCATCTAACGGACTCAATCTAGTAGTACTAGCTGACAGATCACCTCTAGACGAAGAATTTCTTCCAGGTTACACCAATGAAGATTTTGTTGGACTTGGAAACTGGGATGACACCAAAATGCTGTTATTTGGCGATAAGGAAGTATCCATCTTGCCACCTTTGAAATCAGTTGAACAGGGTCTAAACATGGGTGATGCCGATACACTGGCAAATTTCATAGAATTTGGTTTATCTAATTTTCCTGCAGACAGAACTGGCCTAATTTTCTGGGACCATGGAGCAGGATGGCCAGGAATGGGACCTGACGAATTTGAAGACGGCATTCCATTTTTAGATGCCAGCGGAGAATATATTGCCGGAGACATCCTTGACTTATTGGAAATCCAGACCGGGATAACATCTGGCTTATCCAGCGTCGCTGTAGAGAAACTAGACCTTATTGGCTTCGACGCCTGCCTGATGGCTACATATGAGGTTGCCGCAGCAATGGCTAACCTAGCAGACTTTATGGTCGCCTCAGAGGAATTAGAACCCGGACACGGTTGGGATTACCAATCACTAGAGATTCTCAATGGAACAAGTGATGTCACAGCAGAAGAATTAGGTTCCCACATCGCCAAAGGATTTCAATCGCAAGCACAAAGTTTTGATACTGACGAAAACATCACTCTTTCTATATTAGATTTAACCGTATTTGACGAATTTCAGAATTCAATAGCTAATCTGCTTGAACCATTGCTTTCTGACCCAATACCTGCCGCGCCTTCTGTATCACGATCACTTAATATAGCATCTCGTTTCGGTAGTAGCCCTAACCCTGATCAAGATTCACACATTGTAGATCTCGGTAATTTTGTAGAGGAACTGGCCGGCATTGGTGTAGACAGTGAGATAGAACAGACCTTAAATGCTCTAAACAAATTAGTCGTCAACAAGGTTGCAGGCATTGCTTCGAAGCGCGCTTCGGGACTGTCAGTATATTTTCCGCAAACAATTGACTATTTGGACGTAGATTATTTATCTTTGGACGTAGTTCCGAATTGGAAAGAATTCTTGGAGACATTTTTGGAAGTTGGTCAGGCAATCCCCGAAATGTCTAGAGCAAAGCTAGATCAGGAAGTAACGTCAACAGAATATTACATTGATGGCGATGGCCTAACCATAACCGCCAGCCTTGGCTCATTATCTCAAGATACTATCACTGAAGCAATTCTCTATTATGGGGTCATAAATACCGCAGATGACATGTTGTATTTTGTTGGTGAGGAACCTGGCTGGATCAATGATGACGGAACAGTGACTGCATTTTATGACTTATCGATACTAACTATGAGCGATGGCTTTGACACATCTTATGCATACACATACTTCAGTGTGGATGAAGACGAGAATCTGTACTTCTTTGACATACCACTAGGATACATGTCATCTGATGAATTAGAGAATGACGATGCACCTATCCATGATGTTGAATTAAGCCTGGTTATAGATGGGGATACCAGCGAAATTCTCAGCGAAGTATACTACGAAGTTGATGAGTCAGGTCAGTGGGGAGAACTGATGGCCGATCCTGAAGGAGCTATCTTCCCAATACTTCAAATGGAGAATGATGACGGCTCTCTAGAATGGGTTTCACCCTCCGACAGCATGTGGCTATACGCTGATCTTGACGAACTAACGTACTCCTTTGAACCACTCCAAGAAGGGGTTGCTGTTATAGCTGACTTATACGTTTATGATTATGGCGGAAACTCAGATTACATCACTATTGAAACTACTGTTCCAGATCATAATACTATAAATTAACATGAATTTCTATATTAATAGTATGATATTGATATTATGAAAATTCAAATTTATGGTCACGACAGTCCAGAAGATGCTCTAGCAAGCTCTCAATTAGGCGTCGACTTTATAGGTGTAGCTACAGGAGAGCTTGGCCACCTCCCTAATGAAGTTTCATACGAAAGATGCAAATTAATATTTTCAGCAATTCCCCAAAATAGCAACACCAGTACTATTGCACTCACAATATCTGATGAAATTAGCGAAATAATCGAAATCGTTAAGATGGTAAAACCAGATGTAATACATTTGTCCGGACAAATTCATAATATGCCAGTTGCAAAAGTATCTCAACTGAAACAAACTATCCCAATTACTAAAATCATGCAAGCAATTCCAGTCACTGACTTCAGCTCAATTAAGTTAGCGCTAAAATATCAACACGTATGTGACTACATCATCCTTGATACCAATATCAAGTCAGATTCAGGAGACATTGGAGCCACCGGGCAAACCCATGACTGGAACGTAAGTCGTGAAATAGTGAAAGCTGTTAATATACCCATAATACTTGCTGGGGGCCTAGGTCCTAATAATGTATCGAAAGCCATCAACGAAGTAAGACCCTGGTGCGTAGATTCTTTTACACACACAAACAAACCGAATACATATGTTAACGACTTCGATAAAGTCAAGAGCTTTATTGAAGCTGCAAGAACCTAGCACACTCATCTAGTTAATAAAACTATAAACAATGACTAATCATCAATCTGTCGATTTGTACGGTGTCTTTGCACAATAAAAACACCTAACAAAACCACAGCCCCACCCATATACTGAGTTGTATTGAGATATTCATTCAAAAATAGATGAGCCAAGACGCTAGTGATTACAGCTTGTAATAACAATATTGGTGAAACCGTAGAAGCCGGCAATTTGCCTAAAGACTGTGTTACACACAACCATCCTCCAACCTGAATTACAGCTCCATATACAAAACAAATAATATATGTCAACATAGAGTATCCAGTAAAAGGTTGCCCAAGTATCATAGCAATCAATCCTGTAGTAATACTGGCGCTAGCAAAAGCAACAAAAAGAAAACAAAAAGGGTCCATACTCTCTCTAGCTTTCTGACCAACAAGAAAAAAACCAGCATAAAATACAGCAGCCATTAAACCATAAAAAGAATCTACACTATCAACAATATTACTTAATTGATCCACACCTACTAACATAAGAACTCCAAGCATTGCCACTACCAAACCAGACCAAAAATAAATACTTAAACTTTCATTGAAAAATAAAATTGCGCCCAGTCCAACCCAGATTGGAGCAGTATTTGCTAATACAGTTGGCACAGTAGCGCCACTCAAATTGACTCCTATAGCATGCAAACCCACATCAACACCATAAAACATACCCGCTAATATTGCCACGCGTATTCTATTAACAGAAATATGAATTTTCTTCTTTTTAGACATTCCGAAAAGAAATATCAACAAAACCAAAGAAGCAACTGAATTCCTATAAAATGTGATAATCAATCCAGGTGCATTCGCCCAATGAATAAACAGTGCTCCCCACGCAAGCACAAATAAACCAATAGATAAAATAAAAAAAGAGTCTAAGTTTTTATGTATTTTCATTAATAAGATTCTAACAATAATTACCAGTCCATTCAATGTTTATAACAATTCAGATTTTGTATCGTAGCCATTTGACAGTATATAATATCAAAAAAACATGATGGATTTATTATGAGATTAAAACATAAAGTCATATTAGTAACAGGAGCAGGCAGAGGTTTAGGATCTGGAATAGCATTAGGACTCATATCCGAAGGATCACATGTCATAATCTTAGATATAAACGCAGAAGAAATGTCACAAACAACCGAAGAAATTAATCGTACTGGAAATGAAGTGATGTCAATAGTTGCTGATGTCAGCAACTATACATCTATGACCAACGCAATAAACCAAATAAGAGACAAATGGAATAGACTCGATGCAGTAATATGTAACGCAGCTACTATGCCACTTATACCGTTTAAAAACACATCACCCGAAATCTGGGGCAGCATATTAGGCACTAATCTAACAGGTGTTTACAATACCATCAAAGCTTCATGGCAACTACTTAAGCAAAACAATGGCGGTCACTACATATCTATAGCCAGCAGAGCAAGTTTACTAGGTTTTGAAAACGAAGTAGCTTACTGTGCATCCAAACATGGACTAGAAGGATTAACCAAAGCCCTTGCAATGGAATTCGAACAATACAACATAGCTATAAATACAATGGGTCCAGGAAAAACCATCAAGCCGACATCCATGACTAGAGAACAGGCTAAAACTATCAAGGAGTCACAAAAAACAAAATGGACCAACCCAGTACTTTTGGCCCCAGCATTTACATGGCTATTATCCCAACCTCCTAAAAACCATACGGGATTACGATTTGATGCAGGTCCAATAGTGGACACAATCAACAAAGAAGGCTATGATTTTGTTTTTACTCCAGAAAAAACAACCTTATATACACATGACTTAATCAATAGAATACAACAACGCCACCAATGGTCAATCCACAGAACAAATCAACAACAAATCACTAATTAAATATTTTCTTTTAATATAAAGAAGGTACGGATTTTACCGTACCTTCTTTATATTATTTTAACGGTTCTACCTAACAATTATTGATTCAAATCAATAATTGTTCAAATTTATATTTGTTTATGCGTCCAATTCAACGGTGATAATCTAACTCCACCATTCTGTGTAACAAGATAATTGTCTGATACAAGAAAAGCTCGATCACCCTTAAGTCGAGTACTAGGATGGAAAGAAATTACCATATTTGTCCTTAATAATTCGCTTGGAGTAAACCATGATGATGGACCATCACTTTCATCCAATCCAATTGAATGACAATTAGGAGTATGCTTTCCGGGAGGAGCTCCTGATGGCAATTCTTCAGTTGCTACCTCAAATCCTAAATCCTCCCACGTTTTATTACTTACTTCAGATATTCGCCCAATAGGATTACCATCTCGCAACTCATAAGCACACGCCTCAATCACTTTTTCATGGGCATCAATTTGTGCCTTAAGTTCAGCATCTAACGGCTCAAAAGTATAAAATGCAGTCATCTCAATCCAATAACCCAATTCACTTGCATAAACCAGTTCAAATAATATCTTATCGTCTTGAGTAAATTCTCTATCCACAACAGTCGGAATTGTATAAGGACGCAAATCTAAAGAATACTTAGACCTTCCCCATATCATCCCATTTGCTCTGAGATGTTCTTCGGCTGCACTAGCTGCCTCCCATGCCCTGACACCTGGTCTAGCAACTTCCTCAAATATATCAAAAGCCTCTTTAGTCATACGTCCTAAATCATAAAAATGTTCAATTTCAAAGTGTGATTTAATAGAACGCATAGCATCCAATTCTTTTGTAATATCAACAAATTCACGTCCATCAAGCTCACTTTTAGCTCTTTCCATATCTCCTACAGTCCAATGGGTAGGAATATGTTCTATACCAACTTTTTTCAACTTAGTTGTCGCTCCAGCAACTATCTCCAATACACGCCCATATGTATCAGGATCAGGATTTTCTACCCATGAGGTAGTAGCTTCTTGCCTATTCCATTCAGCACCATAAGACGACCATATCAACAATGCAGGCTCAGGATCATCTGCAGTTATTACTACCCAAGCAGGACCCGCCCACAAATTAAGATTAGTAAAATATTGAGCCATACCCATCATTCCTGGAGCACCACGCGCTGGAATCAATATAGCTCCCAATCCTTTTTCTTCCATCAATGCTTTTGCTGCATCAACCCTCCTAGCTACATCCTGTTCCAATGCAAATCTTCTTAGCATATTTTCCTCCTTTCATTTTTAGAACTTCAACACAAATACAATGATCTTATCACTAAAATTTATAAAATCATCCAATTTCATTTGGAAAATTTATACTCTGTTCTTCTGCTAATAGTAGCAATTTTTCCACACTACGTTCATCTATTGGTACACCATTTTCATTTGAATCTCTTTCAGTCAAGAATTCTAATTCTCCAGGAAGATAAACTGATCTTCCTTCTATAGGCTTAGCTGCCCTTATTTCGTTTACCAACTTCTCAAGTCTTACTTGAAACTTATCTCTAGACATAAAAAATTCTGGATTAAAAGCCATAATCATATGACCCACATCATGATTAGTATCATCCTGAAAACATTCAACACCAAATAGTGACCCACTCATAACTCCACATAGAACATCTGTAAACAATGCTAATCCATAACCCTTGAATTCACCTATAGGATATTGAGTTCCTGTAGAAGCACTACCGTCATCGTTAAGAAAGTCCGCTGGATTAGTACTTTTGGCACCATCAGCAGTTAGCATCCAATTATCAGGAACATCCTGGCCCTCTCTAAAAGCCCACATAACCATTCCTTGTCCAGATTGAGTAAGAGCCATATCTAACAAGATTGGATCTGCACCTTCTCTCGGAATTCCAATTCCCCAAGGGCTAGTAGCCAGTACAGGTTCTGTAGCACCCCAAGGAGCCATTTCTGCCCTAGCATTAGTCATTACATAACCAACCATACCTGATTTAGTGATTGTCTCTGCATGATATCCAGCCTGACCAAAATGATTGCTATGCTTAACTGTAACTACTCCAACTCCAACATTTTTAGCTTTCTCGACAGCTAGAGATGAAGCCCTGTGTCCAACAACATAACCAAATCCTTTGTGTCCGTCAACCAATGCTGCTGCTGGAGAATCTTCAAGAATTTCAAAGTCAGCGTTACAGTTGATTCCACCATTACCAAGCTGCAGAGTAAGTCTAAACAATTTTTCCAACCCCTGGCCCTTACCAGGATGCCAACGACTTGCTGCAGCAACAACACCTGCAGAAGTTATACGTGCTTCTTCTTCAGAAGCACCCAAAGCAACAAGATACTTTTCACAAAAATCGTTTAAGTCCTTGCGATTGTAACGACGAACTGGAATATCATAATTATACATAATTAACTAGCATCCTCCTATATATTTCTTGCTGAATAAACCAACGTGGTAATACAAACAAATTGTACCAGAAATCTCAAATTAGAAATAGTCTATCCACACTACAATAATTCTTTAAGTGCCATTAAAACAAAATCAATTTGTTTTTTACTCATTTCAGGATTAATAGGCAAAGCAAGTAGTTCATCAGCAATCCTTTCAGTAACCGGCAAATTCGAACACCCAATCAAGTGATTCTTATATACTTCTTGCTTATGCATTGCTGGAACATAATGAGTACCTGTTTCAATACCTCTTTTCCTCATCTCCACATTCAATTCATCACGATTAGAGGTCAATATTACATAACTAGAAAATGAAGGGTTAGCATAATCACTAAAGCTAGGCAACTTGACATCCTTATTGCACAAAGCATCATAATATTTTGAAGCAATCATTCTACGCTTTTCAGTCCATTCCTCCAAATAAGGCAATTTAGATAGAACAATCACAGCTTGCAATGGATCCATTGGTAAATTAAATCCTTCAACAACATGTTCATCAGACAAAGGTGGATTCCGACTATCATCAAATTCTCTACCATAACCTCGAAACAAACTTACTTTCTCTGCCAATTCATAATTGTTAGTAAACACCATGCCAGCATTACCACTCGACGAGAGCGGCTTAGCAGCTGCCAGACTAACAGTAGTTAAATCAGCATAATATCCAACATGGTGATTATCATATTTTGCGCCAATTGCCAAAGCAGCATCTTCAACTATCATCAATCCTCGATCATCAGCAATTCTACGTAATGCAATACAATCTGATGGATGACCATATAAATCAACAGGTATTATCACTTTTGTACGCTCTGTAATTGCAGATTCAACCTTTTCCACATCAATTGTGTAGTCATTTTCCAATATATCTACTAAAACTATAGTGGCTCCTACGATAGATATAGCAGCAGTAGTAGAAATATCTGAGTTACCCACTGTAATAACTTCGTCTCCGAGACCCACATTACAAGCTCGTAGTGAAAGTATTAATCCAGCAGTAGCAGATTGTACTGCTATAGCATGATTCATTCCTATAGTAGAAGCAAATTTGGCTTCCAGTGGTTTAAATTCAGCATTTCCCGGAACATAAGGATTAAACATAACATTCTCAATACCCCTAATAATTTTGTTTCTTAATTTTTTATTAGTGGAATACCCTTGTGCTCTTGGAACAATCCACTGCTCCTTATTTGATGTCATAATAATTTACCTATATTAAAACCGATTAGATAGAATCAATAAGTTTATTCAGATCACTTCATTACATCAATTCTTGCATCATCTTTTGCCGACTGTATTATCGCCTCTACGATGGAGGCAGAATGTACTCCATCGTATGCTGATGAGCAAGGTTCCCTATCATCTATTATAGAATTTACCACATCCAGAGCTTGGGAAACAAATTGATTATCATGTACTACGTTCTTGACATAACTAGAGTATTCTGTCCGTACTTCTAAACTCTTACCCAATTTTATGTTCATCAACCCCTCAGAACCCGATATCACAGTATTTATAAAAGGACTCTCTACATTAACATTTGGTTGATAACCAACAACTGTACCAATAGCTCCGCTTTCAAATATTAGGTTAACTACTACTCCATGTATAGAGCCTTCGTAAAGACCACTCATATTTGTGTTAGCATATACACTAGTGACTCTGGAATCAGCTAACCATCCCTGCCAATCTATCCTATGAATTGCGCTATAACCCAAAACACCTAATCCACCTTCGGATCCTTTCCATAGCCACTCTGGCAGTTTCTCTCCACCTGACAACCAAAAGGTGTCTGTCATATAAACTATTTCACCACAATCAAAGTTCCTTAAATGCCTATATGCGTCTTGCATTTCAGATCTATGACGATGGGCAAATCCAACTGCACATTTGAGATTTTTTCCTGTAGCTAGCGCTGCTATCTCTTTTGCTTGAGCCAAACTAGAAGCTAATGGCTTCTCAACCAACAAAGATGTTCCATGATGCAATCCATCAATAGCTAACTGATGGTGAGTTACATGAGGCGTCGCTATAACAAATAAATCAATGCCTGATTCTAGCAAATCCAAGTAGTCACTAAATACTGCAACACTATATTTACTACCAATTCTTTTTGCCAAATCTAAGTCTTTGTCACAAACACCTACAACCTTAGCGATTGAACCCAATAAACTAAATGCATCTACATGTTTTTGTCCAGCCATACCACATCCTGCAATACCTATCCGAACAGTAGCCATCTATATACACTCCCATCTTTTCCATATCACTTCAGCAATATAGTTAATTAATAAACAGAACGCCATTATGTAGCAATATTTTATAACAAGCTTACCTTTAAATCAGCTGATTCTCGATCAATAACCTGGACAACATCACCAAGTATACCTACTGATGTATTACCTATAGTAGGCCATTCTTGACCACTTGGAATAACAATACCCTTACGCTCTGTTTTTAGCTCTGCAATCAATTCTCCAGTATATGGATTCATCAACTTTCCGTATGTACCTTTAGCTTCTACTTCTTCACCAAATTTTGCATTACGTACAAATAAACCATCTTCATTGGACTTCCAAACCACATTACCTGCATCATATACATCACAATATCGCTGCCTATATATTGGAGGTTCACTCACCATATCAAGCGACCATAATATGTTAAGAATACCCTGTTCTGCGTCCCTAATATCACGACGATTATTAACATACCATCCAGTACCTCCACTCAACTCTGGTGTTAAGTGGATAATATTATTATCAATTAGAACATCGGATTGATTTTCAGCAAATGTGCCAGGAGGGAAATAAGCAACAGCACTCAGCCCAAATACAACAGCAAGACTCAAACGATTCATCTCCATGTTATTCCACTGATTTTCATTCTGTGGTGCATCTATCAATATATAACGTTCATACGCAGTTCGACCTCCCTGATGAAAATCAAGCAGTACATCAGCTTGCATAACAATATTCCTAAAATAGTGGTAAGAAATTTGTTCAGTAATAGATCCATCAATATTACCAGGAAAACTAGCCAAAATATCCTTACCATCTGCAGGAGACAACCTAACTCCCATTTCAAAACCTAACACATTTAAGACAGGAACAGCTATAACAGTACCAGAAAGCTGTCCTGGATCGATATTTTCCAATAAATTAAGTATACTAATACTCCCCGCTATTTCATTACCATGAGCCGCTCCTTGAACTAAAACTGTTGGTCCAGGTTCAACACCCGAAACAACATGAATCGGTAATTTAATTTCAGTCATGGCACGCGCAACACCTACTTTCAAATACCCAAAATTTCTAGTCCCATTGTATGGTGGCAGTCCAGATTCACCTATCTGAGCTATCAATTCGTCGTTTCTCACTATAGTATTCATGGTAACAAATTATCAACTGTTCTTTCTACTATACCAAAGAAACAACACCATTCTCCTTCCAATACTGAAGCGCGTGATCGCAAACCAAATACTACTCCATCTTGTGGTGCTTTCACTACTCCACTTACATTACCATATACATCATACACCTTACCTAACTCCGTACCCTTCGAAAGCATTGTCTCAAACTGAACATCAGGTGACCCCACCCACATGCCTGATGCAGGTGCTAACAAAGCCTGTTGATATCCTTGCATCCATTCACTGGCATAAGATGCATCACCTTCAATCATGTCGTAATGTTTCATCACATTCAAATAACTGTCTCGTAAATCCTTAGCTATCTCATCAAAATCAGTCGTTAATAACCTACAATTGCCTCCTAATTCTGCTGTTATACCACCTTTACCCAAATTTCCTATCATTGAGCTTGGATTACCACCACCTGATGGACTAGGAAAAACTAGTGGCCATTGTGGACCCATAGCTGCAGCAAGCTCCATGCTCTGAGCATTATCAGTAGCAAATATCATATGAGCCAAATATGAATGTTCGCCACCTGAATGAAGTGCAATTTGCAGATCACAAACATCTTTCATAGCATTCCAATGAGCATCAGCTATACGCTCAGTAGGATATCCATCTGCTTTACCAGGATATACTCGATTTAAATCATATGCAAACGTATCTAATGGATTTCCACGATTACCAGCTGCAAATGCACCAACATTCATTACGGGTACAGCTACTACAGTACCCGATAATTCTTCTGGATTGATTTTATCTAATGCCATAAATATAGAATAAGGACCTTCAGGTTCATCACCATGAGTAGCTCCGTTTAACCATAAAATTGGTCCATCATTTTTGCCTCTAACTACAATAATAGGTATTCTTTCTTTTTCACCAAAAACATTTGTATTAGTTTCAATAGCACCATTTGCTCTTTCACCTGGCCCAACAGAAACTGTACCTATAGTTAATTTACTAGACATAATATCTCCTTAATATTTTCAATTTACAAACACTATTATATATGTTTCTAATCAACATTCAAAAAATCTTTTCTTCTCTATAAGACACTTTATAAATTTACGTGTTAAGCAAATATATTTGTAATATTCTCTCTGTACAAGACACTCTCTAAATAAAAATCAACAAACTAATTATTACTTAATTACATTATTTTATTGAAGATAGCTATAACATCCATTACTTGCTCATCAGACAACTCAGGACTTACTGGCAAACATAACAAAGAATCTGTCACTTTATCAGTCATAGGTAAATTCGCTTCTGACAATGACGTATCTTTATAAACAGATTGTTTGTATACAGGCGGAACATAATGTAATACAGCTTCTACGCCCTCTTCTCTTAGAGCTTTCAATATACGAGATTGATCACCAACGCAAACAGTATAACACCTGTATGTAGGCTCTGAATCCGCACGAAATGTAGGTAAATGCAAATCATGACCCTGTAAGTGCTTACTGTACAAATCCACAATCTCTCTTCTTCTTTTAGTCCACTCATCTAACTTGTGCAATTTGACACTCACCAAAGCAGCCTGAAAAGGATCAATTGGCACATTATAACCTTCATCTATATGATCTTGATGTCCAATTTTCATGCCTTCAAAACCGCCCGCATGTCCATAGCCTGTTAAAAGCTTAACAGCTTGATGTAAATCAGGAGAACTTGTAGCAACCATTCCTCCATTACCAAGACAACCCATAGGTTTCAGTGGTGCAAAACTAAAAACCACAATATCTGCATATGATCCCACTGGAAGATCATAATCACTACCTCCTAATGCGAGAGCTGCGTCCTGCACAATAGACAAATTAAATTTGTTAGCAATTAAACGGAGTTTTTTTACATCAGCAGGATGTCCATACATATCAACTGGTAAAATAGCTGATGTACGGTCAGTAATCAACGCTTCCACTTTACTAGGATCAATAGTGTAATCTTCAAGTTTTATATCACACAACACAGATACTGCACCAATACTATGTATTGCAGCGGTTGTAGAAATATCAGAATTACCTACAGTTATAACTTCATCTCCTTTTTTAACACCACAAGCTCGCAAACCAATTAACATCCCCATAGTAGCAGAATGTACTCCGGTCACATACTCATGTCCAATATATTTCAGGAATTCCTTTTCCAATTGTTCACCAGCAAGATGAGCACCTACTGAATACTCTGACAACAAAACCGATTCAAATTTTTCCATAATCTCATCACGCATAGTTTTGTGAGTCAAATGCACCAAAGAACGCGGAATTTTGTATTCTTTCATATATTTCCTACCAAATTATTTTCTTTTAAAAATTATTCACCACGTAAACGAGGATCCAATACATCACGCATCCAATCACCTAAAAAAACTACACCTAATACTACTACAGTAATTGCTATACCTGGAAAAGTAGTCATCCACCATGCACTTCCAATAGAAGCTCGTCCATCTGCAAGCATTAAACCCCAAGTAACTGACGGAGGTTGCACACCTAATCCAAGAAAACTCAAGGAAGATTCTGCAATAATTGTCACTCCAACCTGCAATGCTGCTAAGACTACTGCAGATGACATAACATTAGGCAAGATATGCTGAAACATAATTTTTAATTTTGATTGACCTACTACAGTTGCGGCAATAACATAATCAAGTTCCTTAGCCACTAAAACTTCTCCTCTCGTAACACGTGCATAAGTTACCCATCCAGTAAAACCTAATATTAATATCAGAGTAAAAATACCAGCTCCAACAACTCCTGAAATAGCAACAACCAATACAATGAATGGAATACTCAATAATGCATCTGCAATTCGCATCATTACTTGGTCAACCCATCCTCCTACAAATCCAGCAATCAAACCATATGAAACACCTATTGAACCAGCAATAACTACAGCAAATATACTGACTATTACTGATACACGACATCCTGCAATAATTCTACTAAATATATCCCTTCCTAATTGATCAGTACCAAGTATATATGTTCCATTATCATCTGAATAACCTAGGGGTTTATATCGAGCCTTCAAATTATGTTGGATAGGATCATGAGGTGAAACATATGGACCAACAATAGCCAATATCACTACCACACTAACAATTATTAAACCTATGGAACCCACACCTGTTAACCGTCTACCTTTTAAACTGGATACTATAGCTTTCACTTATTACACTCCCTACTAACCATAATTGTATTTTCTATATTTAACTGGATATCACTCGATTTTAACTCTTGGATCAACTACTGAATATAACAAATCTACAATTAAATTAATCATTATAAAACTGAATGAAAACCAAAAAACAGCTGCTTGTACCACTGTAATATCTCGAACATGAATAGATTCAATCACTAGCCTGCCTAGTCCAGGCCAAGCAAAAACAGATTCTACTACTACAGATCCACCTAATAACCAACCTAACTGTAAACCAAGCGCAGTAATCACTGGAATCAAAGCATTTCTTAAAGCATGTACCACATTAACTCTTCTTGGTTTAAGGCCTTTACTTCTAGCAGTTCGCATATAATCTTGTCTAAGAGCTTCCAGCATAGACGACCTAGTTAATCTTGACAATCTAGCAGCCATACCTGTACCTAAACACGTAGCTGGTAAAACAATAGCACGCAAACTATCTGAACCAAACACAGGGAACCAACCTAATTGTACTGAAAATACGATGATTAACATAAGACCAAGCCAAAAGTTTGGCATAGCCGTACCTAAAGATGCCAACGCTGAAACAGAAACATCCAACCAACTATTTCTATTTAACGCCGATAATACTCCGAGTGGGACAGCAATCAATATCCCAATAATGGCTGAAACACCAGCTAATAGATAAGTCAATCTTAATCTACTTACTACCAAATCCATAGCAGGTGTATTATGGGACATAGATTTACCAAAATCTCCTGTAATCGCCTTGGTAATAAATATTAGATACTGCTCACTTAAAGGTTTGTCAAACCCCCAAGCTCTCCTTAGAGACTCAACTTGTTCCTCATTAAAATGAGGTGGAGCCATTATGGTTATAGGATCTCCTTTTAATCTAATCATAAAAAATACTAACAACGAAACTATAAACATCGTTATTATCATCTGACCAACTCGCGAAACAATATATCTTGCCACAACTACTTCCTTATGTTTTCATTTATTATTAAGTTAATCATATCATACTACTGCATCACCTGACTTATATAATCCGCTTGCCCATCTACTCGCTGCTACACCAGCCAAAGAGACCATTGCTTGCAAACCTTGAAACGCTATGTCAGGATCAGAATGTGTATATTGTACATTACGTGCAGAAGTTCTAACAGAACCTGGCACCATTTCTGCCATATCTGCTTCAGCTGATCTCAGGAAATCAATACTAATTGAAACAGGTGACTCTACTTTCATTGGTGGAGCACCTACACTCATTGCTTTCTTAGCACCCTGGGTAATGTCTGTCAAAATTTTATCCGGATTAAATGTACGCACAGCAAAACGTCCTAATCCTTGCTTCACAGCAACACCCTGATGATCACCAAACAACTCTTGCGATTCCTCCACAGCAGGTCCGTCTCCAGTAGTTAAAGCAACAGAAACATCATAAAAACCAGCATAAATACCATAGAGACCGATCTCACCTACTACTATATCATTGATACTCAAATTAGAGATAGTAGCAGTACTAATAGTATGATCAAATTGCCCAAACCTAGTGCCCATTTTTGCATGAAAACCCATGAGAAACAACTTGTCAAATGTTGAATCCATACCTGGCATTAATCCTACAGTGACACTATTTCCTGTAATCAATTCAGCCCTAGAATCTAAATCTTCTCTCCTAATATTCTGTCCACTATCATGACCATCCTTAACTATAACACTAGTCGCTCCTCCTTGGAAAGCACCTTCAATCGCTGCATTTGCTTCAGCTGTCATCAACCGCGTACCTCGTTCACGCCATTCAACATGACCAGTTCTAATCATAGATCCATGAGTCACTCCACCTATACCTTCCATATCAATAACAAGATAAACATTCATAAAAATCCTCCTTTAATAAGGTTGTAATACAATATAAACCAAACAAAAGATTATCAACTCCGTTGTGACTCTGCTAACATAAGCAATGCACGCATAGTAGTCAATGCTTCATATACAGTATCTACAGTATAACTAATACTTGTACCTGACAATCTTTCCACCCAAGGAAACATTGCACACACATCAGCCTTGATAGTTTCTCTACCGCCTCCCAG
>MDTE01138270.1_pt1 | contig 27883 bp, 16 predicted proteins | sample 811231 | NCBI WGS metagenome assembly MDTE01 (sample SAMN05326651, study PRJNA326480) | marine metagenome | isolation source: seawater | place: Indian Ocean: Red Sea | collected 2010 | reverse complement strand
TTCATTGTCAGGTTTTGTTTCATTGTCAGGTTTTGTTTCATTGTCAGGTTTTAGGGTGAGGAACGGCGGTGGCACCTGGGTGAATCGGATGGCGCGGCCCGCATTATAGTGCGACAATTGTTTTCGTGAATCGGCAATCGCTGCGTACAGCGGCACTGTCAGTCGGTTAAACAACTTGTGGCGTGATCGATACCGTCGCGGACAGCGTCGGCAATTTGCTGGAGTTCGTCAGGTTGGATGGCGAGTGGGGGCATGACCACGACCACATCTCCCAGCGGACGCAGCCAGACACCGCGCGACAGGGCAAAATCGCAAACACGCTGACCACGACGTTCAGACCACACGAACGGCTCACCTTGCTCACGGTCTCGCACCAGTTCGATTGCGGTAATCAACCCGCGCTGACGTATGTCTCCGACGTGTGGGTGGGAGGCAAGTGGCGCGAGATAATCCGAAAGAAGTCGCGCTTTTTCGGGGATGTGACGAAGTGTTTCTTCTTCGTCGAATACGTCGAGCGTTGCCAAAGCCGCTGCCGCTGCAAGTGGATTTCCGCTAAAGGTGTGTCCGTGATAAAAGGTCCGTGAGTCCGCGTGCGACCCCAGGAAAGCTTCCCAAAGTGGAGTCGTTGCCAGGGTCGCGGAGAGCGGGAGATACCCTCCGGCCAGGCCTTTCCCCAGGCAGAGCAGGTCAGGGCAGACCTGCTCCTGTTCTGAGGCGAACAGTGTTCCGGTTTTTCCCCAGCCGACGGCTACTTCGTCAGCAATGAGCAGGACGTCGAAGCGTCTAGTCAGGTTGCGCACCTCCCGGTAGAAGCCCTCCGGGTGGAAGACCATACCCGCTGCGGCCTGAATCAACGGTTCAATGACGACCGCCGCCAGCTGTTGGTGGTGTGTTTTCAGCAGGGCTTCCAGTTCCTGCAGGTAGAAATCATTGGCACTTTGTGGCGTGACCCCTTTGGGGAGGTGATGGCGATCGGGTATCGGAGCCCGCACGACATCAAACAGCAAGGGCCGAAACATGTTATGGAATCGGTCAACTCCCCCTACGCTAACGCTGCCCAGAGTATCGCCGTGGTAGGCTTGCTGGAATGCGAGATAGCGTGTTTTTTCAGGTTTTGGGTCGGTCCGTTGCTGCCAGTATTGAAAAGCAATCTTGAGCGCGACTTCGACGGCTGCTGCCCCGTCACTGGCGAAGAACACATGCTGCAGTTCCGCTGGTGATCGTTCCACGAGTCGACGCGCCAGCCGAATGGTCGTGGGGTTTGAAGCGCCGAGTGAAGTGACGTGCGAGACCTGGTCCAATTGGTCGCGAATGGCCTGGTTGATGCGTGGGTGGTTGTGTCCGTGCACGTTGCACCAGAGGCTGCTGACACCATCCAGGTAAGGCTGGTCGTGGGTGTCAAAGAGTGTACATCCGTGTGCGCGTTCCACAATGAATGGGGTGTACTCGGCCATCTGTGTAAACGCGTGCCAGACATGTTGCCGATCCCATGCGTGGAGTTCATCGTGTGCTGTTGTCATCGGGGCAATTTACAGACGGAAGAATGGAAGGCGATCAATCGTTCAAGCCGCCGTAGCACGCGACTTCGAACCATTTCCACAAGGGCTTTGAGCCACGAAGTGTTCTGGGCACGGACAGAGCCAATTGCAGGTGGGACGTCGCATTCTTGTCATTACGATGGCAGCGCGACTTGCCGAGCAGCCCGCGTTCAGGCAACAGCATCCTTACGTAGGCAACAGGCTTTGTATTTCTTGCCGCTACCGCAAGGGCAGGGATCGTTGCGGCGTGTTTGAGTTCCGCGATTACGGATTGGCTTCAGACGTTCCGGCTCCGCGCCGTCGTTTGCAGAAGAACTCGAGTCGTCGTATTGGCCTGCGGACGCGGCTTGTTTATGTTCCTCTGCCCCGCCAACCCAGGTTGAACCAACAAAATCCTCGGGGAATTCTTCCATGCGGAAAATCATGTCAGTGATACGTTCACCCAGGGAAAGCCACATCGTATTAAAGAACTCCATACCCTCACGTTTGTATTCGACCTTGGGGTCTTTCTGCGCGTAACCGGCGAGGCCAATTGAGCTGCGCAGATGGTCCATTGCGAGGAGATGGTCCTTCCATGCAGCGTCGACCAGATCCAGCAACAGCAGGCGTTCCATACGGCGCATTTCCGGGTGGAAGCGATCTTCGATTGCGTTATCTACTTCACGCTGCAACGTGTTCCGGTCGATGGTTTTCGTGGCCGGCAGATCGAGTGGTTTGTCGAGGTTTGCGTTGAGCCAGTTAGCGACTTCGTTGCGAACCGATTCGACGTCGCTCGAAGAAAGCGAATCGTCCTGTGTCGCAGTACCTTGCGGGCCAAATAGACGATCAAATAGTTGGTCCGCCTCTGCCTGCAGTTTGAACGAGCGCTTTTGTGAGTCGACGCTATGCGCAACAAGAATCTCGCGGACCTCTTCGCGTTGCTTGCTTCTGAGATCATCGAGTTGAATGTCGCCAGACAGACGTTTTTGCGCCCAATCGACCAGGGGTTCGCGTTCCAGCCGTGCGTTGTCGGCGTTGTTGGAGTATCGCATCAAACCAACCATCACCGGATATTCAGCTTCCTTGGTGTCATAGGCAGAGGTTGCCAGCTCACGCACTTTTGCTTTGAGGGCAGTTGGTTCGAGTTCCTCAATTTGATCGAGATCGACTTCGATTCCGAACTTGCTCTTCAACCAGGCTTGCATCGTGAGCAGGCCAAAACGTTTCTCAAGAAATACTGCTCCGTTGGACAAATCAACTTTGTCGATCGCTTCGTGTGCTTGTTTGATCAGGAGGTCCGCGACGTTGTCTCGTCCGACCTTTTTCAGGTCCCGGTCGCGCAGATTCAATCCCCAGCGTTGGTTGGCGGTTTTGGCGAGAGCGGTCCAGTTCCAGTCACTTTCCTCGACTTCGTAAGGAAGGTTCTCGTCCAACGCATCCATTGTGTTTGATTCAGCTTTGCGTTTGGCTTCGTCAACCGCATAGGCGACAGCATCGGTGAATTCCATGTCATGGAAACTGTTTTCGTCGAACAAGGACTCATCGGATCCTGACAATGCGTGGCTCGCCCAACTCGCAAAGGACTGGGATCCGTAGTCTGGTGCCAGGAAAATATCAAGGTGTTGGTCGACTTGTTCGTGAATCGCGTCGACGATGATGTCGCGACAATTAATGCCGTCCAGAATCCGCTGCCGGTACTGGTAAACGCGTTTCCGCTGCTCGTCCATGACCTCGTCGTATTCGAGCAGGTTCTTGCGCGCGTCAAAGTGACGTTCCTCAACCTTTTTCTGTGCCTTGGCAATGCGGCGGCTCACCATGCCGCTTTCAATCGGCTGATCTTCTTCCCAGCCCATATTGGTGAGGATTTTCTTGACCCATTCACCGGCAAAAATCCGCATCAGGTCATCTTCCAGCGAAAGGAAGAACTGGCTGCTTCCCGGATCACCTTGGCGACCAGTGCGCCCGCGCAATTGAAGGTCGATGCGTCTCGCCTCGTGTCGCTCTGTGCCGATGACGTGCAGGCCTCCCAGTTGTTTAACCTGTTCGCCGGCCTCTTTCATACCCTCGCGTTCATCGATTTCGCGAACGAGCGATTCAAATTCCTCGGGCGGGACGTCCAGACGGGTCTCGTAGCGGTGTTCCAGTGCAGACCATGCCATGGTTTCCGCATTTCCACCAAGAATGATATCCGTTCCGCGTCCCGCCATGTTGGTTGCAATGGTGACGGCATTTAATCGCCCGGCCTGGGCCACGATATCAGCCTCGCGTTCGTGGAACTTGGCGTTCAAGACTTCATGCGAAATCCCACGCTGCTTAAGTAGTTTTGAAATGCGTTCACTTTTCTCAATCGAAACCGTGCCTACCAGAATCGGCCGACCTTTGCGCTGAACCTGAACTTTGTCAGACCGCGGGATGGTGATTTTGTTGTTCTCGTTACGGCATTGAAAGACAAGCTCGTTGTCCGTTTCAGAGATAATGGCACCGACGTAGGTCTCTTTGTCGGTTCTCACTACATCCCATTTGTGGAACTCTTCAATTTCATTGGCAACTGCCAGGAACTTGTGCTTTTCAGTGCTGTAAATCTTGTCTGCGTGTTCCTGACGCTGAAGCGGCCGGTTGGGTGGTATTTCAATCGTGTCGAGGCCGTAGATCTTGGCAAATTCCTCCGCTTCTGTCATTGCGGTACCAGTCATCCCGCAGCATTTGTCATACAGCTTGAAAAAATTCTGCAAGGTAATCGTGGCAAGTGTCTGCGTTTCCTCTTTGATTTTGACTCGTTCCTTGGCCTCGATTGCCTGATGCAGCCCATCGCTCCATTGACGTCCTTCCTGGAGTCGGCCGGTGTGGTCGTCCACAATCACAACCCGTCCCTCTTTAACGACGTATTTGACGTCGCGTTGGTAGAGGTGGTGCGCCTTCAGCGAGTTGTCGATCAGGTGCGGCCAGTCCATGTTGCCCGCGGTGTAAAAACTCTCAACGCCGGCAAGCTTTTCTGCCGTACGGATCCCAGCGTCGGTGAGATGGGCGGTGTGATCCTTTTCGTTGACAACAAAATCTTCACCGGCTTTCAGTTTGCGAGCGATCGTGTCTGCTTCGGCATAACGCCGTACATCGCTGAATGCGGGGCCGCTGATGATCAGCGGCGTGCGCGCTTCGTCAATCAAGATATTGTCGACTTCGTCGACGATGGCAAAGTGCAGTGGGCCTTGCGATTGCTGCAGATGTTTAGGGTAACGTTCATCGTCGCGCGCCGCAGGCCGCATATTATCACGGAGATAGTCGAAGCCGAATTCGTTATTCGTTCCGTACGTGATATCGCAGGAGTAGGCCTCTTGTCGCTCTTCGACGGGCATATTGCTCTGAATGGCGCCGACTGTGAGCCCAAGTCCGCGGTAGATCGGTCCCATCCACTCCATGTCGCGACGCGCGAGATAGTCGTTGACGGTAACGACATGGACACCAGAACCCGTCAAGGCATTGAGATAGGCCGGAAGTGTGGCGACCAGCGTTTTTCCTTCGCCGGTGATCATTTCAGCGATCTTCCCGGAGTGGAGTACCATTCCTCCTACGAGCTGGACATCGTAGTGCCGCATTTCCAGATATCGACGTCCCGCCTCACGACAGGTCGCGAATGCCTCACCGAGCAGGGCATCGAGTGTCTCTCCAGCCCAGAGCCGCTCCCGGAATTTGGTTGTCTGCGCTTTCAGCTCCTCATCGGATAGTTGCTGGAGCGCGGGCTCAAGGGCGTTGATGGCGGCGACTTTGTCTTCGAGTCGGCGCAGTTGGCGCAGATTGTCGGTGCCGATGAAGCGAGTCAATAACCGGGAAAAAAATGTACCAATCGCGCCGAGCAGCAAGCCCAGCTGTTCCCAGATCCGTTCCCAAATACTCATGTTGTTCTTCGCAGGTGCGAAAGGGGTCGGCGCTGGCCGCAAACGCCCGAAGAGAGATATTGCCGGTTTGTTTCTGTACGAAGCGGGGCACCGTACAGACGCGGACAGATGCAAGTTTATGGCGGCTTGCCGACACGGTCAACGTGGATCCCCGGCCCATGTTTTCTGGTAAGATGGGATTCTCCCGGTGGAGCGGCGGATTCAGGCTTCAGTCGCCATGAGTTGGAGTGTCTATGAGCACTGTTTTCCCGCCTGTTGGCATCGCCCCGGATGGCGCCGGTCGCGGGGTGCAACCTTCCTGGTAACGCATCGTTCGTGAAGAAGTCTCCTGTCACAACTGATATTCGTGGACAGCTGGTTGTCCTGGGTTCAGGAACCTCTGTAGGGGTTCCTGTCGTGGGGTGCGGTTGTGCGGTGTGCCAGGGCGGGGATCCACGGAATCAGCGCACGCGTTGTGCGGTAGTGATGGGGCTCCCTGACGGGAATTTGCTGATCGATACGCCACCCGATTTGCGGACGCAACTACTCAGAGAGCGGATCGGTATTGTCCACAGTGTGCTCTATACGCACGGCCACGCCGACCATATTTTCGGTCTCGATGAGTTGCGCCTGCAGCAGTTCTATCTGGGGCACCCGGTGCCCCTCTACTGCGAACCGGTTGTGGAAGACCGTATCCGGCGTTCCTTTGATTATGCGTTTGATGATCCGGGGACGCGGCACGCAGGCGCGATTCCGCAGTTAGAGATGCATTCCATTTCGACCGATCCATTTGAGTTGCTGGGTAGCCGGGTGACGCCTATCCGGTTGCAGCACGGCCCGCGGTTTGAGGCGCTTGGATTCCGGGTTGGTGGCGTGGCTTACTGCACTGATGCCAACGCCATTCCGGCAGAAAGCTGGTCGCGGCTGGAAGGGTTGGATGTCTTCATTCTCGACGCACTACGCGTGCGGCCGCATGCGACCCATTTTTCACTCGATGAAGCGGTTGCGGTCGCGGAGCGCGTGGGCGCAGCGCAGACCTACTTCACGCACATGAATCACGAAGTAGATCACCATGCGACAAATGAACGGCTGCCGGCATCGATGGAATTAGCCTACGACGGACTGCGGATCAATCTGGTCTGACCAGAAAGCGGCCACACAAGAAAGCCGCCTGATTCGCAATGCGACCGGTTGTCTTGCGACTAGTCTCAGTCTGCTTTGTTGTCGCTGCCTAGCTGCTGAACGTAATCAACCGTAATCGCGATGACTTCGTTGAAGTAGTAATCCCGCTTGACGATTTCATCTTTCTTGTCGTCGCCATCACCGTTCGCCTGCTTTTCGAATTGCTTTTCTTCTTCCTTCTCGGCGTTGAGCTCAGCCCGCATGGCAAAGAATGTTTCACCGTGAAGTGAGACCTGCTTTTGCTTCTTGAATTGTCGGTACCGCTCAATATTTTTCAGTAGTCGATCGAAGTCCTCGGAACCTTCTCGGCGCGTGAGCGAGGTCTCGCGTAATTTTTGTAGTGTTGCCGGCGCCACAAGGTCATATTGATGATGGGCGGCCGGATCGATTTTCTCGAATTCGATGGCATGGTCGAGATCGCTCTCGCCTACGTCCATATGTGTTGAGATGGAGGGGAGAACGACATCCGCCAGCACGCCTCTTTTTTGCGTGCTGTGACCGTTGGGTCGGTAGTATTGCTGCATCGTAATCTTGAGGGCTCCCAGATTGGGAGGATTGGGAATGCGGAACAGCTGCTGGCCAAGGTCAAGCAGGCTCTGGACAGTTCCCTTACCGTGTGTCGTTGCATCACCTACGACCAGGCCGCGTCGATAGTCTTGAATCGCGCCAGCCAGGATTTCACTGGCACTGGCGCTGAATTTGCTCGTGAGAACCACCAGTGGTCCGTCCCAGGCCATTCCACGTTCGGTGTCTTCGTATTTCTGGACACGATCCAAGGCGTCCTTGACCTGTACAACCGGGCCTTGATCGATGAAGAGCCCAGTCATGCTGATGGCCTCATTCAGACTTCCGCCACCATTGCGACGCAGGTCCACGATTACCGCGTCGACTTTTTCCGATCGAAAGTCATCCAGGATTTTGCGTACGTCACGCGTCGTGCTGCGATAGTCTTTCACGCCTTTGCGGGCGGCTTCCATGTCCATATAGAAGCTGGGCAGGTCAATCACGCCGACTTTGTAAGGCGCCCCGTCATCCTTCTTGCCATCTTCGAAGATCACGCTCCGAGCCGCACTGTCTTCAAGCTTGATCTTGTCTCGCGTAATGCTGTAGATCCGTGTGTCGCCGCCCGAGGCGCCGCGGACACCTAGCCTGACGACCGTACCCGCTTTTCCGCGGATCAGTTTGACGACATTGGAGAGTTGCATGTCGACGACTTCGACCATTTCTCCCTCTTCACCTTGGCCAACACTGACAATGCGGTCTTCTACTTTAAGTTGGCCGTCCCGGTCAGCAGCCCCTCCGGGAATGACCTTGGAGACTTCGGTGTATCCGTCAACGACACGTAACGCCGCGCCGATACCTTCGAGTTCAAGCCGCATGATGATGCGGAAATTGTCCAGCGTCGAAGGAGACATGTAGGTTGTATGAGGATCAAATCCAGTCGTGAACGAAGTAAGGTACATTTCTAGCAGCTGGTCACTTTCGGTCTGTGCCATGCGTTTCTGAAAACTTTGGTAGCGGCGAGTGAGTTTGCGGATCGCTTCCTCTCCCTCGGTTTTGTCGCTTTTCAATGCCAGCAGGTCGTATTTGATACGCTTCCGCCAACGCTCGTTTGCTTCTTCTGTCGATGCGGCATGCTGGAGATTCTCTGCATCCGTGTTGAATTGCTCTTTGACTTCGAAGTCATGGGGCAACTTGAGGAGGCCGTCGACAGCGTTTACACGCTCGTTGACGCGTTGTAGGAAGAGCTTGAATACGGTGTAAGCAAATTTGATGTCGCCACGTTTGATCTGGTCGTCCAATTTGTCTTGATTGGCCTGAAACTCGTCGATGTCTGGTTTCAGGAAGTACATCTTCATGGGGTCGAGTGTTTTCAGGAACTGTGTCAGCCCACGCCGTGACATTTCATCATCCAAGGGGTGTCGCAGCAGATGTTGTCGCTTCATCAGTGAGCTGACGACCAGCGTGACATTGCGGTCGTTCGGCTTGGGTCCGTCCAGTTCCGCCTGCACCCCGGCAGCACCGACCGTGGAAAGTGCCAGGAACATGGCCAGCGAGAAAACAATGCGGCGACGTAAGAGAGGCGAAATTGAACGCATGAGCCGTCCTTTTCTTGGATATCGACCAGCAAGGTCGCGAGTCGCGACGCAAGTTGCACTTCCGTCAGGAGTTAACGAAACAGGCACATTCAATGTAAGCATATTCTCATGCTGGGACAAGATCGATGTCTTGACCTGGCAGTCGGCCCGGAACGTTGTTTAGTCGGTAGTTGTGGGCACTGGGCCCTGGTGTGATCTTAGCGGCGTAGGCCAACTTGACGACCCGTAGCGATGTCCACTAGAGAGCGAATGAACCGCATTCTGCCTCCTGGATAGACGCTCGTATGTTCCATATGCTTTAATCGGTAATCAGACTGATGATTTGACGCAGAGTTGTGGGCGGCTGGCAACGCACACGGTTCAGGGCGCTATGAAGTGCCTTGGGCAGGGTGGCGCGAGCTGATGCCCGCTGGTGCCACAGGGGAACTACAGCTCGCGGACGGTCCCGTTGTTAGCTTCAGTCGTTCCTTGTCTGCTACCGTGCGATTGAACAGTGAATGCGTCGTTGACCATGATTCGCGGCGACCGTTTGGGGATGACCACGGTCCTGGATCCGAGTGCAGTCCTGGTGCTCGGTCGCGGCGCAGCCTGCGGACTTGTTCTCGTCGCGCCGAGTGTTTCACGGACACACGCAGAGATCTATTGCGATGGCGAGGACTGGTGGCTGGTTGATAACGACAGCCAAAACGGCACATTCCTGGACGGCCACAAGATTGCGAAAGCCCGCTTGGCCAGCGGTGGCCGGATCCGGATTGGCGAGATGGAGTTCCAGTTTGCTGATGCAGGTGATCTATCGGCGGATGGGGCTGGCGAAAGTCTGACACAGGTCTTGATGGCCGAAACTGAGATGGTCTCTGTGGATTCTGGTGGCTATGCGCCCGAGGTACTGGCCGACCCTGAGCAGGTCCAGGATTGTCTGACTCTGTTTCAATTAAGTATTCGATTGCTTGGGTGTTCGGATCCGGATGAGGTCACTGGAGTTTCGTTGGACTTGCTCCAGCAACAAACAGGGGCTTCTCTGGTGGGGCTGTTGTGGCTGGACGACGCTGGCGAATTGAAGCTCAAGCGACTGCTCCCGGCAAATGCCCAGGAATCGAAACGGAAGATCCGGTTGAGCCGTACGCTTACCGAGCGAGTTTGTGGTCATGGTCGCGCCGTCTGGGTCGCCAGTCAAGAAACGGCAGAGGCTAACCAGAAACCGGATAAAGGGACGGCCAGCTTGAAACACTATGCCGATGCGATTTGTGCGCCACTGCGGCACGATCGCCAGACCGTTGGAGCAGTCCACGTTTATCTTGAGCGAGGGCATTTCAGCGAACGTGATTTTCAGATGACCCGATTGCTGGCGAATCTTCTCGCCGTGGCTTTGATACGGGCCCGCAAGGAAGCGGTATTGAACGCTGCACACGAAAGGCTTGTGGCCAAAGGATCGGATTTTAGTGAACTGGTAGGTGACAGTGCGATCATGTGCGAGCTGAAAAGCAAGATCGCACGTATCGGTCGTGCTGCTGGAGGCGTCCTTGTTTGTGGCGAGAGTGGCACGGGCAAGGAGCTGGTTGCTCGCGCTTTACATCGGGAGAGTCCTCGGTCCGGGCGTCCGATGCTTTCGGTTAACTGCGCGGCAATTCCACGGGAACTGATGGAAAGTCAGTTATTCGGACATGCTCGGGGCGCGTTTACAGGGGCGGACGAAAACCGTGTGGGCTGGTTTGAGCAGGCAGATTCTGGAACGCTGTTTCTCGACGAAGTCGGCGAATTGACTTTGGAAGGGCAGGCTAAGTTATTGCGTGTACTGGAAGGCCACCCGTTTCAGCCGGTGGGAGATACACGGGAAATCCGCACAGATGTGCGTGTTATTGCGGCAACTAATCTGGACCTGCGAGAGTTGGTCGAAACGAAACGTTTCAGGGAAGATTTGTATTATCGGTTAAGTGTGTTCGAGCTTTCCATTCCACCGTTACGAGAACGTCAAGGTGATGTGGAGTTGCTGGTCGATCTGTTTCTCCAGCATTTCAACTCGCAACACGGGAGAGCGGGGCTTGGATTGTCTGTCGAAGCCCGGAGCTTGTTACTTTCCTACCGTTGGCCGGGAAACGTACGCCAGCTGCGAAACGTGATTGATAGTGCGGTCGTGATGGCGGAAGGAGACCAGATTCAAGTCAGGGACCTGGGGATTCGTCGTGATCCAGAGGAATCGCCCATGCCGTCGCTGCGTCTGGATGAATGGGAGCAGCGACTGATTAAAGATGCTCTCGCGCAGGCCGGTGGAAGCGTGCGTGAGGCTGCGGAATTACTGGGGATTGGACGGGCGACTCTGTACCGGAAGATTGACGACTACGCGATTGAAAGGTGACGGGCGGCCGCGCACCTGATCCCACTGACGGCATGCCTCGTCTGCTTGTGGTAAACCCAGGTGTTGTCAAATCGAAGGTGTTGTGACCCTGTCGTGCGGGCCGGTTTTTGGCGACAATGGCCAGACTTGTGCGTGTCAATGGTTTCCCAATGGGAAGCCGATTCTGGAGTAACTTGATGACAATGAAACTGCATGGCACGACGATCTTGACTGTGCGGCACCAGGGAACCGTAGCGATGGGTGGCGACGGTCAGGTGACACTAGGTGATTCTGTGATGAAATCAGATGCGACCAAGATCCGCCGTTTGGCGGACGGCAAGGTCTTGTGCGGATTTGCGGGTACGACCGCCGATGCATTTGCCCTGCTGGAGCGTTTTGAAGGGCATCTCAAGGATCACCCCGCGAATATCGTACGGGCGGCTACCGAGCTCGCAAAGCAGTGGCGGACGGATCGGGTGTTACGCCGTCTGGAAGCGATGATGACAGTCGCTGATGCTTCAACGACATTGTTAGTAAGTGGCACGGGAGATGTGGTGCAGCCAACCGATGGTATTGTTGGCATCGGATCTGGAGGCAATTATGCGCTCGCGGCGGCCCGCGCGTTGGTGGGGCATGCTGCGCTCAATGCCGGAGAGGTCGTCCGGGTGGCGCTGACGATCGCGGCGGGGATCGATATTTACACCAATACGCACTTTGCCTTGGAGGAACTGGCGTGCTCAAAGTGAATCAACAGGGGGCGGAGGGGGCGTCCTCTCGCAACCTCACTCCACGAGAGGTTGTGGCGGAGCTTGATAGTTACATTGTCGGGCAAGCGGATGCCAAACGCGCGGTGGCAATCGCTGTGCGCAACCGGTGGCGACGTCAGCAACTGAGTGAAGAAATGCGCGCGGAAGTAGCTCCCAAGAACATTTTGATGATTGGGCCAACGGGTGTCGGGAAAACTGAGATTGCCCGGCGTCTGGCACGCTTGACCGGCGCGCCGTTCATTAAGGTCGAGGCGACCAAATATACCGAGGTTGGGTATTACGGTCGCGATGTCGAAAGCATGATTCGGGAACTTGTAGATAATGCCATCGTGCTGGTACGGGAACGAGAACGCAGCAGTGTTGAGAAAGTTGCCCGTGAACGTGCTGAAGAACGTCTGCTTGACTTGCTTGCGCCAGAACCGCTTGATCTGACGGGGGAAGATCAGGAGGCGACCCGGAAGCAGTATCAGCGTACACGTGAGAAAATGCGTGACATGCTTCGTACCGGTGAGCTCGATGATCGCAAGGTGGAAATGGATGTCGAGAAAAAGACCGCGCCCATGATGGTTGGTCCTATGGGCATGGAGAACATGGACTTCGACATGCAGGGCCTTTTTGACAAGATCATGCCCAAGAATACGGTGCACCGGGAGTTCACGGTCGCCGCCGCCAAAAAGGTCATGTTTGAAGAAGAGTGTGATCGTTTGCTCGACTCCGAGAAGATCAATAGTGAGGCGATCGATCTGGCGGAAAACGTGGGAATTGTCTTCCTGGACGAAATTGACAAGGTGGTGGCGACGGAGTCCAAGTCGGCAGATGTATCGCGACAGGGAGTGCAGCGAGATCTGCTGCCGATTGTCGAGGGTACGACGATCCAGACTCGCTATGGGCATGTGTCAACGAATCACATTCTCTTTGTGGCTGCGGGAGCATTTCACCGGAGCGTACCCAGTGACTTGATGCCCGAGTTGCAGGGACGATTTCCGATTCGCGTGGAATTGACTGACCTCACCAAGGAGGATTTTATGCGCATCCTGCGCGAGCCGCAGAATTCCCTGACGCTGCAGTACACCGCGCTTCTGGAGACCGAGGGCGTGCAGTTAGAGTTTACGGAAGATGCGATTGAGGCCCTTGCAGATGGGGCTTACCGGGTGAACCAATCAACGCAGAACATCGGAGCTCGACGGCTGTACACGATGTTGGAACGTTTGCTCGAGGAAGTGAGCTTTGAGGCGCCTGATATGAAGATGGGGAAAGTCGTCGTCAATGCCGCGTATGTGAGTGAGCGTTTGTCTGCGATCACGGAGGACGAGGACCTGAACAAGTTCATTCTTTAGAGATCGTGACTGCCGTTCACTTGTTGTGTTGTTGGTTCTGGGGCACGTGTCTCAGCCGGAGGGTAAAGCCTGCTGGCGACTTCGTTGAGATGGAAAACGAGCCATTCCAGACGCGTGTAGATGGAATGGCCACCCAGGTGTTGGACTCGCTGGTTTGATGGATCACCGTAGTTGACCAGAAGTGTTCGGCCGTCTTCGGCGACGCGCCCGCCCTGTTCTAGGTGCGTGAGTAGATCTCTGCTGCGGACTCCTTTCTGCAGGAGACGATGCAATCTGCGGTCGGCACGGCGCGCACGCCAAGAGAATACGGTGGGTGACCAGTTGGTGCCCGCGATGGCGAGCTGCTGCACACAGTCACCGTGGGTCGCTTGCAGGAAGTCGCCGGCTGAGGGCGGATAGGGAGCCTGGTCGGGGCGCCGGTTGTCACAGCACCGGTGATGGACGAAGTGCAGCAAGCGCGTGGCGATTCCAGTGTCCCAGCCGTAGCGAACGGGGGTTCCGAAGGTGACCATGTCAAACTTGTGGTCCGGAAAGATCGGTGATTCTTGTTGCAGAAGTTTTCGCATGGCACGCCAGGTATCGTGGGCCACCGCGTGGTCTCCTGACCAACGATAGAAACGGCTGATGGTCTTGATAAAGCGTTGACGAACGCGGTGGCTGCTGCCAAGGAGGTTTGTCAAGATTGCCAGTAAATTGCCACCATGGCTGTGTCCCCAGCAGAGGATGCGTCCCGGTCGCAACTGTTGCCATTGGGTAAGTTGATTGAGGAGCTTTATGGCGCCATCCGCGCGGCCAAGATGATGGTTCTCACCGGACCAGGAGAAGAGCTGCACCGGGATGTGCGGACCGCCTTCTTGATTGACGGCCGCCTCCAGGGACTCCGCGTATTGCGGTGTATAGTTTCCAGCGTCCTGGGCGATCGCATCCAGTAGTTGCTTCGATGCTTGCTGGAGCCACTCTCCACCGGGTTTCCAGATGTGAGCCAATTTGCGGAACAGTCCGAGGGCATCGGTCCCCACGAAGGTCCCATGAATCAACATGATTCCCGATACATTCGCTTGGCGAATTTGGCGGACGGCGGCTGCCGTGTTTGTAGCTAGTTGCTGTTGTTCCCACGGAATGTCGGTGGGCGCAATGAGTTCATACTGGCTGGGGGCAGGAGTGCCGTACTGCTGATGACGGAAATGGTTTTGCCTGGGCATCGTTTCATGGTCGGACGATTTGCATGGCAGGTCAAGTCACCAGAGCAACCTGCCTGAAACGCCCGCATCGCGTACAATAGTGTTATGTGTGCCCGTTATACGTTGCGAAACACGCCGGTCCATTTTCTTCAGCGTTGGCTGGGAGAGGGAATGGACAGTTGGCAGCCACGTTACAATATTGCCCCCAGTCAAGAAGTCGTAATTTTGGGCTGTGAAACTGCTAATGTTGCACCCAAGTTGATGACGGCGCGGTGGGGTTTAACGCCAGCCGGCAACCATGGTTCTGCCACGAAGATGCTGCAGATCAACGCGCGGGCAGAGACCGTGCATCAGAAGGTGTCATTTCGAGAGGCATTTCGCTGGCGGCGTTGTGTCGTCCCAGCAGACGGATATTATGAGTGGGTCAAGAGCGGTGGGGGCCGGCAGCCGTATTTGGTCACGTTGCAGGACGATAGCGTGTTTGGATTTGCCGGGATTTGGGATGCAAGTGACAATTCGCAGACTGGCGCATCGCGATCGTGCGCCATTCTCACCAGCGAAGCGAATGTGTTGACACGGAGGATTCACACACGAATGCCGGTCATCTTGCGGCAATCTGTTGTTGCCCAATGGCTTGATTCGTCGGTTGACCAGATTGAATTATTGCAACCTTTGTTGAAGCCGTGTTCTGAGGTAGGCATGGCACTGGCGCCGGTTAGCACATACGTCAATCATGTTGGCCACGAGGGCTCGGAGTGTGTCCAGCCGGTGGAACATCGGATTCAAGGGCGTCTGTTTTAGTCGCAGGAGCTCGGTTCTGAACAAAGTAAACGTCCAGGGGTTGCGGTTCTGCCCGCGACATGGGGCAGGTTCCCACCGCGGGAGCGAGATTGAAAAGCCACCTGTCACCGTACAGGTGTGCCAGTGCACAAGAAGATCAGGAAGGAAGTAAAGCATGTCGCAAATGCAGGAAGTCACGACAACGTACACGAACCTGTGTGAGCATGTAGCGGAGACAGCTCGCCTGGTGACGATCCGAGCACTGCTGGAATGGGACGAGCGAACGATCATGCCAACGGCGGCGGGACCCTATCGCGCCGAGCAAATCACGGTGTTGTCACGAATCATACATGGGCGGCGGACGGACGCCAGGATTGGTGAATGGTTACAGCAGCTTTCAGCGACTGACTTGATGACGCGTCCTCATAGTGCCGAAGCGACCACGGTTCGCTGTCTGCAACGCGATTTTGATCGGCAGACGCGGATTCCACCAACGCTAGTCGAGGAAATCTCTCGGCAGAGCATTCTGGGACAGCAGGCCTGGGTTGCAGCCCGCAAGAACGATGATTTTCAGACTTTCCAGCCATTGTTGGAGCAAATTGTCGATCTCAAACGCCAGGAAGCCGCGGCGGTTGGTTATACGGACTGCGCTTATGACGCCTTGGTTGATGAATACGAACCGGACGCGACTACCGCGCAGCTGACCTCAGTCTTCGCCGCGTTGCGCGAGGAGTTGGTACCATTGTTGAAGGCGATTCGTTCCAGCGATCGAGTTCCAACGACGGATTGTCTGCACGGTGAGTTTCCGATTGATGCGCAGGAAAAATTTGGCAAGCACGCGGCGACACAAATTGGCTTTGATTTCTCGCGCGGCAGGCTGGATGTAACCCACCATCCGTTTTGTACTACGTTGGGTCCCTGTGATTCTCGTATTACGACGCGGTATGACTCGCAATTCTTCTCAACTGCGTTTTTTGGCATTCTACATGAGGCGGGGCATGGGATTTACGAACAGGGCTTGCCGTCGGAACAATTCGGGTTGCCTCCGGGAATGTACTGTTCGCTCGGAATTCATGAATCACAATCAAGGTTGTGGGAGAACCTGGTGGGACGCAGCCACGCCTTCTGGGAGTACTTTTACCCACAAGCCCAGGAGGCCTTTGGGAACGCACTTGGCGGAGTAGCACTCGATGAGTTTGTCAGTGCGGTGAATACGGTACGTTCATCGCTGATTCGTGTTGAAGCAGATGAAGCGACCTACAACCTGCACATCATTATTCGTTTCGAGTTGGAGCAGGCGTTAATCAATGGCAGCCTTGCGGTTGCGGATTTACCCGCGGCCTGGAACGAAAAGTACCGCGAGTATCTGGGGGTTGAATCGCCGAACCATGCGGACGGCGTGTTGCAGGACATCCATTGGAGTTCCGCGGCAATCGGCTACTTTCCCACGTATGCGCTTGGCAACCTGTACGCGGCTCAGTTTTTCCAGGCAGCCGAAGGTGCGCTGGGCGATTTGCAACCGCTACTGGCGACGGGGGACTTTCGTCCGCTCCGCGAGTGGCTTGGCGAGAAGATATATCAGCACGGTCAGTGTTACGCCGCGATGGAACTGGCAACAGAGGTTTCCGGAAAACCACTCTCGCATGCACCTTTGATGGCCCATTTGCGAGGCAAATTACAGCCCCTGTACGGTTTGGATTAGCGGCAAGCGTGCTGGCGGTGCGGAAGCGTTATTGTTCCGGCGGAGGCGGCGGTGGTACGGCGCTGGAATATTTGGCAACTTCAGGTTCGGGGATTTCTTTCAGCAGACGGGCAATAATTCCTTCTGTGTCGAGGCCCTCCGCTTGCGCTTGAAAGTTGGTGCTGACTCGGTGCCGCAGGACAGGCTCGGCCACCTTGCGGATGTCGTCGAGCGCGACGGAAAATCTTCCGTCCATGGCGGCCAATGCCTTTCCACCATTGATCAGGAATTGACCGGCCCGTGGTCCGGCACCCCAGTCGACCAGTTCCCGCACGAACTCAGGTGCCGACTCGTCCTGTGGTCGTGTGGCGCGGACCAGACGCGAAACGTACTTCACGACGTATTCACTTACCGCTACCGAACTAACCAGTTTTTGCAGATTCACGATCGCTTTGGCTGAGAGGACTTTACGGACTTCGGTTTTTTCCTGGCGGGCAGTTACCGAAAGGATTTGTTCCTCTTCGTCCGCGGTGGGATATCCGACTTTGATATTAAACATGAAGCGGTCCAGCTGTGCTTCAGGGAGCGGGTAGGTCCCCTCCTGTTCGATCGGATTCTGTGTCGCAATCGTGAAAAACGGAACTGGAAGCTGGTACGTACTGCGACCGACTGTTACCTCGCGTTCTTGCATGGCTTGTAACAGGGCGGCCTGAGTTTTCGGCGGGGTCCGGTTAATTTCGTCTGCCAGGAGAATGTTGGAAAAGATCGGGCCTTCGACGAAACGGAACTCGCGACGGCCCTGCTCATCTTCGTCGAGCAGGTTGGTGCCAGTGATGTCCGACGGCATCAGGTCCGGTGTGAACTGGATGCGTTTGAACTGAACATCGAGAATTTGTGACAAACTACTGACCATGAGCGTCTTGGCCAGGCCAGGTACACCTTCCAGCAGACAGTGTCCACGCGTAAAGATCGCAGCGAACAGCTGTTCGATCACGTCGTGTTGTCCGATAATGACTTTCTGCAGTTCCTGTTGCATCAACGCACGACGTTGACTGAATTCCTGCAGGGTGTCCCCCAAACTGCGCGGTTGCCTGGTTGCCACGGGTAGTGCCTTGATGGTGGGACGTTCTGACGGGTAATAGAAATTCCGTCGCAAGCACAGCCTGCGTCAACAGGGACGCGTGATGTTCGTTCGCTGCGCGACGGTTGGTGGGCCAGCACGGCGGGTCGATTTTATCGATGCAGGAGCGATCTCACAATCGCGCTGTGTGCGACGAGACGCTGGGTGGTTTGGGGGGGATTGTGGGACAGGGTATGGCTGGATGAAATCGAGCGCAGTTTGTTACATGGGTAGCGGTCGGGGCGATCCTGGTGCACTGCCATTGGGCAGGGGTTACTGACAAAGGTGGGGGATTTAGTCGAAGTTGTCGAGAGCTGTCGCCGAGGATGGAGACAGGAGATCAAATATATGCGCTGTCGAGTGATCTGTTTGGCGTTGCTGGCTTTCGCTGCTAGCGGATTGTTTGGGCCGTTGCAGGGTGCTCCGTTGACGGATCGAGAGGTCCGCGAAGCGATTCGCAAGGGAATCCAGTTTCTACGCCGCGAGCAGAATGAAGCAACGGGTGGTTGGGCGGAAATTCTACTCGAACCGTATGGTGTCTCGTCGTTAGCAACGTTGGCGCTATTGAACGCAGGGGTTGTCAGGGAAGATCCAGCGATACAGCAAGCGCTGGAGTATCTCCGCAAATTCAATCAGCCTCGCACGGTCTATTCGACGGCCTTGCAAACTATGGTGTTTTGCCGGGCGACGCCCACTCAGGACCGGCTGCAAATTGTCAAAAATGTGCGTTGGCTGGAAGGCGTGCAGATCACCGATGGAGAACGATCGGGTGCGTGGAACTACGGTCGCGGCGGCAATGGCGATCCTTCGAACAGCCAATTCGCGTTACTGGCTCTGCACGAGGCGGAGCGAATAGGCATCGTAGTGGAGCCTGTGATTTGGCAGCGAGCTTTGGAGTACTGGCGGCGTTTGCAGCGCGCGGATGGGGCCTGGGGGTACTCGAAGTTCCTGCCACCTTCGGGGAGTATGACTTGTGCTGGAATTGGTTCGCTGTTGATTTGTCACGGTAGCCGAAGTCAGGCTGACTCACGGGTGGTTGACGGCGAGGTTGAGTGCTGCGCTGACCAGGAAGATCACGAGGCAATTGAACGCGGTTTGCAGTGGTTGGGAGACAAATTTTCGGTGCATTACAATCCTGGGGCGCAGGAGCAGGGCGGAGTGAACCGTGCCTGGCTACTTTACTATCTTTATGCGGTAGAACGCGTGGGGCGTTTGTCAGGCAATCGGTTCATCGGGCGACATGACTGGTTCCGTGCGGGCGCGGAAAAGCTGGTCAAGGTCCAGAATGAACTGTCTGGCCAATGGAAAGGGTTGGACAAAGCCGAGTCACGTGGACCAATTGGTACCTCATTGGCGCTCTTGTTTCTATCCAAAGGGCGCCGACCGTTGCTGGTATCGAAGTTGCGGTACGGAGAGGGCATCAACTGGGATCGCCACCGGTCGGGCATTCCGAATCTGACGCGGCGCGTGGAAACACGCTGGAAACGCGAGTTAACCTGGCAGACGATGGACATCGAGATTGCCTCTTTGCAGGACCTGATGCAGTCACCTGTGCTGTTTTGGAGCGGACGAGACGCGATCGAACTGGATCAAGAACAGAAACGCAATTTGCGTGATTATGTGAATCAGGGCGGATTTATCTTTGCCGAATCATGTCAGCACGGTAAGGAATTTGACCGGTCTTTCCGCGCGTTAATGCAAGAACTCTTTCCAGAGAATCCACTGGCGCCATTACCTGTAGATCATCCGATCTGGTTTGCCGATGTGCAAGTCAAACAGGTGCGCGAGCTGTATGGTGTGAATGCGTGCTGCCGGACCAGCGTGGTGTATTGCCCCGACACCCTTTCGGCGTACTGGGAGTTGAGCCCCGGTGTTCGAGAAGTGAATTATCCACAAAACGTACAAGATGAAATTGAGGCTTGTCTGCGGATTGGAGAGAATGTGGTCGCCTACGCGACCAATCGTCAGTTACGGGCGAAATTGGATCGTCCCCAGCTGGCACTCAGTTCCGCGATATCCAGCAACGTTGCGCGTGGGACGTTACAGGTTCCCAAGTTGAACCATGCCGGAGGTGCCAATGATGCACCACGGGCCCTGGGCAATTTGATGCGCGCGGCGCGCCAGCAGAGGAAAGTACGCCTGGCAAGTGAGACGCCTTTGCTATTGTCGCCCAGTGATCGTCAGTTGTTCGATTATCCCATCGCCTTCATGCATGGGCGGCGCGCATTCCAGTGGAATGCGCGGGAGCGGAAAGCGTTGCGTCGGTTTCTCCAGCAAGGGGGCTACCTGTTTGCGGATGCCATCTGCGCGAGCCCTGAGTTTTCCTCGTCGTTTCGGCGCGAGGTGCGCAGCTTGTTTCCAGACAAAAGTTTGCGTCGCATTCCTGCGACGCACCCACTGTTGACGCCGGAGTTTCGCGGTTACGACGTGCGGAAGGTAACTCTGCGGGATCCACAGGTCCGGGACGCGGATGATCCGCTTGAGGCGAGGCAGCGGAAAACCTTTCCGCTGCTGGAAGCACTGGAAATCGATGGGCGGGTCGCGGTGGTGTTTTCACCCTACGATCTGAGTTGTGCCCTGGAGAACCAGGCCTCGCTGCAGTGCCGTGGTTATGCGCACGATGACGCCGCCCGGATCGCAATCAATATCCTGCTCTATGGTCTTTGGCATTGAGCAAGCGTGGGTAACCTCGACCAGGATTTCCGGTGTACTGGGACGTGACCGCGTGGGTCAGGGCTGCGACCAGTTTTCCAGGATATCTGCCGCGAGGGGGCCCCAGTAAATGCGAAGGTCTTCGAGCTGACCTTGGAAGCCGTTGTCCGCTTCATAGGGGCCAACGAGTGAGCCACTATCGGCACCTATCGAGAGACCGTCGGCAGGGCGACTGGTGATGAAGCCAAATGCAATTGGTTCGCCGGCCGGCTTGCCATTCAAGCGGAGCGAGGCTTTCCCGTCACGATCGATGGTGGCGGACACGTGGTGCCACGTATTCAGGGAAACCGGAGGTCCGACGAGCGTGGTCAGAGCCCCCTGGCGGCGCAGGGAAAACTGGACCTTGCCTTGTTTCAGGTACAGGGAATAACCGAGACTCTGTCCTCCTTGCGCCAGGATTACCCCTCGTTCTGCATTTGTTTTGAACCATCCCCCGATCGTCATGGGTTTGTATGCGGGATTCAAGTTCCCTCGGCCAGGTTGTTGGATCGCGGGTCCAGATCCATCGAGATTTATCGCCTTTTTCTGACGGCCAGGCACGACTTTGCCGGATTGCAGTCGTGTGTTGCCGAGATTTCCGAAATCGAATCGGGCAGCTAGTGTGGGTTTGACATTACGTGCCCGTTGCGCGCCAAAATCGACCACGGTACCGTCGTCGCGGTAGTGTTCACGAAGTCGCTGCAGTTCGTGTTTCAGACGTACCACAGTTTCCTGTTGGGTAGGATCGTCATAGACGCTGGTCAATTCTCGCGGGTCATTCTGCAGGTCGTAGAGTTCCCACTCGTCGAGTTGGTAGAAGTAGATCAACTTGTAACGATCGGTACGCACACCATAGTGCCGGTGGACCATGTGTGGGCCGGGGTGTTCATAGTAGTGGTAATAAAGTGATTTGCGCCATTGCGCTGGTTCTTTTCCGGCCAGGACGGAGACCAGGCTTTGTCCTTGCATCGTTTCGGGTATTTTTGCCCCCGCCGCGTCCAGAAAGGTCTCGGCGAAGTCCAGGTTCATTGCCAGTTGGGTGGTTGTGGATCCAGCTGGTGTGTGGCCAGGCCAACGCACCAGAAGTGGCGTGCGGAAGGACTCTTCATACATCCAGCGTTTGTCGTACCAACCGTGTTCGCCCAGGTACCAGCCTTGATCGGATGTGTAGATCACGATGGTGTTCTTGGCCAGTCCAGACTCATCCAGGTAGTTGAGGACACGGCCGACGTTTTCGTCGACCGCATCGATGCAACGCAGGTAGTCTTTGACGTAACGTTGGTATTTCCAGCGAACGAGATCGCGGCCTTCTAGTTTGGCGGCGGCGAAGGCCTCATTCTTCGGGCCGTATGCACGATCCCAGATCATTCTTTGTTGCGGAGTAAAAAAGCCTCGCTGCTTTGCTAATTTCAGATCGTGCGGGTTGAGATGCCGGGCGATTGTCATCTCTTGTGTGCGGGCCGCAGTCCCTCTCCCCTGGTAGTCGTCAAATAGTGTCGCAGGTTCTGCGATCGTGATGTCGTCGTAGCGATTGAGGTGGCGTGGTGCGGGTTGCCAATTGCGGTGGGGAGCCTTGTGTTGGTACATCAGGAAGAACGGTCTGTCCTGGTCGCGGTTGTCTTTCAGCCAGTTGAGAGTCAGATCCGTAATAATGTCGGTGGTGTACCCTTCGTGTTGTACGTCGCGAAATCCTTGCGGTCCCACTTCCCCCTGGTTGGTACGCATTCGGGGGTTGTAGTAGGGGCCTTGTCCGATCAGACGGTGGTAGTAGTCAAATCCGGTCGGCTCTGTACGGAGGTGCCACTTGCCGATAATTGCCGTCTGATAGCCGGATTTGCGGAGCATCTTGGCCACGTTGGGTTGGCCGCCATTGAATGTCTGTCCATTCTGCGCAAATCCGTTGAGATGGCTGTATTTGCCTGTGAGGATAACAGCCCGGCAGGGGCCACAGATCGAGTTTGTGACGAAACATCGGTCAAAACGCATGCCCTCTTTCGCCAGCCTGTCGATATTGGGCGTCTGGTTGACCTGGCTGCCATAACAGCTCATCGCCTGATAACCGTGGTCGTCTGACATGATGAACAGAATATTCGGACGCGGCTCCGCGGCACTAGCCAGTGCGGATGTTATCAGGACGCAGGCTGCCGTGATCAGCTGGATCGTCCGGACGATGCAACCAGGAACTCTACTGCGAGCTTGCCGCTGTGCAGCGCGGGAGAAACCATAACGAGCAGAAGCATTCATGGCAGGCCTTTACTGTGGCACAGGCTCGAGATATCAGGTTGCCGTGGCACGGCACGCACGTGACTTAATGAAAGTTGGCCGCTTAGTATCCAGGCTGAACCGGTGTGGGTCAATTCCGCGGCCCGTTGAATTTCCGCGACCTGGACTGGAATCGTTAGCCCATCAACGGACAGTGATCGGTGCTTGGGTTGGTGATGGCCTGCGTCGCGGGCGTTGTCTTTCCAGTGGCTGCCGGTAGCAGAGGATCGCTGTGCGCTGGGAGTGCAGCGTGGACCAGATGTGATGTCTGAGAATGTCACCTGGCAACAACAGTGGCTACGGCAGAATGCCATACGTGGAAATCTACGGCGGAACCTCGCAGATTGTGGCATTTGCCACAGGTAGACGATCTCATGTTCCACTTGTCCGTACGATCCGTCGTAGTTGCTGCAAACCGATCAGGTCCGTCGACCGGTCAGGTATCCTTAAACCGTCAGGTCGTTGAGGCGATTGTGGTGCAAGAATGGAACGCTACGGCCGATGTAGTTTTTTACCGGGCAAGGAAGCCAGGCGATCGTCCACCGTGATGATGGTTACCGACGGAATTCGCATTATGGTCTTCCTCAAGAGTTTCCCGCCGTGCGCAAAACGAGCCCCTGCTATCTGAAGTTGCATAGTGAAAGCAAGCCTGCACCCGCCCCTACGATCAGCAGCCTGCCGAGCGTGGAAAAGCTCTGTGAGCATTTCACTTCGGCACTAGGGTGGAACTTGGAGTATCAAGTCGGGGTAGATGACAACACTCCACCCTTGTGGCAGCAAGATGTAACTGCAGATGGGTCGGATACCAATGGTCGATTGGTGATCCGCGGTCTACAGCAGACGCAGGCTGCTACGGATCGTGAAGCATTGATATCCGTTGAACAGCTGGCAGGGTCCATTGCCGAGGTGCTCAGTGAATTGCATCAGACTCGGCGCGCGCTCTGGAAACGGGAGGCCGAGTTGGCGGCCAGTGTGCCAGTGTCGCCACGTCAGGATGAGCGGGAGCATCTGGCGGAAACCCTGCAGGCGGTACTGGGAGCCGGTGCACAGGCTGTCGACTGTCAGGCAGCGGCGGCGTACCTGTTAGATGACGCCACGAGCCACCTGAAGTTGCGGGCAGCCTGGGGAGAGATTCCTCGAGAGCGGCTACTGGAAGCTGGCAGGCCCCTGCAGGGTTCGGCTGCTGATCTGGAGGCACTGGTGGGGCACGCGGTGGTAATTGAGGATACTGCCATGCTGAAACACTGGCATCTGCCAGAAGAAGAGCAGTTTGCGTCGGCTATCTGCGTGCCGATTGCCAGCCCGTCTGCACCGCTGGGAACGCTGTGGATGTTTTCCCGAGAGCCACGGGGTTTCGATGCGGTTGCCAGCAATATGGTTGAAATTACCGCGGGACGTGTGGCGGCTGAATTGGATCGCTGGATGTTGTTGAATGAAGGAATGCGGTCCAAGAGGATGGAACGCGAGTTAACCGATGCGGTGAGTTGGCAACTCTCGCGTTTGCCGACCATTGCTCCTGCAATTGAGGGTTGGCAGGTCGCAGGCTGGACGTCCCCTGCGGTTGGATTGAACCGCGAATTTCACGATTGGTCTGTAGTGCCAGATGGAACTCTATCGTTGACGGTTGGAGCGGCTCACGGATCACTCGTTGAGGCAGGGCTGACTGCCGCGATGCTTCATACTGCGGTCAAGGACCACGGCTGCTACCGCCATCGTCCGGTCGAGATGGTCGATCGGGTGAATCAGACGTTTTGGTCCTCTTCGGCGGGGGATCAGTTTGCCGACCTGTTTTACGGAATGTTGGAGCCCGAGAGTGGAGAACTCGAGTTCGCGGTGGCAGGACGTATGGTAGCCTTCCTGTTGGATGTCAATGGTGCGCGGCGGGTGACGCATGACAGTTTGCCGCTGGGTACCCAGCCCGAGTCAACGTATTGTTCGCAAGGTCACAGTGTTCCCCCTGGTACCGCGTTGATTATTTTCAGTGAAGGTGCGATGAAGACCCTCGAGGCCAAGTCGCAGGTACTCAATAATGGTTTGTTAATGCAGTGGCTCGGTGGCTGTTTGTCCGCGCCAGTCGAGGTGCTGCTTGAACGGCTGGTTGAAAACTTGCGTGCTCCAGAAGCCGAGGCTGTCGAGCAGACAGTACTCATTGCCCAGCACATGACAACGTGATATGCGTCGTGTTGATTGGTGGCGTTCGCAGGGCTGCGCTGCCGTCAGCCTGGAGCCGTCAGGCAAGTCGTCGATGTGTGGCATAAAAAATGCCTCGGTGCCGTGGCACCGAGGCATGTGTCTCTGAACGGCTGCACGTCTCAGTCTTGCTCCTGCACAGTCGTTGAGGCAAACGCGGCAGCCGGGGTGTTGCCCAGGACGCCTGTCACTAGCGCATGGTAAATCGATTCCAGTTGGTCGACGGAATCTTCCATGTCGTGCGACCTTGCCACCTGGCGGTGGGCAGCTTCACCGATTTGATGCCGGCGTGCGTGATCAGCAAGCAGAGCCGCGGTTTCCCGTCCCAGTGAATGCATGTTACCCGGCGCTACCAGGATTCCAGTTTTGCCACTCTGGATCACCTCATGGATTCCGCCTACGTCGGTGGAGATCACCGGGACGCGGCGCGCACACGCTTCCAGTAGTACGCCGGGTATGCCTTCCACGTGACTGGAAATTAACATCGCATCGGCGCCACCTGCCAGGTCGGCGGCGTCAGCTTGTGCGCCAAGTAAATGGACGTTGGCGGCAAGTTCCAACCGCGTTGCGGCCGTGGCGACTTGCTGCCGTAGCGGACCATCGCCCAGCAGAACAAGTTGTGCGGTGGGATGACTACTGGCGACTACCCCAAATGCCTGGAGGAGCCCCAGGTGGTTCTTTTCGGGGGAGAAATTTCCGACGTGTACCAACAGAAAGGAAGCGTCTGGACGACCGATCAACTGGGTCAGGCGGTTTCTCCACTCGGCTTTCGCGAATGGCCGTGGTATGACGACCCCCTGGTTTAGTACGGCGATCTCAGTCTCTGGTGTCTGATAGGTGGTAGAGAAATCGCAGCGGCTGGCAGCGCTGACAGAGATGACTTTGGCGACCTGCTTGAGTAGCTGACGGCCCCATAGCTTTTGACCTGGACGCGTAACCCATTGACTGGCCACGCCGACATTACGATAGACGAGTGGCCATGCTGCGCGAGAGGTGATCCTGCTCAAGGCGGTGAACTTGAGCGCGTTAAACGCGTTTGCTTGAACGATGTCGGGATTTAGTGCCTGTAAACGGCTGCGTAATTTGGAAAAAATGTCCCAGCGAAAACCACGCCGTTTAGGTCCACCGAGATCGATCACGACAGGCAAGTCGCGGCTTAATGCATCGGCTTCATCTTGGTTGGGTGGATCGAATAGGCCGATCAGTGACACCTCATGGCCACGGTGGGCGAGGGAACGGCATAAGTCGGCAGCGACGACTTCGGCGCCACGCAGTTCCCGGCGGGTAATGATCTGGACGATTTTCACGGTTGGTAGCTGAACTTACTTTGTCGGTTGGCCAAGTGAGTCACGGAGCGTTTGCTCGTAGAACGTCTCCGTGGACCTGACAACCTGGTTGATGTCATAGCGTGCCATGGCGGCTCGGCGCGCGCTCGTAGAAAAATGCAGACGACGTTCGTCGTCGCCTGCCAGTTGGAGCATCGCCGCTGCGAGCGCGCGGTCATCTGCAGGCGGGCAGAGGGTGCCATGGGTTTCTGGCCGAATGACTTCGCGGACTTCGGGAATGTCGCTGGCGATGATCGGCTTGCCTGCCAGCATTGCTTCCACCAAGGCGCCTGGAAGTCCTTCGTAGAGGGAAGGGAATACGAAAATATCACTGATTCCCAGCAGACTTGGAATGTCCCGACGAGTGCCCAGGAAAGTGACCTTGTCGGCAATGTTCAGCTGGCTGGTGAGTTGCTGTAGCGATTCACGATTCCAGCCATCACCGACCAGGAGTAAATGGGCCATCGGCAAGTCATCGCGTAACCGTGCCATGGCGCGGATCAGGTGCGCCTGGCCTTTCTGGTCGACAAGGCGACCTACATTCAGGAACAGCGGTGCTGCCTGGGAAAGCCCCAGTTCAGTTTTGAGTTGCTGGCAGGCATCCGCTTGGGAACCCTGGAACTGGTCGATGACGCGGCCGCGCGGGATGACCTCAGCACGCTCTGTCGCAATATTGAGGTGGCGGCAATTGGAATCGAGTACAGTCTGTGAAACTGCGTGGAAGCGGTTGACCCAGCGGGCGGAGAAGGCGTCGACTCGCCGAAGAATGTCCAGTTTGCGGGCCGAGAGATGAGGGTTTTCAAGGATCCGCACCGGTTCGTAAGAAACGTTCACCAGGCTGCTGACGATGGGGGTACCGGTCCAGCGGCAGGCCAGTCGGCCGATTTGATCCGATCGAAAAAGCGACGTGTGCACGAGTGCTGGAGCCGTCTTGCGGATCAGCCGGGCGAAACGCTGTGCGCCGCGTAACAGGTGGTACTTACCCTGCAGTCCTAGCGTAACCACCGGTGTCTCGGCAGCTGTAAAGCGTGCTTCCAGCTCGTCACCAGCGTAAGCGCGACAGACAACCGGGGTAAAGCGGTTGCGGTCTAGCCGACTGGTGATGTCAAACAGGCTGCGCTCGGTGCCACCCGTTTGCAGCGTGTCGATCAAATAGAGAACAGTTTGGGCCATGGAGGGAGTTCGGTTCAGAATGTCATTGCGTAGCAGCAGGGGGCGCTGCGCTGAAGTATGACGACTTGGGTTTGTTTCCAGCTGTCAGGGCTCGGTGGATTGTGCGGGGCTTTGGGGAGACGGGGAACGTTTGAGCGCGGCAGGTAATGGCTCAGGGGGGCGGGAGTTGCTGGTTTGCCTGAGAAGACGCTCAGCAATCGACGCCAGCGCCGCGGTGGGGGGCGCATCGGTATCGTTGTTGATCGGATAGAACGCGGTCTGGCGCCAGTCGTCGCGCAGCGCTGTCAGGTCGTCGCGAAGTGCATCAGTGAGCTGGCTGGCGTGTTGCATCACCGCAGGCGATCCGGGGCCGTCTCGTTCGACACGACTGGTGA
>MDTE01186430.1_pt1 | contig 27885 bp, 18 predicted proteins | sample 811231 | NCBI WGS metagenome assembly MDTE01 (sample SAMN05326651, study PRJNA326480) | marine metagenome | isolation source: seawater | place: Indian Ocean: Red Sea | collected 2010 | reverse complement strand
GTCCGCCGCCGCCGCCGACGCCTCCGAACCCTTGCGCTCGGTCTCGCTGAGCCTGTCGAGCAGCGCCGACTTCTCGGCGCTGAGCTTCTCGAGCCTCCTCATCTCCGCGGCGAGGTCTTCCCCTCCCCCGTGCGCGTCCACCGCGCTCCCCTTGTCGACGACTTCGTTTTGCAAACCGACGATGCCCTTGATCTGGGCGCTCACGAGCCTGAGACCCCAGACCGTGCGTTGCTCCTGGAGCTCGCGCATCTCGTCCGCGTCCGCGGGTTTGCCGCTCACCTCCGCGGCGCCCACGAGCCTCTCGATCGCGACGTCGAGTTTCGTCACGTTCGCGGCGGCTTCGGATACCTCGGCCCACGCCCCGACGTTGTCCAAGTACGGGTCGAGGGTCTCGTCGTCCCTCGAGCGCCTGGCAGACTCCCTGGCCCTCGTGATCTCCTCGACAGACTTTTGAACGAGCCGCCCGGACGCGTTCGTGGCGTATCCGAACCCTCCCCTGGAGAAAGCGTCGAGCTCCTTTCGCAGCGCGTCCACGTCAGCCTGCACTCGGGTCATGGTCGCCTCGGGCACCTTCTCGCCCCTCGCCTTGGCCTCCTTGAGCTCCGAAAGCTTATCCTCCCTGCGCTCGAGCTGGGAGATGAGCTCGGACTGGAGCGAAACGCCGAGGGTGACGTCCAGCGGCGGCTCCGGTTCCACGTCGACGTACTGCGTCTCCGGGTCGACGGTGTCCATCTCGAAGGCGCGCTGGAGTCTCGATCGCACCTTCTCGTCGGTGTCCTCGTCGTCCTCGGGGTCGTCGTCGCCGCTCCCACCCGGCGGTCTGGACCAGGTCTGGCCCTTCGCCTCCGATCCCGCGGCGCCGGGCGCTCGGGCGACCCAGTCGAGCGTCTCCTTATCGTCCGCCTCCTGCGCGATGACGTCGTCGACGAACATCGCGCCGCCGTCGGCGGCGATGGCGCCCATCGCTCCGCCCCTGGCGTACATGCCGCCCTGAACGCCGCGAGTGTACCCGCCCGCGCGCGAGGGCGGCGCGAGCTTGTTGAACGCCAGGTACATCGCGGACGAGACCGCGGCGCCGAGGGTGGCGCCCCTCGCCAGCGCGAGGCCCGGGGCGACGAGCGCCCCGCCGACGGACCCGGCTGCTACCTCGGCGGCGACAGACCCGCCGGCGACGCACGCCGAGGCGAATTCCGCCGCCGGGAACGCCGCGCCCACACCCCACGCCAGCACCGCCCTCGGGTTCAAGCCGTTCCAGAACCAGAAGGACCCGCCGGGCTCGTTCGACGCGTCGTCGACGAGCAGGTTGGTGTCCACGACGCGCTTCCTGAGGACGAAATAGTCCGCCGCGACGACGCCGAGCGCGGGCGCAATCGCCGCCGCGCCCGCGGCGAAGAGACAGGCGCCAAACGCGGCACCCGCGGATCCCATCGCGTTCGCCGGGAGTCCCATGGAGACCACCGAGATGATTCCCGCCAGCATCGCGACGTTAGCCTCGGAGATGGCCGCCGAGGACGTGCCGCGGAGCACGGCCGTGGCGGCGGGTCCGGCCACCGCGTTCAGAGCCGGGAGCGCAGCCGCCAGGGGAATCGCAGCCTTGAGCGCGGGCGGCAGGTTCGCCGCCGGGTTCAGACACGTCGCCACGGCGAAGGCGGCGAACGCCGCCGCCGCGGGGAGCCTCGCCGCCGTCTCCCAGGCGCGATCCTTCGCCGGTCGAAGCGGCCGCCCCGTCCGCGACGCGTCCATCGCGGCGCCCACCGTGTCATCCGCCGCGGCGTCGAGAACAGTCCCGGCGAGCACGATCCAAACCCCCACGAGGCCCGCGGCGATGTCGAGCGACGGGGCGACGGGGGGAGCCGCGGCGGCGATCTTAGCCGCCGCGACGGCCGCCGCCTTGCTCGCCGCGGCCGACGTCGCCGTCGCCGTCTCGACGCCGCCGAACAACGCGTGTTTCGCGGCGAAAAGCGCCGTCATGACGACAAACCCGCCGCCCCCCCGAACTAAGAGCGCCTTACAGTATCCCGCCAGTCCCCTCGATTGGAGCAGCCAGGCGGAGACGTAGCACGCCGCCGACGCCCACGCGCCGTGCCCGACCACCGACGCCGCGGGCGCGACGACGGCGGAGAGGACGTGAAGCGCCTCGGCGCAGACGAGGAAATTGACGGCGGCAAACGTGGAATACACGAATCGCCTGGCGGACGTCATCGCGCGCGCCGCCTCGGTCCCGAACGCGGCTCGGACGAGGAGCGGCCACCTGTGTCGAGAGGGAACGGGGACGGACGGGGCGAGTCAGCCGACGGTTCCGCGTGCCGCGGGACAGATGGGAGAGGGGGGATGGGGGGGACGGTTGAAATATATTTTGACTCACTTGACTCCGTAGTTGGCGCCCGGGTGCGCCGCCGCCGCGAGCGCCGGCGTGATCAGCCCGGTGACCGCCGCCGCGATGCACGCGGCGTGGAAGGGCGCGGGTACGAACGAGGGGTGCGGCGTCGCGGCGGGCCACTGGAGCCACTGCCACGCGGCGAAGGCGTACATCACCGCCGTGGCCGCGATGCCGTCCCGGGTCACGTCTTTGGCGATCTGCTTCTTCCGAAGGGTGCCGGGCGCGGGGTTGGGGTAGCCGCCCGCTCGGCTGCCGTCGGGGCCCCGGCGCGAGATCTCGCGACGCTCGCCGTCGTCGTCTCGAGGAAGCGCGGCGACGACGATCGTCGGAGCGCGGCGTCGCGGACACGCGGCGCGACGGTTCGCCCGAACGAGGCGAGCCCGCACCGCGTCATCTCGCGCCGACGCGAACATACGCAGGGTCGAGCGCGCGTGATCCGGCTTCGTGATGCCCCCGACCGCGACGATGCGCGCCGCCAGGCTCCGGGACATCCTCACGGTCGATCCGAGCGCCGCGGGCGATCGCGGGGTTGACGAGCCGGGGAGCGCACCCGCCACCGGTCCAACGCGGACGGGCCGAGGCCTGACTTGTAAAGCGGGCGACGACGACGGGGCCGCTAACCACGGCGCCCTCGCAGGCCTGACAGCCATCGCACCCGACGACGACGCGCTCATGCCGCCTGCGAGTCACGATGCGCCGGATCCCCGCTGTGATGTCCGCCCCGATCCCCAATAGATCCCGGACGCTCCGCTAAGCCAGCCTCGCCTGGGCGGGAAAGTTCTCCTCGCGATATCCACTCTACCCAACAGCGGTGAGACCTTTCGCGATGGCTCGGCCTATCGCTGAACACCACCCTATATCGTAAAACGCTGCCGTCACGAGCTCGAAGCGGGCACCCCACTACGTGCTTCGCGCGAGTCTCGAAACGTCGGCGTCGTTTATGCCCCTCGTGGAGGTGGACACCGCGTAACACTTGAAGGCTCATCTCGATCGAGTTCACACCAAAAATCGGGAAAAGATTCGGGATTGGGGGGCGCGGTCGAGCAGTCGAGTTTGTTATCGTCCCGTTTCAATCGATCGACGAACGCCGCGAACTCCGCATCAACCGTACTTCGAGTCCAGCAATCGCTGGTCCACCACCTTGGTGCCCACCACCAGCTGCCGCTGCGGGAACAGCGGCACGTAAGGCCCCGTCTTCACCACCCGCACGTTCTCCTTCCCGAACGCCGCCCGCATGTTACCCACGGAGTTGGCCAGGTCCCGCCAACCTCGGCCGGGACCAAACGCCGGCGCCGGGACGACGACGACGTACACGCCCCCCGCGCCGAGTCTCCGACGCACGTCGTCGTAAAACTCTCTCGCCTTCATGGGCTCCGGCCGCCGCCCCGCGCTGTCGAACACGTCGTCGATCACCACGTCGAACGCGCCGGGCCTGGCGACGGTCCTGACGTACTCGACCGCGTCCTGCTCGACGAAGGCGACTGACTCGTCGATGTTCTTGTCGTCCGGTGTCACGCCGTCGTCCTCCTTCTTCCCCAGGAACAGCCCTCGGGCTATTCGCACGACCCTGCGGTCGATCTCCACGGCGGTGATGACGCACCCGCTCTGACCGTCGTGCCCGCGCCTGTGCCTGGAGCGGGACCTGGCCTGGCACCTGTGGTGGATCCCGCTGACCATCCCGCCGCCTCCGAGTCCGAGCACCAGGACCCTCGTCTGCGTCGCGCCCCCGGCGGTGCGACGCTCCCACCCGGACGCGATGCGCACGGCCGCGCGCGCGTACTCGTGCCCCACGCGCCCGTTCCGCGTGTCGTACGAGGTGTACACCTCCCCGTCCACCGTGAGCACCCTCTGCCCGTCGGGAGCCTCGTGGACCTCGTACACGGCGGGCGACGACGTCGCGGACGCGCCGTTCGCGCCCCCCTCGTCGACGTCCACGTACAGGCGCTTGCGTCCCCGCGCCTCCGCGTGCTGCGGGCACACCGCCGCCGCGCCCGGGAGCCCCTCCAGGTTGCACGGGTTCGCCCAGTGGGGGATCTCCACCGGGCGGTGCACGCGCCTGCGATCGGGGGTGGCGCGCTGTTGCAGCGTCGATCCGTTCGGTCCGCCCCTCGTGACGTACCTGAACGTGCCGTACGCGAGGGACAGCCCGAACACGCCCATCGCGGGTCGAGCGTAGTCCCCGGACTCCATCGCGTTGCCCGTGAGGATGTCGAACGGCAGCAAGAGCGTCGCGACGCAGACGCGCAGGACGAACACGAAGGACCGCTGCGCGGTGGGCCAACCCATGCGCGCGGAGGAGGTGCGTCGCAGCTGCGCCTCGACGCGCTTGCGCATTTTCCGGTAGCCCGGGTAGGCCTTGGCGGCCTTGTAGCGCGCGTACTCAGCCTCGGTCACCCCACCCATGGCGTCCGTGGCGGGCGACCCGCGCGCGTCCCCTGTGACGCGCTCCGCGACGCGTTTTTCCCGGAGCTTCCGACTTGCACGATTGCGTCCCAGGCGAGCTCCGCGCGCGCTCGACACATCGGCGGGCGACGGATCGACCGGCCGCGCCGAGCGGAGCCGGTGGAAGATCGACGGGATCGACGGTGCGCGGAGACGACCGAGATGACGCCCGCGAGCGGCTGTCTGGTGATCATGTGCGGCGTGCCGTGCAGCGGCAAGTCCACCGCCGCCGCCGAGCTCGCGTCCGCTCTCCGGGAGAAGGGGATCAGGGTGACGGTGGTGGACGAGCCGTCGCTGCACCTGCATCGCAACGCGGGGTACGCCAACGGCCACGTCGAAAAAAACACCCGCGGACTCCTCAAGGCCACCGTGGACCGGTCCCTCCACAGAGACGGTCCGGTGGTCATCGTGGACGCGTGCAACGGCATCAAGGGCTATCGATACGAGCTCTGGTGCATCGCGAGGCAGGTTGGCGCCAGGTCGTGCGTCGTGCACTGCGATACCCCGGAAGAAGACGCGCGCGCCTGGAACGAAGCGCGTAGGGGGCCGGGCGGCTCGAGCGACGACCGCGCCGCGGCTTCGACCCCCGCGTCCGCCGCCGAGTGGGGCGGGTGGGACGAGAAGATCTTCGCCGACTTGGCGTTCAGGTTCGAGCGCCCCGACGGAAAGAACCGATGGGACTCGCCCCTGTTCCCCCTCCGCCCGCCCCTCGGCGGATTCGCGCCGGAGAATACGGCCGGAGGGGGGGCTGCCGAGGGGTGCGCGGGGGTGCCGGGGTACCGGGACCCCACGCGGGCGGAGACGATGGAGCGCGCCGTCGCTCACATCCGCGGTACGTCCGACGGTTTCGGGTCGAGCGGCGGCGCGTCCGGTCGGTCGCTCGAGCCCAACGCCGCGACGCAGCCCTCGACGCTGCTGTCGGACACGAGGCTCAGGGCGGAGATCGACGCGGGCGCGCAGGACGTGGTGGACGCGCTCGTGAGTGACGCGGGCGGGGGGTCGACGGCGAGCGTCGTCGGCGCGGACACAGCTGTCGGCGAGACGCGCTCCTTCGGGGACGGGTGCCCGGACCTGCGGCTCCGCGGGTGCGTCCTGAACCTGCAGACGCTGCGTCGGCTGAAGCGGACGTTTTTGAAGCTGGCGGCGAACGGGATGGCGAGGACGAGCGCGGGCGGGGACGTGCGGACGAACGTGAAGCGAATGTTCGTCGAGTACGTTCAGCAGCACTGCGACAGCAAACACAGCGGAGTCGAGAAGACTTACGAATAAACGCGCGAAAGCACTCAAGACCTGGCCAGATTCACACGAGGTACTCGAGCCATAGGTCCACGACCTCCTCGCTGCCGTACCACGCGTCCTTCGCCGGCTCGTCGTACGTCCCCACCCTCGACATCGAATGGAAGCATCCGTCGATGATTAAATTCGACGTCGCTCCCTCGAGCAAGGCGAACTCGTTTGGCACCACGGCGTCCCCCTCGACGCCGCTCCCCTCGCCGCACACCTGCGCGTACGAGCCACACGCGTACCCGGGCAGCGTGCCCTTGGCGTCCGGGCCCGCGACGCCCCTAACCGCCCGGCCCGTGACGCAGTGATACCTGACCCCCGCGCTCTCGTAGAATGCGCCCGGCCACCTGTTGTTGACCCATCGAAGGACACCCCTCGTCGCGTCGTTGGCGCCGGGCGGGGGCGCGAGGTGCGGAGAACCGAGGGTGACGATCCTTCGCACCGAAGGATGCGGCGTCGGGTGCTTCGCGGGAACGGCATCGCCCTCCTTGGCGTTTCCCTTGAGCCGCCGCGCCGCGCTGTTCCAGTTCACCTCGTTAAGAGCTCCGCCGAGGTACGCTCTCGCCAACCAACCGCCCGCGCTGTGGCACACCAGGTCCACCTGCGTCGCGCCGGGGTGCGCCGCGAGCGCCTCACGCACCGTCGCGTCGAGTCGCTCGATGTACCACGTGTACGCCGGATCGCTCGTGGATTTCTGCGTCCAGAACCCAACGGAGAGCAGGCCGCCCAGGATCTTCGCCCAATCCTTGCGTTCGACGTCGACGACGAAGACGTCGAAGCCCCTCGCCCTCAGCGACGCGGCGAGGCTGCTGTTCGGGTCGCCGAAGGGTGCGAGGTAGTCGGTGGAGTTATTTCCGAACCCGGGGCACACCACGACGGGGCACGCTCCGGGAGGGGCGAGCTGACGGTTTACCCCCGGCGGCCTTGTGAAGGATAACCGATCGCCAGCTGGCCAACTTTGCTCCGGGGCGACGCGCGTCAGGGACTCGGCCGCGACCGCTCGGATCGTAGTGGACGGAGTCTTGCGCAGGCGATGCGCGCGACGGCGTGGAGACGCCACCGGTCCGGGAGGAGCGGCGAGATTGGGGCGCGCGGAGGCGTGCATGGGGCGTGCCGAGCTGTGCAGTTGGCAGGTTGCCTCAGCTCAGTTCACCTGGTCGTCGGGCGCCCCGAGCCCAACGTCAGCCAGGAAAAAACATGATCTCATCAGGGGCCGTGCGATCCCGCACAACTGCAGACGCGATGAGGCGGGTTTTGGTTGCGCTCTGCGTCGCGGCGCTCATCGGCGTGGCCAGAGCCGATGAGTACGATCATAAGTACCTCGTCGGCGACGCCGTCACGCTCTGGGTCAACAAGGTCGGCCCCTTCAACAACCCGCAGGAGACGTACAATTATCACGAGCTGCCGTTCTGCAAGGTGGAGGGCGTCGACGGCAAAAGGCCGAAGCACAAGTGGGGCGGCCTCGGGGAGATCCTGGAGGGTAACGAGCTCATCGATAGCAACATGGAGTTCAGGTTCAGGCACGATCAGCCGAAGAAGACGATGTGCATCACGTCGCTGGACGCGAACGACGTCAAGAAATTCAAGCGCGCGATCCGGCACCACTACTGGTACGAGTTCGTGATGGACGATCTGCCCATATGGGGCTTCGTCGGGGAGCACGTCGATGAGAAGAGCACCCTGACGGGATCTAAGAGCGCGACGACCACCGCGGAGGCCGCGGACCTCATGGCCGACGACGTCGTCGAGCACAGAGGCGGCACGGTGTACATCTACACACACAAGACCTTCGACATCTCGTACAACGGCGACAGGATCATCGGCGTGAACCTCACCGCAGAGAACCCAAAGCCGTTGGTGCCCGGCACGGACCTCGAGTTCACGTACAGCGTCAACTGGAAGCCGACGGAGACGAAATTCGGCAAGAGGTTCGAGCGGTACCTCGACTACAACTTTTTCGAACACCAGATCCACTGGTTCTCGATTTTCAACTCGTTCATGATGGTCATCTTCCTCACCGGCCTCGTGTCCATGATCCTCATGCGGACGCTGCGCAAGGACTACGCCAAGTACTCACGGGACGACGACGACATCGAGGCCATGGACCAAGGTGCGTCGATGGAAGAGAGTGGCTGGAAACTTGTCCATGGCGACGTCTTCCGCGCGCCCCGGTACCTCCCGGCACTCTCCGCACTCATTGGCACCGGCGTGCAGATGGCGCTACTCATCCTTCTCGTCATCCTCATCACCATTTTCGGGATGCTCTACGAGGGCAGGGGGACGATCATCACCGTGTTCATCACGTGTTACGCGCTCACCAGCTTCGTTGGAGGCTACGTGAGCGGGGGTTACAACGCCAGGAACGAGGGCAAATCGTGGATCAAGGCCATGCTCCTCACCGCGGGTCTCTTTCCCGGGTTGTGCTTCGGCATCGCGTTTGCGCTCAACACGGTTGCCATCTTCTACCACTCCTTGGCCGCCGTGCCGTTCGGGACGATGGTGGTCATATTCGTCATGTGGTCGTGCATCTCCTTCCCGCTGGTGCTCTTCGGTACCGTCATAGGTCGCAACTGGAACGGCGCGCCGGATAACCCGTGCCGGGTCAAGGCGATTCCCCGACCCATCCCCGAGGCGCCGTGGTTCCTCACGCCGAAGTGGATCAGCGTCGCGGGGGGTTTGCTCCCGTTCGGATCCATCTTCATCGAGACGTACTTTGTGTTCACATCGATATGGTCGTACAAGGTTTATTACGTGTACGGTTTCTTCCTGCTGGTGTTTTGCATCTTGGTCATCGTCACACTGTGCATCACCATCGTCGGCACGTACTTTTTGCTCAACGCGGAGAACCACAAGTGGCAGTGGACGGCGTTCAACTCCGCCGCATCCGTGGCAGGTTACGTGTACCTGTACAGTATCTATTACTTCGCCTTCAAGACGAAGATGACTGGTTTCTTCCAGACGTGCTTCTATTTCGGGTACACGGCGATGTTCTGCCTCGCGCTGGGCATCACCACGGGCGCGATTGGGTACTGCGGCGCGAGCGCGTTTGTTCGAAAGATCTATAGGAATATCAAGGTGGACTGAGGCGGCCTTGCTTAGCACAATTCGTTGAAAACATTCGACATCAACACTTATTCACAAAGAAACAATATTCGCCTAAGACTTAGTGGGAGTCTCCCTTCTTTGCATCGCTTCCGGGGGGCGGCCGAAATCCCGCAAAGCCGAGGACTTTTCCGAAACCGCCGACTGCCTTCTGCAGCTCCGCCTTCACGAACGGGGGAAGAGCGTCGCTGTCTATGAGATTCTTCACGTTGCGCACCGCGAATCCCCCAACCTGCTCCACGCCGCTCGCGAGATCGAACATCTCGCGTGTCCTCTGCCGGACGAAGTCGTCCGTGTCCGCAAACCCTGGGGAGGTGTCCGTGACGAGGAAGAGCTCGCACGCGGCGTAAAGCGCGCCGGTCGCGGCCCTGTCGCCGTAAAAGCCCGCAGCCTTCGCGGCCGCGGTGATGTTCCCGCCCTTAGACGAGTCGAGTCCGGTCATGGCGGGACCCGTCGCGCCGACGAGCTCGTCTGCGAGCATCGCGCGCTGGCGAAGCGTTGTCGGCAGATTCTCGGGCAGCCCCATCACCGCCAGCGCCGCGCCCCAATGCTCCGCGTGTTCCTTGAGCATGTCGAGGCGCCACCCGATGACCTTCACCATCTTCTCCTCCGGGGTCAGATCCTTCAGATCGTCCTCGCCGGTGGTGGCGATCCTCAGGCTGAGCCTGCTGTCGCACTCGTCGACGAAGTGCTCCACGAGCGATCCGGCACCCCTCGGGACCAACGTGGCTAACGCCGCGGAGTAGCCCATCTCGGTCACCGCGCTCTGGATGGCGCGGACGGTGAAGCCGTGCGATGCGACGTGCTTCATGGACTCGTTGAGAATCTTTTGGCGCATGATGCCCGCGAACTCGTCGTCCTCGGCCTTGCGCCTGCGCATGCTCTCGGTCGCGCCATCCTCATCCTTTTCCACGCCCTCCTCCTCCGCCCTGTTGCCACCCTTCCTTCCGAGTATTCTCTCCGTGTCAGTCGCGAAGCCCCGAGGGAGCGAGAGGTGCGTTCTGTGCGCGAGGGCGCCGCCAATGGGCTCGATATGCCGCGCCGTGATCACGTCGAGCGCGGGAGAGGACCGCGCGGGACGGATCGTCGCAGCGAGGGCGCGCGCCGCGCCCGATCTGGAGATGGTTCTGAAGATCATCTTTTTTTGCCTAATACCTAAGTGTGTTCTCTACTGCTTCTGTGCGCGCTCGAAGTGTCTACTTGGACCCGGTGAAAGAGGGCATGACGACTGCTCCGGAGGTTCCAACCACGAGTGCGATAGTGGCTCCCTGCGCGAACACGCGCGCCTTCATCATAGTCTGAGACAAGTTCGCGTTTCCAGCCTTGAACGCCACGAATCCGGCTGTCAAAACACCCGCGGTTGCTGCGGCGCCGACGAGTACGAGCGGGTTCCTGGTCCCTTTGCGCGACGGGAGGATATCCTCGGGCGGCGCAGGGTGCATGACAAGGCGTCGCTCTGCGGCAGTCGGTCTCACGAACGAAGAATTGGCTCTCGCTCGTGCGTCGCGCTTCGGGAAGTGTAACTCAGCGGGCGGAATTCGAGAGACGTGGCCAAGCGAAATCTGCCAGGCCACGAACGCCAGCTGGCTTCGTTCGCCAAGCTGGCCAGGCACGTCCTCACCTGTTGCCGCACAGAGCCGCCCCCCGCCGGCGCATCGAAGGCGTCTAGCCGCGCGAGACAGTCGCACGCGGTCACGATGATTGTCGCGTGCCCGCACGCATCGCCGGCGGCTCGCGCACTCGCCTCGCCGCGACACCGCGCGTCGTCCGATAAGGTTCGAAAACCGGCGTGGACGAGGGTGATCGCCAGAGCCTCGCCCGACGACGCGCCTCCCGCTGGCCAATCCGGATCATCCGCGCAGGACGCCATCGCCGCACGCCTCGCGAAGGCCAAGGAATACCAGGCAAAGGCCAAGGAGGCGTCCAAGAACCAGGGCACCAGGGCTGAGCTCGAGGAGACTCTGCGCCAGGCTCAGGAGAGGCTCGACGATGCGAAGAAGGCCCCGACGCCTCCGCCCGAGCAGAAGCAGCAGGTTCGCGTGAAGATCGTGACGAAGGACAACAACTACAACCCGTTCGACGACGACGAACGCATCGTGGGTTACGAGGAGGGTCAGACGGTCTACAAGCCAGACACCGGAGGATGGGGCGGCGATAACGAGTTCGCGCCATCCGAGGAGCAGAAGAGCATGCTCACGTCCGGCCGCAGACGCGAGCGCGGTCTCGGCGTGGACAACGAGAGCGGCGTGGGCTCGCTTGAGGAGCAGGGCGCGCAGCTCTCCAACGACATTATCGGGCAGGTGGTGGGCAGGGAGACCAAGAACGCGGACGGCACCAAGAAGGCGTATCAGCCCAAGGTGAGCACCTGGGGGGTGTTTGAGCGCCCCGACAACATCAGCAAGGAGTTCGGCGGCGGGCGTAAGATCTCGATGGGCGGCGAGGAGGAGACCGAGGAGCAGATCGCCGAGCGGCGTAAGCGCGTGCAAGACAAGCTCAACAAGTATCGAAAGGAGCAGGGCATCGACGTCGACGAGGGGACCAAGAGCAGGTGGTACGTGGCTCTGAAGAATGCAAAGGCTTCGTTGAGCAAGGGTAACTTCCAGGAGGGAATCGAGCTCCTCCAGGACATCGTCCAGGTTGAGAAGGTGAACCCCCGGACGGAGCTGGGTGGCGAGATCACGTTCACATACGGGATGCTGCTGGACAACGCGCAGAGGAGGGACGAGGCGCTGGAGATGTACAAGCGGTGCATTGGTAACAAATTCGGTCGAATCAGCAAGCAGGCGGATCAGCTCATCTGGGGCATGACCACCGCAGCGAAGAAGATGAAAGCGGACCAGTTCGACTACGACGGCATCAAGGACAAATACGATCCCTTCCTCATCGCGCTCACGAAGGAGAAGCAGTGGAAGAAGATCGAGGCGAGCCCCGAGGAGGAGGAGGAGTTGAATAAGATGACCACGGGTTCAATAGCGTTGGTGGCCGCGGTCCCCATCGCGGCCCTCGTTTTGATCGCGATGCGTTGAGAAAGGATTTTATAATCAATTTCAATCTGATGATGCTACACGTTTCATACACTACTTCTTGTCGACCAGCTTCCACTTGTCGTCTCCACCCCTGCTTCCCGGTTTCGCCTCGTTCTTGTGGAGCTCCCAACCGCCGGACCCGTCGCCCGCGAGCTTGAGCTCCTTCCTGTGAAACTTTCTCAGCTCCAACCTGTGCGCGATGGACACCACCGTCGTGCCCTGCTCGATCACCCGCTCGTACAGCTGTCCCTCCTCGTCGGGGTTGATGGCGCTGGTAGCCTCGTCCAGTATGGCAAAGGGCGGTGAGTGATAGAACAACCTCGCGAATCCGATGCGCTGCCTCTCGCCGCCGGATAGGACGTCGTTCCACTCGAGGTGCCTGGTGTCGAGGCTGACGCCCGGCACGCCCCCGTCGACGAACTTTCCGAGACCCGCCGCGCGGAGGCACTGCTTCACTCGCTCGTCTTCGTCCGCGACGGCGTTCTCGTCGACCCGTTTGGCCTTGCCGCGCCTGGCCCTCTCGGCGAGGGCGATGTTGGGGTAGACAACCTGGTCACGAAGCGACCCCTGTAGCAGGTACGGACGCTGGGGCAGCCACATCATGACCTTGCCGCCGTCGTACTTCTCAGCCTTGGGGGTCGACACGTGCCCCTCGATGGGCTCCCACAGTCCCGCGAGCACGCGGAGCAGCGACGTCTTGCCCGCTCCGTTCGGGCCCGTGATGAGCAGGTGCTCGCCGGGACCCACGATGAGGGACACGTTCTTGACGAGAAGCCTGTAGCCGGTCTGCTCAGGCGCGCCCACGGTGACGCTGTCGAACGAGATGGCATCCTCGGGCCCGCTGAACAGGTCAACCTCCCCGGCGGACTCCTCTGTCTTTCGTTTCGCGTCGGCGTCCTCGATGGACCTATCCATGGTGTGAAAGAGCTGACCGAGCCTGTAGGTATAACCCGCGAGCTCGTCCAGGTTTCGGCCCAGTAAGAGCACCTCGGTGAATGCGCTGCCGCACCGGAGCATCAGCTCCTCGGTGGCGCGGAAGAGCGAGATTCGCTCACCCTCTGAAGTCGACTTTAGCATGAACGGGACGTGCACGAAGATCGAGCCCACGAGTAACCCCTGAAACTTGCTCACGTTGTCTGCGACGCTCTTGCGGATCCGCTGCAGCGCGTGCCAGCGCTGTGTGACCACCAGGTTCTTCAAACCATCGTCCAAGATGCCAATCTCGCGAGGGGCACCGCCGAGCAGCGCCACTTCTTCGGCATGCGCGATTAACCTCGCGTGCGTGTGTCGGAACCCGCCCTCGAGCGCCTGCTCCCTGGCAACCATCTTGCCGAGGCTTGGCGCCATCTGGCGAAGCACCGTGGTGATAAAAATCTGCGCGCCGAACAGCGCGAGGGGCCTGGAATAACCCAATTCCTTCGCCGCCTCGGTGAGGGACAGGGTGAACTCGAGGATGGGTTTGAACGAGTGGCCGTACAGAAACGCCGCCTCGCGAGAAAACGCGTCAATATCTGCGACGATGCGCTGGTCGACGTTGTCCAGCCCGCCGTCCCTCAGCACCGCGGTCCTGTAAAAGTTGTTCGCGGTCATGTACTTCTTGTGCGCGTGCCTCGTGAGCGCGTTCCTCAGCTCGATCTGGATCAGGGTCTCGGTGTAACGGAGACCGCTGTTGACCACCACGGCGCTTCCCATCCAGCCGCCAAAGTTGAAGAACCATCGCACCCAAAACTTCCACGACGCGGTGCTGATAGCCTTGGTAAGGTAGAACGTGTTCACCTTGTTCGCGCGCACGGTGAGAAGCGTGCGCATGACGAGTAAGGTAAACTGCGCGGCGAGGAGCTGGGCCATCTGGCAGTGCGGCGTCGGCATCGCGACCTTGACGAGGTACTCGAGCTCGCGCCAAAAGTCAGCTCCGACCTTCCCGCCCTTGCCTCCCTTACCGCGTCCCTTACCGCGTCCCTTGCCGCGTCCCTTGCCGGACTTGGTGGACGACTCCGACGTCGATGATGTTTCGGGCTTTGGTCCCTCCGCCTTGTGCAGGTCGAGCATCGTGAGCGACTCCTTGATGGCGCTCGTCGCGGACATACGATCCCGCGTGCCGAGCGCGATGAACTCGCGCGCGGCGAGCGAGGAGAAACCTGCGCACGACACCGCGAGGAAGGCGAGGTACATCCTGTCCTGACTGACCACGTGCACTGTGGATCACGGATTCGACGATGGATCAGTGGATGTTCGAGCGGGGACGCGTCGCGCTTGGTCCGTCCGATGGGTTTTAGGGTTGTTGACACGCGGGGATGGAACATCGGATCGATCGAGGGAAAGGGGCGCGGGGGACGCACGGTTGGTAGTGAACCCATCGTGGGCGTGTCTCTTGAGGGCCTTGGCGACCGTGATCAGGCCGCTCACGAGCCCGACGTCTCGTCGTTTGATCGACTCCATGGCTTTCCCAGGTGACGAGAGTGAGTTCGGGCCGCGCAGCCCAACCGCCGTTTATCGGCTTGGCAGCTTGGATCGCGCAGCGTGAATCTCGGCTCGCGTCGTCCGACGCAGACTACTGCGCTGTGATGGGATGACTCGCAAATGGCACCTGAAACTGGATATTCCGTTTCGACTCTCGTGTGCGTGGAACTAGCTAGCTAAACGCGACCGTCGTGCCCGATCACCAGTCCTTCCACACCCTGTAGTCGGTATTCGGGTCCGGTCCATCCGTCGGCGGCGCGTCCGAGCACGCCGCGAGCATCATCACATTCCCCTCGCCGTCGTCGGCTCGGATGGCGTGCGCGGAACCCGCGGGCGCCGACAACACCACCACGTCGTCCCTGTCGACGACGTAATCGTGGTACCCCATGCCGGGCCGCTCGACCCGGATCCGACCCGACGCGCCCCAGACGATGAGCGACTCGTCGCGCGTCTTGTGCCGGTGGTTGCCGCGCGCGCCCCCCGGCCGGACGGTGCCCACGTGGAGGTCGAGGCATCGCGACGGGCCCTTGAGACCGGCTGCCTTCACGGCGTCCAGCACGGAGGTCATCCAGTGGTCCTCGCCGTCGCTCCGCGGGTCGTCGTCACCGGGAAGGAGCACCAAACCCTCGCCGCGCTTGGAGAACTGCGGGGAACGGGACGTTCGCGGGAGAGGAAAAGGAAGAGGTCAGACATTCGCGACGAGAGGTCAGATTGAACATTCCGTTTCCGCGGGACGTTTTGGGTCAAAGTGCGATGGTGAGCGTCGTCCGTGTCGTCTGACGTCTGGAACGCGTGGACTTTGGGCGCGCACCTGGTCGCGCTCGTCGGGTCGAAGGGGTCGCTTGGACAACGCGTGGGGCCGCTGCAGCGAGGATCCGATGTGAAAGTGCGCCTCCTCCCACTGGTAGGCGTTGTGCATCGCCTCGTTCATGCGGCGCTTAGTCCTGGGGCCCGCGGGCCAGTCCGTGGTCCAGCTGAGCACCGTGAACAGGACGATCGTCACGATCGCGCCGAGGATGATCTCGCCGCGGACGCGGGACCTGCGTTTGCCGTTGCTCTTGGACGTCGAGAACGTGCGCGTAGCCATCGCGGCGCTCGATTTCGGGCACCGACGCGCCGAACGCGATGGATGTCCTTTCCAGCCGCGTGGGGCGGTGGCGCGAGGCGAGGTGTGGGGAATTGCGTCTAAACGTGAGGCAACAAGCATCGCTCGGACCAGAATATTCCATCAAGTTTCCTGGTCGCGCGACTCGGGGCGCTCGCGAAAGGCGGCACCCTGAACCGCGAAAGGCGCCCTCTGAACCGCGCGGGAAGTCCGCGGCACAGCAGAATCAAGGGCACGGTCGATCGTCGGCACGAATAATCGCTCACCATGTCGCAGCGAGAGAACATGATCGCCGCCGGTGCGACCCCACCCGTGCCTCGCCCGCGCCGTCGCCGCACTTTTTCCACAGGCGCCGAAACCCCCGCGCGGTGCCGCAATCTTCAGCCGCCCCGATTTACCTGACCGCTCGCGCCGTCCCGAACGCGCCCCTCCACCGTCGCACCGCAGAGCAAACCTCCAACGACGCGTGCGTCGATGGAACCATGAACGGCTGGTTCAGCGAGATCTCCGACGAGATGTGGCCCGGCCAGGCCATGAGCCTCAAGATGACGGAGGTGCTTTACAAGGGCAAATCCGATTTCCAGGACGTCATGGTGTTCCAGTCGCAGTCCTACGGTAAGGTTCTCATCCTCGACGGCGTCATCCAGTGCACCGAGCGCGACGAGTTCTCCTATCAGGAGATGATCGCGCACCTCCCCCTGTGCTCCATCCACGACCCACCGAAGAAGGTGTTGGTCGTGGGCGGCGGCGACGGCGGGGTGCTCCGCGAGATCATCCGCCACCCGACGGTTGAGCATCTCGACATCGCGGAGATCGACGGCAAGGTCATCGAGGTCTCGAAGAAGTTCTTCCCCGGAATGTCCTGCGGGTTCGACGACCCGCGCGTGCACGTCAACGTCTGCGACGGCATCAAGTTCGTGGGCGACGCCCCCGAGGGATCTTACGACGCCATCATCGTCGACTCGTCCGACCCGGTGGGTCCGGCGTCGGTGCTCTTCGAGAAGCCGTTCTTCGAGAAGATTCACAGGGCGCTCAAGCCCGGGGGCGTGCTCACCACGCAGGGGGAGTGCATCTGGCTGCACGCGGAGCTCATCAAGGACGTGTTGGAGATGTGCAAGGGCATCTTCGTCGGCGGTTCGGTGCAGTACGGGTACTGCTCCATCCCGACGTACCCCAGCGGTCAGATCGGGTTCGTCATGTGCTCAAAGCCCACGGCGGCGGGGAAGACGGTGGACTTCTCGAAGCCTGTCCGGCCGCCACCCGTCGCTCCGGGTAAGTCCCCTCGCGTTTGTTCGTCCGGAGCCGATCGATTCGACGCTCTCGGTTTTCCGGCGGGTTTCCAGCTCGCTTTGTTCCCTCCGTTGCACAAACACACCCCTCTGCCCGCAAGGCACGTTGCATCATCTGATTTGTCCAGTGACGAACTAAACAAAAAATAAAGTTTGAGAATATCTGAATTCTTTTGACGAGTTTTACTGTTAGGCGAAGGCTTCTGAGGATAAAAACTCAGTGGTCGGCGTTGTCTGAGGGTGGACCAAGGGGTGTTTCATGACATTTTTTACGACGCCAAAGCCTATCCCCGTTTCTCACTCCTGGAGCATCTCAACTGACCACCCTTTGATCCCTCATTCGCATCGCACCCGTTTTCGCAGCCAACACCAAGCTCCCGCCGCTCAGGTACTACAACTCCGCGATACACGAGGCTGCGTCCGTGCTTCCGGAGTTTGCGAGAGCCGCGGTCGAGCCGTATGTGGTCAAAGGCACCGGCCCTTGACCAGATACAGCGGAGACGTGTATTGGTATCGTTCGTTGAAGAAGGCATTTATATTATAGCCGAAGGCCTCTTATTAACACATGGTATTGTCAGTAACACTCGCGTGTGTGGTCGCATCGTCGATGCCGTGACTACGATTAACCCCTCCCTAAAAACCCCCGCGTCGAGCCTCAAACCGGCGTCACAAACATTGGCGTCGTCCTCGCGCGCTTGGTGCTCCTGAACACCTGCGACAGCGGCGTCCCCTCCCCGCTCCCTCTCCGCTCCAGCCCGCCCTTCGAGCTCTTCTCGTCGGGGATACGAACCGGCGCGCATCGACGCGGCGGCCTAGACCTGATCGCCTTGGGCGCCGGTGGGGGAACGTCGGCGCATCCAGCCGTTCTCATCGCGGGGGTCTCCTCTTCGCCCAGGCGGAGGCTCCTACGCTGAGGAAGCCCGGCGAAGTCACCGGAGGCGTCCCTCGCGAGGACGCCGCCCCCCACGGCGGGCGTCGCCCAGGTGAGCTCCGCGCTCGGCGGCTTCGACTCGATCAGCGACCTGTCCCCGCCGCCGGTGCTCTGCCTCCGGGTCCTCCTCGGAGGAATCCCCTCCTTCAGCGGCGCCACCGCCGCCGCCGCCGCGTTCGCCTCGCGCTCCGTCGTCCCGGGCGGCGCGGGCGTGACCTTATCGGGAGAGCCGAGCGGCGCGGCGGGATCGGACGGCGACGCGGAGATCTGGGACTCCGGTCGACGCCGGCCGTTCTTCTTCGGAGTCCCGGCCTTGGGAGACGCGAAAGGGAGCTGACCCGCGGGGGCGGGCGGCGACGAAACCATCCCGGCTCGTTTCCACCGCGACGGCGACCCGGCGTCGTGCGCGGCGTGGATCAGCCGCGGACTGTGACGCGGTTGCTGCCCCGCGCGTCGCCGCACGCCGCCGTCCATCTCCGTTCGCGCAATCTCGGCGCACTCGTCGGGGGTGGCGCTCGTCCTTCGCCTCGCCGCCGCGGCGGTCGCCGCGTCATAACGTCCCTGGCGCCTTCGACTGTACACGTGCAGCGACCTGCACGTGCCCCCGCATCGGGGTTGGGGATGTGGCGCCGGGTCGGGGGCGCCCGGCGACGACGTCCCGCCCGCGGCGAATCGGACGAAGGCGTCGGTCCTCGCCTCGGCGTCCGCGAACGCCGCCGACCTCGTTCGACTTTGTTCGACTTTGTTCGGCGGACACCTGGCGCCCCCCGTCCGACGGCCCCCGTCCCGTCCGACGGCCCCTGTCCTGGGATGGCTCGTCCCGCACCTGTGAATGCGCACCGACACGCGCGCGCCGCGTTCCTTCGTGAACACCAGCGCGTCCCCCACGGCGAGCCTCTGGTCGACGGCGAAGCCGCGCCAACCGCCAGAGAGGCCCGCCCTTTTGTCTCCGCCGGCTTCCACGAGCCACACAGTCTTCCACTCCTCGCCGTCGCACTCGAGCACCAGCGTGGCCGTCTCGTCCGGGAGCCAGTCGCTCAGGCCGCACGGCGCGTCCACGTAGAAGTGGCCGCTGATGTGACCGGGCGCCATGACCTTCACGAAGGACGGGCCCGCGGGGGTTTGATTCAGCCCGTGCCCCGGGGAGCCCTTAACGTTGGCCCTGCCGCCCGATCGACGATCGCTCTCGCCGTTGCCGAAGGAGTCGTTGGACGCGTCGCTGTCCTCCCAGGACCAGTTGGACACGCTGTTGCGCCTCTGAATGGCGGCACCGGACGTGTTGTTGGCGTCGCACGGCCCCGATCCCGAGTCGGCGCCCGCCACCGCGATCGCCTGCGTTCGCGCGCGCTCGGTGTAGCTCGGCGTGGGCAGCGCCTTGATGCGCAGCGAGTGCCTTCGCTCGCCGCCTCGGCCGACGCCCGGGGGGGAATTGCGGCGGCGCTCGATCAGTTTACCCAGGACGCGGCGGGCGGTCTCGCGCATTCTCGCGTTGAACTCGCTCTCGGCCAGAGTCACCTCCTCCCCAGCCATCTTGGCACACCTGCCTCGGCCGAACCGAAAAAAGTCGATTGTTAGGGCGCAAAACCCGTGTGCAGACCGGCGTTCCCTGCGCTTCGACCGATCCGATCTCGGGCGTGACGCGCTGGTTCGTCGCGTTCCGGACGATATTCGTCCCGCCGACTGCGCCGGGGGCTCTGGGGCGCTCGTCCCTCGCGAGGCGGGTTCATCACAAAAGGCGCGAAAAAAATCGTACAGGTTATGGGCATCTCCCTTCCATATCCAAACAGGCGCGGTTGTCCGAGCGCTCTCACACCCTCGCGCTCGGTCGCCCGCGATGCTCGCGACCGCCCGCGCGGCCCCGGCCCCTTTCGCGTCCTTCGCCCGTCGCCAAGGATCGACGAAGCCCGTCGGCGCGCGTGTCGGCCGCGTCAACCCCGCGCGCGTCGTCGGCGTCGTCGGCGTCGTCGTTCGTCGAATCGATTCGACGAAACCGCGCCCCGGCGTCGGCGTCGTGCGCGCGTCGTCGAACTCCGCGCTCGGCGACGTCGCCGCCAAAGCCGCGAAGGTCGTCGCCGCTCCCGCCAAGGCCAAGATGGCGATCCCCACCCTCGCGACCGTCCTCGGCACCGCCTACTCGTTCCCGTTCCTTTTGGCGCTGAGCGTCGTCCCGTGCCTGCTCGGCCTCGTCAACCCCGTGTACGTCTTCAGCGTCGGGTACGGCCTGAGCGTCGCGGCGCAGGGCATCGGTCTCCTCGCGGCGGCGTCCGCGTCCGGCGTCTGGATATCCAACCTGTGCCTGGCGCACCTCCTGGGAGCGGTCTTCTACGGCGTTCGCCTCGGCGCGTTCCTCTACTGGCGATCGGTGACGTGGACCGAGTGGGGCCGGCGCGCGAAGAACGCGCCCGAGGCCAAGCCGATGCCCCCGCCGGCGAGACTCGCGGTCATCGTCGCGTGCGCCCTCCTATACGCGTGCATGTGCTCGCCCATGCTCTGGCACGTGCAGACCGCCAACGTGCTGCCGGCGTCGCAAAATTTCGTCATCGTCCTGGGCCTCGCGACGCAATGGATCGGCGCGATCCTCGAGGCTGTCGCCGACCAGCAGAAGAGCGCGTACAAGTTCAGCGTCGCCGGGAAGTCCAGATGGTGCGACGTCGGGGTGTGGTCCAGGTGCAGGCACGCGAATTACCTCGGCGAGGTGATGTTCTGGGTCGGCGCGTTCGTCGCGGGGGTGCCCGGGATGTTGGCGTCGGGGCCGGTCTCGTTCGTGCCCGCCGTCGTCGGCGTCGGTTTCATCGTGAAGCTGATGACGAGCCAGTGCGTGAAGCAGGACGAGAAACAGGCGGGTCGGTACGGCGACGACGCGGAGTACAAGGCGTGGGTGGAGAACAGCGGCTCGCTCTTTCCTAAGCTCGCGTAGGGTCGGTATCGTTGTTAATTCCAAAGGTAAAAAAAGGTTCGCTCGATCGTCGCTCACTTCCCCGCCCACGGACCGTCCTTGATGGCGATCGCGCCCCGCAAATCGACCACTTGGCGGATCGCTCGCCTATCAAACTCGGCGCAGAAGGCGCCCTTCCCCTTACGGCCGATCGTCGCGCTCTGGGCACCCGCGTCGTCGCCGAGGTCATTCCCCCAGCCGCCCCTACTCGGCGCCGGTGGATCGGCCCTTCTCTTCTCGTACGCGCCGCCGCTCAGCCCGTGCTCCAACGCGGTCCTCGTGGTGGTGACGTAAGGGTCGAAGCCCGCCATCTCCGCCGCCGCCTGCGCCTTTTTCCGCGCCGCCAACGAGATTCGACCGCCGTTCACGGGCACCGTCGCGTCCACCCTGTTGGAACCGCTCCACAGCGACGAGGTCACCTGGGGCTTGTCGCCGCTGGGCGGCGCGAAGGCGAAGCCCCCGACGGTGGCGTCGTAGAAGGCATCCTGCTGCTCGCGCGTGGGCCCGTGCGGGAACTTGTGGCGGAGCTCGAGGATGGCGCGGGGTTCGACGTCCATGCGTTGGGGCGGGGCGACGCCCTGATACTTGTCCGGGGAGAAGGCGTCGCGGGAGGTGCTCGAGCCCTGGAACGGGACGGACTCGTTGCCGATGAGGTTCTTGCCCACGGTGCGGATGGCGACGTCATCCTCGATCCAGTTGTCGATGATCACGCCCTGTCTGTGGTTGTGGGGATGAGCAACAAAGGGGCAGGGGAGGTCAGGGACGAGAGAGGGCGATTCGCAGATGCAGATTTCCAAAAGCGTCGAGCGTCATCGAGTCCGGAGGGTCGTCGGCGCACCTGTAGGTGTTGACGTGGTTGCTGAGCCCGATGCCGGTTCCGACACCGCGCTGCCACTTCTCGTTCGTCATGGCCGCGGATTCAACCGGACCGCGTGGGTCAGTGATGCACAACGCGCGGAGACGTCCGCGAAAGGAGACGTTCAAACCGTACAACCGACCCGCGCCGCGAGCTGATCGGTTCGGAAAATCGGGAAAAGATTCCCGCGGATTTGTCACGATGGTGTGCCTCGTCCCTGATGAGACTAAAAGCACGCGAGTTACTCATGTAAACCGCGTACGTAGTCACGCAAAAAGTCACGCTATCGACACCGTATCGCTTTCGAGGGAGGATCCATGGTGGACCGGGGCCCCTGGCGGCCACACCAGAGAGCGCGGACACCGCTCGTGACGGCGCGCCGGAGAGCCGCACCGGATACTCCGCCGCGTTTGCAGAGCCATCTGCAGAGCCGCGCGGGGCCGAAGTAGGTGCGCGCCACTCCCTCCCAGCACACATTTAAAGTTTGAGTGAATCGTTCGACACGTCGGTGTGGTCTGCGATCCTCCGCTAGCCCGCCGAGCCGGGTGCACTCACCACCGTTCGACCCATCCCCCAGGCCACGAAGTAGAAGGCGCGTAGTCGTGCGACATGACTGCCGCGGTCGACCGCGGCGCAGGTGCGCGCATTTCCCGAATCGACCCTCGCGCGTCTCGAAACCCGCGCATCCGGTCCCCCGCGGCCACCCGCGGCCTCGCGAAAAGTTGTTCCTTTGCCGACCCGCCCCCCCGACGGACCGGTCACGCCCCGCCGCCCCGACCCGCGCCGACCACTTCGCCTCGGCTCGCCCTTCGCACCGCTCTTGAAACCGATCCCGACCCACTCCGCAGACGACGCAGGCCCGAACCCCAGGCAGGACGCGACCGACGCCGGGCACCCCGCGCCGGATCCAGCCGAGGCGAAGGGCTGGCGCCTCAGGCTCTACTGGCCCGCGCTGGACAGGTCCTTCACCGGGCGCGTGTTCGACTACGACCCACGCAAGAAGACGCACACCGTGCAGTGGGAACAGGCGGCCAAGAACGACGGGGGGATGACGGAGGTGGACCTGTCGGAGGGGGAGGTGACGTGGCTGTCGCCGCCCGAGCCGGGATGGGACGCCGCGCCTTCGGCCATCGCCGACGGCGACAAGAGGGCGCGGTCGCACTCGCCGCCGATGGAGACGCTCGAGGAGGTCGAGAAGCGCATCGGCGTCGGCACGATCAAGTGGATATGCTTCCAGGTGCTCAAGGAGGCTGGACCGCACGGGCTGCTGCTCTCGGAGATTGTGGAGAAGACCCAGAAGAAGGGCCTCAAGGATTGGACGTCGGTGCGGCAGCCGAGCAACACCGTCAACGCGTGCTGCTCCGGGGACCCGACGTTCGTGAAGGTGGCGCCCGCGCGCGTCGGCCTCGCGTGCCTCGGAGCGCACGAATCCAAGGAGATCGCCGACGAGGAGGAGAAGGCCGCCGGCGAGAAGGTCCTCTACTGCAGCGCGTGCGACAACGGGCCCTTCAACACGAAGGGAATGCGAATGCACATCAGCAGGTGGTGCACCTTCGCCGCGGGTAAGCCCACTGCGGACCCGAACATCGTCCCCACGGCCGTCGCGGATCCGGAGAGGTCCACGAGGGACGCGGCGGTGAGGATCACCGCGCACCTCGCGCCGAGCGGGACCGCCAACGACCCAAACCACAAGGGAAGCCTCGACATGCCGAACCACAAGGCGGCGCTCAAGACGTTCGTGTGCTCCGCGTGCGGCGCCGGGCCGTTCAACGAGAAGGGCATGGCGATGCACGCGAGTCGGTGGTGCAAGGCGAAGGACAACCTTGACGACGTCGACGCCAACTACGTTGCAGCGTTTGGCGGTGCTCTCGCGCAACAGCAGCCGACGATGAGTCCGACGTCGTACCTGGGCGGATCCGTTGGTCTCACCGGGCTCGCGCCGGTGGGCATGCCCGGCGTGTCCATCGGCGCGCTCTCCGGCGGGCTCCCCGCGGATCTCGGCGGCTCGCTCGCGCAGTTGAGCAACGGCGGCGCGCACTCGGGGCACATCACGGGCAGCGGCAGCGGCAGCGGGGGCAAGAAGCGCAAGGCGCCGGTGGATCTCGGACCCGTCGACCCGACGATGTTCGACAAGCACCTGCCCGCCTTTCCCGTCGGGTTCGCGGCGGTGGCTGGGGCGTCGGGATTGGAGATGCGGGGGCGGATGCTCCCGCCGCCGCCGGTGTTTGGACGACGCGTGGGAAAGTCGGCGAGGGGGAACAAGGACGAGGCGCACGGCGAAACCACCGAGCTTCGCCTCGAGGTTGAGGTTTGGAAGCAGGAGGGGAGTTTCGTGGCGAAGGCGCCGCTGGTGGTTCCCGCGAACGTGACGTTGGGTAAACTGAAGCAGGCGATCGCGGACAACACGAAAGGTGCGCTGCCGCCGCACAGGCAGGCTCTGAAGTACCTGGGCGTCCCGCTGTCGGCGCCTGACGACGTTCAGCTCGTGGGTTTGTTGGGAGTCACCGACAACATCTCGCTGCACCTGACGATCTTGGAGGATACCATGGCTCCGCCCAAGGGTGCGGGGATGCCGGGTTCACCCGCGAGGAAGGCGTTCGTGAAAAAAAACCTAGCGATGTGATGGACGCATCCGGCGATGAGCTGAGCCAATTTGTAGCAATGACGTGTCAAAAGACGAAAGATGATCGAACCAAAGAACCAACAACTCGACTACGCGGCGACGGCCATCATCCCGCGGAGCACCATCTCTCTCAGCTGCCAAGTGGGCGCCGTGTACTTGCGCCCGTCCGAGTGCGTGTGCTCCACGTCCTCGAGCTGCATGGCCCACAGGTAGTGCACCGACTGGATGTCATCCTCGGCGCCCTCGACGATTTCCCCATCCTTGTTTCGCACGCAGTTGATCTGTTGGCAGCTGAACTGCAGGACGATCATGGGCGCGTTGTCCAGCGTCCGCACCTCCACGAGCTCCATCTCGGACAGGTGCAGTATCCGCGGATCCACAAACTGGCCCTCGTGCTGCCAAAGCTTCATCTGACCTCCCATCCTCTCCAGCATCTCCTTGCTCACGGCGCACCTCTCGAGCGCCTCCACGTCGCCCTTCAGGTACGCGCCGAGCACCTTCGGCACGTCCCTTCGAACCTCCGCGATGAAGCCGTTCATGTTAAAGTCCGGCACGCGCTGTTGGATCGCCCGGTACGCCTCCGCCTGCTCCGTCTCGGTGAAGAACGCGCCCTCGGTGATGTCTTGGATCCTGTGCACCATCGGGTTGTCGCTCGTCTCCCATCGCTCGCGCGCGTCCTCCAGCATCTCTTCGCCCTTCTTGTACGCCGGGGTCTGCTTCAAACCCTCCAGCTTGCTGAACACGGACGTGACGTGCGCGCCCAGGCCGGTCTTTTCGCTCACCGTCTCCCACGCGGCTTGGAACCGCGACTTCTTCTGTTCGGCGATTGCCACCGCCGTGGTCCCCTCGTATGGGTCTACGGGTCCTGGCGCCACGTACCCGGGGCTTGACTTGCGTCGCTCCATCGCGGCGTCGCCCGGGTCCATCATCGCCAGCCTGTACTCCTCCTTGAACGCGTTGACGATGGAGGTCACGAGGCCGCCGCTGCGCTTGTCGGCCGTCTCGGAGAAGGACTTGGCGCCGCCCGCCGCCTTCGCCGCGCCGTCGCCGAGCTTGGCGCCGGCGCCCTTCGCCCACCGGGTGAAGCTCTCAGCGGCCTCCTTCGCGGCCCGCGCGGCCTTGTCGGCCTCGGCGCCGATCGTTCCATCCTCAGCTGTGCCGGCGGCGGCCTCCTGATGATCTGGGCTTCCAGAGTCGTCATCGGGCGACGGGGAGGCTGACGCGGCAGCCTTGGCGGCGGTCTTCCCGGAGCCCTTGCGCGAGGTCTTCGTGGCGAGACCCCGCGCAGCACTCAACGAGGACGCGCAGCGACGCGCGAGATGGCGGAGCGCTGACATGATGCTGCCTGGTTGCTCTGATGACGGCACCGATCATCCTCAATTCTTGGAGCGCCACGCTCTCGTGATCGACATCTCGCGAGATGGTTTCGGGGTCTGGGTGATTTCACGTGCAGATGCTGGTGAAACTAAGAATTAAAATAGCATGCGTCTTCTTCGATAAACACATTATCGTCGCGTTTGTAGTCTATTTGTGTTTAGGGAAATAAAGAATCCGCCGAACGGAACGACGCGAATCTCGAATCTTTCCGCTTTCCCGCGACGAGGGACGACGTCATAAAAAAGAAAAGTGACGGCAACCCTTTCGGGACTCGCCATCTGGCCGCGCGAGGGCGACGCCGCGTGAGTCGGCGCACCCGGGAGGAGCGCTCTCTCTCTCGAGTACTTTAAGAACACCGAGCGGCGGCGGAGTGGTCGCGACTCGGTTGCGCCGAGTCGTGAGGGCGCGGTTCGCGCCCGTCGAGCTTCCTGTTCTTTTTCCCTCGACAAGTTCGGGTTCGGCGCGGCCGCCATGAGCAGGCTCGTGCGCGCGCTGCTCGGCCTGCCAAAGCCCAAGGGAAACGACGAGCGCGAGCCCGACGACGATGACCCGCCGTGGCCGGACGTCACCGTCGTGGTCATCATAAACAAGCGCAGCGGCAGCCGCCTGGTGAGAACCGCGTCCCGTCCCGTCCGCGTGAAAAGGCGTGAAAATGCCCCTTCGCTTCCCACCTCTTTCCACGTCGGATTCTCGCTTTTCCGGCCGCCCCGAGGCGCGCGATCCTGACCGCACCGCGGCTCATCTTAAAATCCAACCGCAGGGCTTGCAACTCTCGCGCAAACTGATCGAGGTAAGCGCTCGTCGCATCGTCCCGTCCACCGCGCGTCCCGAACGTCGTCGTCGCCCGGCCTATCCATCGTGCCAAAATAAATATCCCGCCACCGCGTGGAAGTTGACGTCGCCGCTGACGGAATAATAAACCTTTTTCCCACCCGCCGCCAACCAACCTCCGCAGGCTGGATGCGCCATCATCTACCTGGACGAGTACATCCGCCGTCGCGACGCGCTCATGTCCAAACTCACCGACCTGGTGTCCGCGCACAGGCGATCGGGGGACCTGAGATTCGTGGCGGCCGGGGGGGACGGAACCGTGTCGTGGGTCGCCGAGCTCGTCGTCGACGCGTGCGCCATGGTGGGCACTCGCAACGTGCCGCCCATCGCGGTCTTATCCCTGGGCACGGGTAACGAGCTCGCGCGGGTCACCGGATGGGGTGCAGGGTTTCGAGGATGGGAGGCGCGAGGCGGTTCGGTGCGATCGTTCGCGAGGGACGTCGCGTGCGGGAAGGTTGTGGGCGTGGATTCGTGGCTGTGGCGCGCGGTGCCGCTTCGGTTGGACGAGCTCGGCGTGCCGATCGAGGACGTCGAGCGCGTGGCGTCGGAGCTGTCGCGGTCGAAGCTGGGCTGGCACAGGTCGAGCAAGCGTTTGAACGGCCTGGAGGGGCGGAGGGGGGTCGGGTTCGGGAGCGCGATGTTCCTAAACTCGGTGCTCGAGCCGCTCGACTCTGCGGGCGGCTCGGGCGGCAGCACGGGCGACTCCTCGGAGGAAAACGCGTACCTGTCGCGAGGGTCCACGGACGGCACCGTCCTTCCGCCGAGGAACGATCGGTGCATATCGCCGTTGCACGCGGGTCTGGAGGGCAAACGCGGCGCGCCGAAGGTTTGGGATTCGCTTCCCGATGCTTCGCCCGCCGGGGACGACGTCGCGACGCCGAGGACAACCGCGCCGACGAGCTCGAGCTCGCCCGGGAGGACCTCGGTGAGGTACGATTTTGACCTCGCGCGGGGACTGGCGATGGAGAGCGACGACCTTCCGCACCACCCCGAGCTTCTCTTCGCGCCGCCTCCGATGACCCCGCCCGGGGCGGTGCGAGCGAACAAGACGAAGAGCAGGAGCCCGAGCGCCAGCCCAAAGCGAGTCGTGGGTCGCGACGTCGCGGCGACGACGGCGACGGCGACGACGACGGCGAGCGGAAGAGAATCTTTCTCCAAGCAGCAACCGGTCCCGACGCACCACAGGCGTAGCTCATCGGTGATATCCGTCGGATCCCAGCACGGCCCCGCGATCAACGGGGTTG
>MDTE01165020.1_pt1 | contig 27896 bp, 26 predicted proteins | sample 811231 | NCBI WGS metagenome assembly MDTE01 (sample SAMN05326651, study PRJNA326480) | marine metagenome | isolation source: seawater | place: Indian Ocean: Red Sea | collected 2010 | reverse complement strand
TTTTAGAGGACATTTCTGTTGCAGTCTCTAAACTTTCTTTTGTAGATTTATTATTAATTAAACCATGTAAAAAACCACTAGCAAATAAATCTCCTGCACCTGTTAAATCCCTAATTCGTAGATTCTTTTTTGCAGAACATTCCTCAATTTCATTTTTATTAATTGCGATTGCACCTTTTTCTCCACGAGTAATAATAATTAATTTGCTTGTTTCTTTAGCAAAACTAATAACATCATCGAATTTTTTGACATCAATTAACGACATTATTTCTTGCTCATTTGCAAACGTGATATCTAATTTATTTTTAACTAATTCTAAAAAATTTGGTTTATGTCTCTCCACACAGAATAGATCTGATAATGACATAGCAACTTTATTTGCATTGCTTATAGCTTTTTCGAACGCTCTCTTTGGCTCCCCCTCATCCCAAAGATAACCTTCTAAAAATAAGATTTCAGTATTCTTCACTGCACTTTTATCAATATCGTTTTCATTAATTTTACCTGCAGTACCAAGAAAAGTTACCATAGTTCTTTCAGAGTCAGGCGTAATTAATATTAAACAAGTTCCAGTTGGAATTACTTCTTTTTTTTTAGAATAAAGGAATTGTACTTTTTCTTTTTTCAATCCTTCTTCATACTTATTCCCTAATTCATCGTCGCTTACCTTTCCTATAAAGCCAACTTTATTTCCAAGTTGCGCGAGACCTACTATTGAGTTTGCTACTGAACCGCCTGAAACTGTTTCCTCAATTTTAAGATTAGTTAATAATTTTTTAAATTCAGTTTCATCTACAAGCTTCATTGTGCTTTTTGTTAATTTATTTTGGGTGATAAAATTTTCTTCAACTTTACAAATTACATCAACTATAGCGTTGCCTATTCCTAAAATTTTCATTAAATTACGCTTTTTTTACTTTAATTGGTTTTTTTCTATTTGGATAACAGCTTTTACAAATTTTACAAGTTATTCCATAACAATCTCGGGCTTTACAATATTCTCTTCCGTACCAAATCATTTGTAGATGCAATCTGTTCCAACATTTTTTTGGAAAAATTCTCTTTAAATCTTTTTCAGTTTGCACAACATTATTTCCATTTGTTAAACCCCATCTTTGAGCCAATCTATGAATATGTGTGTCTACTGGAAAAGCTGGATACCCAAAGCCTTGAGACATAACAACACTAGCAGTTTTATGACCTACGCCAGGCAATTGCTCTAATTCTTCATAGGTGTTTGGTACTTTGCCTTTATACTTTTCAACTAAAGTTTTCGACAAATAAAAAATACTTTTAGCTTTAATTCTAAAAATCCCTATTCTTTTTATTAATCGCTCAATTTTTCTTCTTCCAAGTTTTAAAAAATGAGTTGGTTTATTATATTTTGGGTAGATATTTTTTGTAACATTATTAACATTTACATCTGTACATTGTGCTGAAAGCAATACAGAAATTAAAAGAGTAAAAGTATTTTTGTAATTTAATGGGATAGGAACTTTAGGATAAGTTTTGTTTAATACCCTTAAAATAATTTTAGCTTTTTTTTTGTTGTTCACTTAAAGTTAAGAAGGTCTCTCATAGAGTAAAGACCTGCTTTTTTTGACATTAACCAAGCAGCAGCAGTTAAGGCACCTTCAGAGTATAGAGCTCTATCAAAAGACTCGTGATTAAGCTTTATAATTTCTTTTCCGCTAGAAAACATAACTGCATGTTCTCCTATTACTTCGCCTTTACGAATAGAATTAAAATTTATTTTTTTTGAATAAGGAAAAGATTTTTTATTTAAATATTTTTTACCTATTAAATTATAAAAATTTTTATTTTTCCCATTCGCTATTCCTTTTCCTAACATTAAAGCTGTTCCAGATGGGTAATCGATTTTATGTTTATGATGAACTTCATGTACTTTACTTAAAAAATTATTACCTAAAGATTTCGATGCAATTTCTGTTAAATACATAAGTAAGTTTATTCCTAGGCTCATATTACCCGCTTTGAGTATTGGAATTCTCCTCGAGAAACTTCTAATTAAAATTTCCTCTTTTTTTGTAAAACCTGTTGTGCCAATAACCACTCTTTTATTTTGTTTTACAGCTATTTTTAAAATTTCTAAAGTACATTTGGGAACCGTAAAATCTATAATTACATTTGTTTTTTTAAAAGCTGTAAGTGAGTTTACTTCAGGTATAATTCCAGAAATCTTTTTATTTATTTTTCGACTCTCAGTTAGAGATACAAGTCTAAAAATATTATTTTTTTTTACTGATTTAATGAGTTGCTGACCCATTCTACCCATGCACCCTGAAATAGCTAAATTAATTTTTTTCATTATCTAATTAAATAAATAATTACAATAATCACTAGAACAATTATAGTCCATATAGATAAATTATTTAAAAATTGTTTTAACTTATTATTAGTGGATAAAAAACCTGGTAAGATTAAAGCAAGCACTGCAATTAGAAAAATAGCAGACATTATTTGATCTGTTTCCATCTGAACTATGTTTTTTTCCAGAATTTCTTTGCTTTTTCAAAAAAACTTTTAATCACTGGATCTGGTTTATTTAACTCGATCTCATTAAATTCTTCTAGTATCTCCTTTTGTCTTTTAGAAAGTGATGTTGGCACTTGGGTAACAACTCTTATGTAAAGATCACCGTATAAACTTCTTCTTAGAATTGGCATACCTTTGCCTTTCAACCTAAACTGTTTTCCATGTTGAGTTCCAGAAGGAATTTTAATTTTTGATTTACCCCCGTCAATAGAAGGAACCTCAACAGAAGTTCCTAATGCAGCATCTGAAAAAGAAACAGGTAATTCATAGTACAAATTTTCTTCTGATCTTTTAAAAATATTGTGATTATCTATAGATATAAATAAGTACAAATCTCCATTTGATCCACCTTTTGAACCAGCCTCACCTTTACCAGACAATCTTATTCTCGTTCCGTCATCAACTCCTTTAGGAATTTTTACTGCTACATTTTCATTCGCTTGCGTTTTGCCACTACCACTACAAATATTACACGGTGTTCCAATAATTTCTCCATAACCGCTACATTGAGGACATGTTTGCTGTACTGTAAAGAAACCTTGATTTGTTCTTACTTTTCCTCTTCCAGAGCAATAATCACATCTTATCGGCTTAGACCCTTTTGCAGATCCACTTCCATGACAAGACCTACAGGATTTGTAAGTAGTATATCTAACATTTTTTTCAGTACCCCTATAAGCATCCTCTAAACTTATACTAACATCGTATCTTAAATCGTTTCCTCTATTACTAGTTCTTCTTGAGGATCCCCCACTGAAGTCATTGAAAAAATCTTCAAAAATATCTGAGAAAGATGAGCTATCAAAACCTCCGAACCCCTGAAATCCTCCACCACCACCACCTTCAAAAGCTGCATGTCCAAATTGATCATAGTTAGCTTTTCTTTTATCATCAGATAGTATGTGATATGCTTCACTAGCCTCCTTAAACTTTTCTTCCGAAGTTTTATCGCCTTTATTTTTATCTGGATGGTATTTTAGAGCTAGTTTTCTATAAGCTTTTTTTATATCGTCTTTAGAAGCACCTTTTGGGATACCTAAGACATCATAACAATCTCTTTTAGCCACAGGACGTCTCCTTATATTTTATCTTAGGCGCTTTTTTCTTTGTCTTCTTTTACGTCTTCGAAATCTGCATCTACAACATTATCTTTCTCACTAGGTTTAGTGTCCTTTGGTCCACCAGGGCCTTTGTCTTTGTCATCTGGTTTTTGTTGACTTTTATAAACTGCTTCACCTAATTTCATAGAAACTTGAATTAAACTTTGTGTTTTTTTCTTAATATCCTCTATATCAGTTCCCTCTAAAGATTTTTTCAAATCAGCTATACCATTTTCAATAGACTTCTTTTCCTCAGCTGAAACTTTATCACCGTGATCTTTTAAACTTTTCTCAGTTGAGAAAACTAAGCTATCAGCTTGATTTCTCGCATCTACTGACTCTCTTTTTTTCTTATCAGCTTCTTTATTAGCTTCGGCATCTTTCACCATTTTTTGAATTTCTTCGTCAGATAAACCTCCAGAGGCCTGAATTTGGATTTTTTGCTCTTTTCCAGTCCCTTTATCTTTCGCTGAAACACTTACTATTCCATTTGCATCAATATCAAATGTAACTTCTATTTGGGGCGTTCCTCTAGGTGCTGGTGGAATTCCAACAAGTTCGAAGTTTCCAAGGATTTTGTTATCCGCTGCCATTTCCCTTTCACCTTGAAGAACTCTTATAGAGACTGCGGGTTGATTATCTTCTGCAGTGGAAAAAACCTGACTTTTTTTTGTTGGTATCGTAGTATTCTTTTCTATTAATTTAGTTGAAACTCCGCCAAGAGTTTCAATCCCTAAAGAAAGGGGCGTTACATCTAAAAGTAAAACATCTTTAACATCTCCTTGCAACACACCACCTTGTATAGCAGCACCCATTGCAACTACCTCGTCAGGATTAACACTTTTATTTGGCTCTTTCCCAAAGAAATTTTTTACTGTTTCAATTATCTTCGGCATTCTTGTCATACCTCCAACAAGAACAACTTCGTTAATTTCAGCAGCAGAAAAGCCAGAGTCCTTTAAAGCAGTTTTGCTTGGCTCTAAGGTTCTATCAACTAATGTTTGTACTAAAGCTTCTAATTTAGCTCTGGTGAATTTTAGATTTAAATGTTTAGGGCCTGTTTTATCGGCTGTTATAAAAGGCAGATTTATTTCTGTTTGAGCAGCCGAAGAAAGTTCTATTTTTGCTTTCTCAGCAGCTTCTTTCAATCTCTGAAGAGCTAGCTTATCGGTTTTTAAGTCAATCCCGTTATCTTTTTTAAATTCTGATGCAAGGTATTCTACAATAGCATCGTCAAAATCTTCACCTCCAAGAAAAGTATCTCCGTTAGTTGATTTAACTTCAAATACCCCATCACCAATCTCTAAAATTGAAATATCAAAAGTACCACCACCTAAGTCGTACACAGCTATTTTTTTTCCACCTTTTTTATCTAGACCATAAGCCAATGATGCAGCGGTTGGTTCATTAATTATTCTCAAAACTTCTAAACCTGCAATCTTTCCTGCATCTTTTGTAGCTTGTCTTTGAGAGTCGTTAAAATACGCAGGGACAGTAATCACTGCTTTCGTGACAGCTTGTCCTAAGTATTTTTCTGCTGTTTCTTTCATTTTTTGTAATACAAAAGCTGAAATTTGAGCTGGCGAATATTTTTTCCCCTTACCTTCAACCCATGCGTCACCATTTTCAGATTTAACTATTTTGTAAGGAACTTTTGAAATATCTTTTTGTACAGAAGGACCATCAAATTTTCTTCCAATAAGCCTTTTAACTGCAAATATTGTATCACCAGCATTGGTAACCGCTTGTCTTTTTGCTGGCTGACCAACCAATTTTTCCTCTTTTTCTAAAAAAGCCACTACCGAAGGAGTAGTTCTTGCTCCCTCGACATTTTCTAAAACTTTTGCTTGCGAACCATCCATTATTGCTACGCAAGAATTTGTAGTGCCTAAGTCAATACCTATTACTTTACTCATGTTATTATTTCCATTGTCATTATATAAAGGTTATATGGGTGTTTTTTTTGCTTCTACAAGGTTATTTTTGCTCTTTTTTTTCCTCATTTTTAATAATTATTGATTTTTTCTTCTTAGATACTCCTACAAGGGCTGGTCTTAATAATCTTTCACCCATCATGTAACCTGGTTGAATTTCCTGAACAATGGTGCCGACTTCTGAATTTTCATCTTCAATTTCAGCCATAGCTTGATGAAGATTTGGATCAAATTTTTTCCCCGCTGTATCTATTTTGAAAATCTTATTTTTTTCAAAAATAGAGATTAAATCTTTCTCTATAATTGATATATTTTCTAAAAATTTATCAAGATCTTTATTTGATTTTAAAACTTCATCATTTTTAATTGCATCCTTAGCTCTTTGAAGATTGTCTAAAATTGCTAGGTTCTCTTTTGCGAAATTAAAAGAGCCAAACTCGAAAGCATCTTTTATTTCTTTTTCAAATCTTCTTCTTTGATTTTCTATTTCAGCTAGAGACCTAAGTAGTTTATCTTCGGTATCTTTTAGTTTATCCTGTAAAGAAAATTCATTAGGTTTGTCTTTTTGAGAGGTTTTAGAGGTCGAACCACCTTTTTTAAAATCCTCACTTTTCCTCTTATTATTTTCTTCAGTATTTTTTTCGTTATTTTCTGACATCATACTGCTATATAGTTAATAATTTTTAAATTACTAGAGCGTTATGAAAAAAATTTTAATTGGCACACATAACAGAGGAAAACATAGAGAAATTGCTTATTTAATATCAAAAAAATATAAAAAAATTTCACCTATTAAACTTAATATTCCAAGTCCAGAAGAAACAGGAAAAAGCTTTTCTTCTAATTCAAAGCTAAAAGCAAATTATTTTTCAAAATTTGTCAATTTTCCAGTTATTTCAGATGATTCTGGCATATGTATAAAATCGCTTAATAACGGTCCTGGCATTTACTCCGCAAGATTAGCAAAAAAACATGGTGGCTTTCAGCAAGCAATGAATTTTATATTAAAAAAATTGAAAAAGAAAACAAACAGAGAAGCTTTTTTTTTCTGCTCTTTAACTTACAAGCTAAGAAAAAAAAAAACAATTACAGTAACTGGAAAAATTAAAGGAACAATAGCAAAGTCCATAAAGGGTAAAAATGGATTTGGATATGATGCAATTTTTATTCCTGAAAAATTAAGAAAAACTTTTGGTGAAATTCCTCATAAAAAGAAAATTCAAATGGATCACAGATTTATAGCTTTTAAAAAACTTAAAAAAAGAGTCAAAATTTTGTAAATTTATTTTTTTCAACTTTATAAATCTCTAGCCTTTGCATAACTTGTTTATCTTTTAAACTAAAAGTTCCAATTTTTCCCTTTATTTCACTTTTAAAAGAAAAGTCGTTAATTGACTCAATATTCCCATTTTTTTTCCAAGTGTAATAAATTAAACCTAACGCGTCGTAAGTTAAAATTGTTATTTCACTAGGACTGTTCTTAAATTTCTCACGGTATTCTTTGTTATATTTTTTAAACTCTTTATAATTTATTGCAGGATAATATAATTTTTTTATCGTATTTTCGTAAAAAATACTTTCGTCAAACCATTGATTTACTGTTGTAAATAAAACTTTATTTTGATCCACGTCAGTGTAAACCAGAGAAGTTAAAACACTTTTCAAACTACTTCCAAAGTCAATAATAATTACAGAGTCAAAACTTACATCTCCGAGAGTATACAACTGTTCTAATCGTTCTAATTCTTTTATTGATTGCTCATCTTCTTTATCTTCAAACATCTTTTTTCTTAAATTTAAACTTCGCTTTCTTTGAGAATAATTAGTTAAAATTTCAATTTCTCCTGTGAGTACTTCAGGGTTAGGATCATATTTGAAGATTCTTTTATTAAGATCGAGTTTTTTAATTTTCTTTTCAATTAAATCTGTATATTGATTTTTTGGAATTAAAATCACAGTTTTATTTTTTTTTTCTTTTTTTAATAAATTATTAAGCGCTAATAATTGTGACTCTAGGCTTATTCCCATGCTAATTATATTACTGTCGAAATCTGGGGAAATATTTGATGGAGAAATGAAAATTAAATTAGAATGTTTTTTAGCCTCTTTAAAATCACTGAATGTTATCGGTCCAATTATTACTTTTACACCTTCAGATTTTAAATCGGTAATACCTTTATTTAGTTTTTTAACATTATTGAATCCCGCATCTCTTGGGATAATAATTACGTTTTCATCATTTATTTCTTCTAAAGCAAGCTGTAAAGAGTATAAAATTGAATTTCCCAATTCAGCATATTCTCCGGAAAGAGGAGCCAATAATCCAACTTTTAAAATTTTCTCATTTTGTGAACTTAATAAATTAGAATTAAAGAAAAATATTATATAAGATAAAATTGCTAAAACTTTTTTCATAAAATGAAATTATATACTAACAGTTTATATATTGTTTCCACTCCTATTGGAAATCTTGATGATATTACAATAAGAGCAGTAGAAGTTCTTAAAAAATCTGACGTTATTTTATGTGAGGACACTAGAAGATCACTCAAGTTACTTAACCATTTAAAAATTAAAACAAAACTCATTTCTTATCATAAGTTTAATGAAAAAAAACAAACAATCTTAGCTATTGATCACATTAATAAGGGCAAAATTTTGTCTATGATTTCTGATGCTGGAACTCCATTATTATCTGATCCTGGACGTCTACTTTTAAATGAGTGCTTAAAAAAAAAAAATCAATGTCATTCCTATCCCCGGAGTATCATCAATAACTGCAGCAATGGCTGCCTCTGGCTTTAAAGATAAATTTTTATTTTATGGATTTTTACCAAAAACAGAAAATGAATTAGATAAAGTTCTAAGCAATCTTTCAAATTACGAATATACACAAATTTATTTTATTTCAGCATTAAAGGTCAATTTTTATTTAAAAAAAATTAAAAAATATTTTAGTAATAGAAAAATTATGATTGGAAAAGAAATTACAAAAATTCATGAGGAATTTATCAGAGGTGATATAGAAAATTTAAAATTATTTAGTAATCCTTTGAAAGGAGAACTCACTTTAGTTATATCAAATTCCCCGATCAAAAAAATTCAATTAAATAAAGATAAAATTATCAACAAAGCAAAAAAATATTTAAAAAAATATAGCCTTAAAGACAGCGTTGATTTAATTATGGAGACTGAAAAAGGAAACAAAAAAGAAATTTACAATCTGTGTTTAAAAATAAAAAATGAAAAGAACATTTAGCATAATTTTTATTTTACTTTTTGCATCGTGCACTTCAGTTGGAAAGTTTGGTGCGGGAGTAGATATTACTTTTGACCCTAGAACAATTGGAATGCAGATTGACGATACAATTATGCAAAAAAGTCTATCTACTAGGCTTGCATTATATGAAAAAAAATATTTTCTAACGATTGACTCAGAAGTAAGGGATGGAAATATCTTCCTTTCAGGTAAAGTGGATGAACCTGAAGAAAAAATTAAAATCACAAAAATGGCATGGGAAACCAAAGGCGTCCGTTCAGTTAAGAATGCAATAACAATAAAAGGTCAAAGTAGTTTTAAAGGCACTGCTAAAGACATTTTAATTACTTCCCAGTTAAGATCCGCTTTAATATTTAACAGAAAAACTAAAGCTCGTAATTACACTTTAGAGACTATAAATAAAAATATTTATATTTTTGGAATAGCGATGGATTTAGATGAAAAAAAAGAAGTAATTAATGAAGCAAATAAAATTTATGATGTTGAAAAAGTTATCCCCTCGATATATTTAGCAGATGAACTTAGCAGAACTAAACTTTAATTAGAATAATCAATTACATCAGATGAGTAAGCTGCTATAGATGCTAAATTTAGTATTTCTGACGTACTAGCTCTCAATGGAGCAACCTCGATAGGCGACCCTAAACCGATTAAAAGTGGACCGATTAATTTACCACCTCCAAATACTTTCATAAGTTTAGTTGAGATTGCTGCACTGTGTAAGGCAGGCATAATTAGGATATTTGCATTCCCAACTATTTTTGAAAAAGGATAAATTTCCTTGTAAATTGGATTTAAAGCTACGTCTGGCTGCATCTCGCCATCAAAATCAAAGTCTACTTTCTCTTTTCTGAGTAGTTCAATAGCATCCCTGACGTGTTTTGTATTTTTTGAAATAGGTTTTCCGAAAGTTGAATGAGATAAAAAAGCAACTTTAGGATCAAAACCAAATAAACGAGCTACTCTAACACATGATTTAGAAACTTTTACTAATCTTTGCGGCGAAGGAAAGTCTTGGACATTAGTATCAGCAACAAGAATAGTTTTCCCCTTTAGAGTTATCATTGTCATGCCGAATATTTCTTCACCTGGCCTTGGATCGGTTACTTTTTTTAATTTTTCTATAGATGCTGCGTAATGTCTAATATTTCCTGTCACCATTGCATCTGCATCCTTACAAGCAATCATTGATGCTCCCCATGCTATACGTTCATTCCTGACTAGTCTATCAACATCTCTTTCTAACTGACCCTCTCTTTGAAGTCTTTTGTATAAATGTTTGGTGTATTTTTCTCTTTTTTCTTTATCTGTCGAATTTACAATCTCAATTTTATAATTTTCATCTAATCCAATATTTTTTAATTGTTGCTTTATTCTTTTTTCCGCACCAATTAAAATTGGCGTTCCTAATTTATTTCTTCCAAATTCAATGGCAGCTTTAAGCATATTTTCGTCTTCACCTTCAGCAAAAATTACTCTTTTCGGGTTTTTTCTGACCTTAGCATTAATACCTTGCATTAAAGACATTGTAGGATCGAGTCTATTTTTTAATTGGTCTTTATAAAGCTCAATGTCACCAATCTCTTTTCTTGCAACTCCGCTTTTCATTGCAGCTTCAGCTACTGCAGCAGGAATAAAACTAATTAGCCTAGGGTCAAAAGTAGAAGGAATGATATATTCTTTTCCGTACCTAGGCCTATCCCCTCCGTAAGCGGAGACAACTTCATCAGGTACATTTTCTCTTGCCAAAAGTGCTATTGCGTTAGCTGCAGCTACCTTCATTGCCTCATTTATCTCTTTTGCTCTAACATCTAAAGCTCCTCTAAAGATATAAGGAAATCCAATTAAATTATTTACTTGATTGGGATAGTCGGACCTACCTGTTGCAATTATGGCATCATCCCTAACCTCTTTTATCAGTTCTGGTCTAATTTCTGGGTCAGGATTAGCGCACGCAAAAATAATTGGATTTTGTGACATGGATTTTATCATATCTTTTGAGACAACATCTTTTGCGGAAAGACCTAAAAAAACGTCTGCACCTTTTATAGCCTCTTCCAATGTTCTAAGTTTAGTCTCTACTGCATGACCTGATTTAAACTGGTCAATATTTTTACGCCCAACGTAAATCACTCCTTTACTATCGCACATAATTATATTTTCTTTTTTAACTCCAGAACTTTTAAATAAATTTGCACATGCCTGAGCAGAGGCCCCAGCTCCATTGACAACAACTTTAACTTTGTCGATTTTCTTTTTAGAAATATCTAAAGCATTAATTAATGCTGCAGTAGTTATAATTGCCGTACCATGTTGGTCATCATGAAAAATTGGAATATCTAAAACTTCTTTTAATTTTTGCTCAATTATAAAACAATTTGGAGCAGCAATATCTTCGAGGTTAATACCTCCAAAAGTTCCTCCAATATTTTTAATTGTCTCAATTATTGAGTTTGGGTCATCATTGTTGATTTCAATGTCTATAGAGTCAATATCCGCAAATCTTTTAAATAAAACAGATTTTCCCTCCATGACGGGTTTAGAAGCTAGTGCGCCTAGATTGCCTAATCCTAAGATTGCTGAGCCATTACTTATAACAGCAACTAAATTTCCCTTACTCGTATAATCATAAGCTAAGTCAGGATTTTTTGATATTTCTTTAACTGGAGCTGCAACTCCCGGTGAATAAGCTAGGGAAAGATCTCTTTTAGTAGTCAAAGGTTTACTAGAATTAATCTCAATTTTGCCTGACTTACCCTTTATGTGAAAGTCTAGTGCTTCTTTATCTGAATAATGATCAATTTCTGTTTTCTTTGGCATTTTTCCCATGAGTATGTAGTATAAAGAAACCAAATTCACTATAAATTTATGGCTTAATTTAGATTATTTATGAACTTACTTTCTTCAGCATCAATATTTAGTTTTTTTACATTAATAAGCAGGATTCTTGGTTACCTTAGAGATATATTGATAGCTATTTTTTTAGGAGCATCAATTTTTGCAGATGCTTTTTTTGTGGCTTTCAGACTACCAAATACCTTCAGGCGCCTATTTGCCGAAGGTACATTCAATGCAGCTTTTATACCAAGTTACACCGCTGCAAGATTAAAAAACAAAAATATAGGTAAAAAATTTGCTGATGATATTTTAAGTTTTCTTCTTTTAATACTGATAACTGTTGTAACCTTAGCAGAAATATTTACTCCCTATTTAGTCTCGTTAATTGCTCCTGGTTTTATAGGGGATGATATAAAATTTAATCTAGCAGTCGAGTTTACAAGAATAACATTTCCATTTCTTTTTTTTGTAAGCTTATCTTCCTTTTTTTCAGGAATCTTAAATTCTAATAACAAATTTGCAGCAGCAGCAGCAGCGCCCATAATTTTAAATATAGTATTAATAATTAGTATTTTAATATCTTATACTCAAGAATTTAATATTGCTAAACAACTTTCTTACGGAGTGACGTTAGCAGGAATAATGCAATTATTCTTTTTAATTTATTTCTCTATAAAATTTTACAAACCTCATTTTAAATTAAGCTTTAAAATAAATAATAGGGTTAAATTTTTTTTTAAAAAGTTATTGCCTAGTATTTTTTCATCCGGTGTGACTCAAATAAATATTCTGGTAGGCACAATAATAGCTTCTTTCCAAACAGGTGCAGTTTCTTACCTGTATTATGCTGATAGAGTTTATCAAATAAATTTGGCTATTGCTGGAATAGCAGTAGGCACAGTTTCTTTACCAGTTCTTTCAAAAGCCTTTAAGAAAAAAAATTTTTCAAAAGTTTCTAAAATTCAAAATGATACTATTCAACTATCTTTATTATTTTCAATACCTGCAAGTTTAGGTTTAATCATTGCATCCGAAGAAATAGTTAATGGACTGTTTGGTTACGGATCATTTACGATTAAAGATGTCAAATCTACATCAGATGCTTTAAAGTTTTTTGGATACGGAGTTATAGCATTTGCTTTGATAAAAGTTTTGGCAAATTTTTTTTTCGCAAGAGATAATACAAAAACTCCATTTTATATTTCTTTTTTTATTGTACTTTTGAATATAGTTATAAGTGTAAGTTTTTTTCAAAAAATAGGTTTTATAATTATCCCGATTGCTACCTCAGCTTCAACATGGGTAGGAGTACTAATTTTTTTATATTTATTACAAAAAAAAAATTTCTTGTTTTTAAAAAATAAGTTATACCATAACACTATTAAGATAGTTCTTTCTTCAATTATAATGTCGTTTGCACTTATAATAACTCTAAAAAAATATTCGGAATATCTTGATTATACATACATCTATAAATCTTTATATTTATTAATTATTGTAGGTTTCGCTGGAATTGTTTATTTTATATCTTGTTATTTACTAGGTTTATTAAAAACTAAAAATTATAGAACAAATTAAATGATAAAAAAAAAGTTAGTGTTTTCTGGAGTTCAACCAACCGGTAATTTACACTTGGGTAATTATCTGGGAGCATTAAAAAATTTTGTATCACTTCAAAGTGAAATGGAATGTATTTATTGTGTTGTTGATCTGCATGCAATAACTGTCTTCCAAAAACCCGAAGAATTAAAAAATAATGTGTTGGAAACGCTAGCAGGTTTTTTAGCAACTGGACTAAACTCAGATAAAAGTATAATATTTAATCAGTCTGCAGTTCCGGGTCACGCAGAGTTAGCATGGATATTAAATTGTGTATCAAAAATTGGATGGCTAAATAGAATGACACAATTTAAAGATAAAGCTGGTTCAGACAAAGAAAAAGCCAGTGTGGGATTATATATTTACCCAAATTTAATGGCTGCAGATATCCTGCTATATAAAGCAACTCACGTTCCTGTTGGATCTGATCAGAAGCAACATCTTGAACTATCAAGGGATATTGCGCAAAAATTCAATAATGATTTTAATTGTAAAGATTTCTTTCCGTTGCCAGATCCGTTAATACCAAAAAATGTTTCAAGAATAATGAGCTTAAGAGACGGAACAAAAAAAATGAGCAAATCGGAGGATTCAGATTATTCAAGAATAAATTTAAAAGATAGCGCAGATGAGATAAATAAAAAAATTAAAAAAGCTAAATCTGACTCTGATCAAATTCCTGATAATTTGAAAGCTTTAGAAAAGAAACCCGAGGCATTAAACCTGATAAATATTTACTCTGAAATTTCAAAAATAAGTTTTGATGTAGTTTTAAATGAAATGTCGGGAAAGGAATACTCTTTTTTAAAAACAAAATTAGCTGAACTTTTAATTAATGAGATAACTCCTGTCGGTAAAGAAATTAAAAGGCTATTAAACGATAAGTCGCAACTTTTGAAAATTCTAAAAAAAGGTAAGGAAAAAGCCAATATTATAGCTGAGGAAAACCTAAAAAATATACGTGAAAAAGTAGGATTCATATAATATAAATTTCTTATGATACAAACTGAAACTACTCCTAATCCAGACTCTCTGAAATTCCTTTCTGAAAGAACAATTTCGGCTATAGGGACTGAAGAGTTTCAGAAGAAAAGTTCCGAAAACTTATCAAATAATTTTATTAAAGAATTATTAAATTTCAAGGGTGTGGAGCTTGTTTTATTATCAAAAAATTTTTTATCTGTAAAAAAGACAAAAGACGTATCGTGGAATGAACTTAAACCCATGATAATTTCGCATTTAAATCATTACTTTGAAAATAACGATCAGCCCATTCTAAAAGAAAAAACTAAGTCCGTGTCAACGGAAAACACTAAAGACGAAACTGTAAAAAAAATTTTAGATGTTTTAGATACTAAAATTAGGCCAGCAGTTGCTAGAGATGGCGGTGATATTAAATTTAAATCTTTTGACGATGGGGTAGTAAAGGTGGAGTTACAAGGTAGTTGCTCTGGCTGCCCTAGTTCTCTTATGACATTGAAGCAAGGTGTACAAAATCTTTTGAAGCATTACGTTAAAGAAGTCAATTCAGTTGAGGCAAATTAACTATGAAAAAAAAATTAAGTTATAGAGATAAGTTACTTGAATTAGCTTTCATTTATAATGTAAAAGAAATTCAAGATTACACAAAGCGAAGAAAAGATTTAACCACTGGTCAAATTGAATTAATTTTAAAAAAAAATAAAATTATAATTCCAAAAGATTTTAAATCGAACTTTTTTAAAGATAATTTTGTAAAACCTATTTCAAGAATTAAATCAAATATTTCCAATTTTAAAGAAGAAAAGATTAAAGATAAAAATAGATTTTTTAGGAAAGTAGAAAATTATAAGCACGATACTTCTAGAAAGTTTAACCATGGATTACATAATATTTGGAAAAGTGCAGGAATTGCAGGCTTAAATTTTTTAAATGTCCTTCCAAAATTAGGAGGCACAGTAAAAGAATTTTTTGGAAAACTTTTCACTGATGTTTTTAATTCAATTTATAATCAACAAATAAATAAAAAAAGTGCTCGAAACGTTATAATTGGTTTTTTTGTTCTAGTTGGATTAACAACAGCAATATTTGTTGGGGTAAATACTTATAAAGAGTTTGATTTTTCTGAGAAGAAAATTGAAGCCAAAAAAATAGATCAAAAAAAAACCAAACCAAAAGAGACAAATAAAGAAGTGAAAAAACCAAAAGTAGAAGTTGAGAAAAAAACAAAAAAAACTGATAACAAAATAAAAAAAGAAGCAAAAAAACCAGAACTTAAGGTTAAGAGAAATAATGTTGCAGAGGTAATTTTACCAGATTTAAACCTTAAAACTGAAACAGTGATTCAGCTTTTTAAAGATGTAGACTACGATTTAAAAAAAGTTAGAAATGAAAAATTAGTTAAGCCAATATACTTCACACAATTTCCAAGAGATTTAGATAATTTACAAAGTGTTCAATTGAAAAAAGAAACATTTATAAAAATTGTCTTACCATTGATTGTAGCTGAAAATGAGAAAATAATTGATGATAGGGAAAAATTAAAAATGTTATCGGAAAAAAAATTTACTTCCGACCTAGAAAAACAATGGCTTAGACAAAAACTTCTAGAATATAAAGTCAAGAAAGGTAATTTTGATGAATTAATGAATAGAATGGATATTATACCAGTCTCAATCGCGCTAGCTCAAGCAGCAAAAGAAAGTGGGTGGGGAACGTCTAGATTTGCCTTAGAAGGAAATGCAATTTTTGGCCAGTGGACATGGGATGGCCAAGGTATAGCACCATTGCAAAGGGATGGCGATAAAAACCATAAAATTTTAAAATTTCCAATTTTAAGAGCTTCAGTTAAAGCTTATAAAAATAATTTAAACACACATAAAAGTTATTATAAATTTAGAGAAAAAAGAAAGTCATTACGTAAAAATAATAAAAAAATTACAGGTTTATCGTTAACTGGTACGCTTAAAAATTATGCTCAAACAGGTTCCGAATATACAAAAATATTAAATCAAATAATTACTCAAAACAGGTTAACTGATTTTGAACTTGTTAGATTGGTAAACTCTGTTAGGCAAATTGAATTAAATTCATAATTATCTGTCACTTATTACATATTGAATTCCCAACCACCTCCAAAAACCATTTTTTTCTTTAAGTGAGCAATTAATTCTTCCTCGTTCACCAACAAATTTTTCAACTATTTTAATTTCCAGAATATTTTTTTCCTTGAAAAAAATTTCAGAGTTTCTCCATTTATTTCCCTCATTTGAAAAACAGGAAATTGCTTTAAGGTTGGGTATATTATTATTAAACTCAATTACTACATTCGGCGGATTTTTTGCTTGAATTAAATACCTGTCTTCAGGAACAATTTTTTTATATTTGAGTGGCAGAGTTCTCATTAAAGTTTTGAATCTTTTAGTTTCGCCATATTTTTCATTAATTGGAAATCTTGGAAGTTCGAAATAATCTTTAGTCTCATCTATTACTCCAGAATGTTGACCAAAAGCATAATTAAAATCTAAATCTTTTATGATTTTTTTAAATTCAGAACTATATTCACCAAAAGGATAAGAAAAAAACTTTGAATTTTTTCCAAGTTCTCTTTTAAAAATTTTAATTGATCTTCTTATATCATCTTCAATGATTTCTTTACTTTCTTCTACTAAATACTCATGTGAATGACTGTGGTTACCAATTTCTGCTTGGTCAAAATTGTGTATTTCACGTATTTGATCCCAATTCATATAATTAAAAGAACCAACTTCTCTAGTGTTGACAAATAATATAAAAGGAATCTTATCCCTTTTTAAGATTGGCCATGCATTTTCGTAAAAAGATAATAAACCATCATCAATCGTCAACAAAACTTTTCTTGTTTGTTTTTTTTGTGTCAGTTCTTTATTGAAATCCTTAGGATGAATAAACTCTAATCCCTCATTTTTAATAATTTCCAAATGTTTTTTAAATATATCTAATTGAATATTTGTAGAAGGATATTTGTTTTCGTTAAATCTGTGATACATTATTGAAATTACACCAAAATCATCAAAATCTTTTGTATTTGACGCAAACAGTTTTAAGTGATTAGAACCCATAATAGAAATAATAAAGAAAATGAAAAATGATTTTTTAATTATTAGTTTCATCGGAAAAGATGATAAATTAGGTTTGATGATAAATAAAGAATTTTTTATTCATAATCTAGACAGTAAAAAAATTGATAAACAAATAATTTCTGATATCCTTAATTTTTTAAAATACCATAACGTGAAATTAGATAAAAATTTTAGCGTAATTATTAACCAAGGGCCGGGTAGTTTTTCTAGTATTCGAATTTCTCTAGCAGTTGCAAAAGGGTTAAAAATTTCAAAAAAAATTCAGTTATTTGGATACAAAAATAACGATTTAAAGGAGTTTAATCAAGAAAATGTGGAGAAACTAGTAAACAAAAATTTAATTGAAAAAAAATTGATTAAGCCCATCTATTTAAGTTAAATTAAGATATGAGTGTAATAGAGGAAAAATGTAAACAAAAAGGCGTGAGGCTGACTGATCAAAGAAAAGTAATCGCAAAGATTCTTTCAGAGTCCAAAGAAATCTATGGATCAAAAGATCATCCCGATGTAGATGAATTACATAAAAGAGTAAGCGCTATAGATGATAAAATTAGCATTGCTACAGTTTACAGGACTGTAAAACTTTTCGAAGAGGCAGGAATACTCATTAAGCATGACTTTAAAGCTGGAAAAGCACGATACGAGATTAATGATGACCATAATCATTTGATAGATATTAATAGCGGAGAGATAGTAGAATTTGTTGATAAAGATATAGAAGAATTACAAAAAAAAATTGCTAAAAAATTAGGATACAATTTAGTAGATCATAAACTAGAGCTGTACGGATCAAAAATAAAAAAATAAATTGAAAAAGAAAATTTATATAAAAACTTTTGGGTGTCAAATGAATGAATACGATAGCGATCGTATTTATGATTTAACAAAAGAAATTGACTATTTAAAAACTACTGATCTAGAAAAAGCAGATTGTTATATATTAAACACATGTCACATCAGAAACAAATCCACAGAAAAAGTTTATCATGACATTGGAAGAGTAAAAAAAAATTTTAGAAATAAAAAAAAACCAATTGTTATAGTGGTTGGTTGTGTTGCCCAAGCAGAGGGAGAAATTCTTTTAAATAAAGAAAAATATATTGACGCTGTAATAGGACCTCAATCTTACCATGATATAAATAAGATAATAATCAATTTGGAACATAAAAAAAGTTCTCAAGGATCAAACTTCACAGAATTTGAAGTGATAGAAAAATTTGACACTTTAAAAAAAATAAAGAATTCTTCTAATAAAATCTCTTCTTTTGTAACAATTCAAGAAGGTTGTGATAAATTTTGCAAATTTTGTGTGGTCCCCTATACAAGAGGACCAGAATTTTCCAGATCTATAAATGAAATTTATGACGAATGTTCGATATTAGTTGAGAATGGAGCAAGAGAGATAACTCTTTTAGGTCAAAATGTTAATGCTTACAATTTTAACGAAAAAAAACTTTCTGACATTGTTAAAAAAATTTCAAAGATTAAAAATCTTTATAGGATTAGATATACGACGTCGCATCCAATAGATTTTACAGATGATTTAATAAATGTACATGCGGAAACCCATAAACTAATGCCATTAATACATTTACCGGTTCAAAGCGGATCGAACCAAATTTTAAAGTCTATGAATAGAAAACATACAGTGGAAGATTATATGCAATTGATACAAAAAATTAAAAAAAAAAATCCTACCATTCAATTTTCAAGTGATTTCATAATTGGCTATCCAGGAGAAACAGATCGTGACTTTGAAGAAACATTAAAGTTGGTCGAAGCAGTCGGTTTCATTAATTCTTTCTCATTTATGTTTAGCCCAAGACCAGGCACACCAGCAGCAAAGCTGAAACATGTGGATAGAGAAATTGCCAAAGAAAGACTAATTATTTTCCAGAAATTTGCAGATAAAATTAAGATCAAATATAAGAAAAGTCTTTTTGAAAAAAAAACATCAGTACTTTTTGAGAATAAAGTGGGAGTCAACGAGTTTTTTGGTAAAGATGAATATTCAAATTCTGTTATCGTAAAATCCAATGTAAACTTGAACGGAAAAATAAAAAAAGTTCTAATTACTAATGGTAATCAAAACACATTATTTGGAAATATTCTGAATGGGCTGGATAAAAAGGATTTCGCAGCATAATTATGTCAGAGATAAGTAAACTAGATCAAAATTTAGTGATTAAAAAAATAGATAACGAAACATTTAACATTCAAATAAATGATAATGATATGTTGCGTTCAATCGTTGGTCAATTTGATCAGAATTTGAAAAGTCTATCTAAATTAACAAATACAGAAATTTTTTTCAGAGGTAATTCGATCACTTGTAAAGGTGAAATTAACGATATTAAATTATTTTGTGAGTCTATAAAATTTCTTTCAAATAAGTATTTTTTGACTAAAATTATTGAAAAAGAGGATATAATGCTTTCTGTGAAAAAAAATATTGAATTTGAACAGTCTAACGTAAAGTCCTTTAAACAACTGATAAAAACTCCAAGAAAGTCAGTTATCGCGAGATCTGAAAAACAATCAGATTATATAAAAGCTCTAAAAGAGAATGAAATTACTATTTCATTAGGACCTGCAGGAACAGGTAAGAGTTTTTTGGCTGTTTCGGTAGGTATAACTATGTTAATGGAAAAAAAGATTGAGAGAGTAATCTTATCTAGACCTGCAGTTGAGGCAGGTGAAAAACTTGGCTTTTTACCTGGCGATATGAAAGAAAAAGTAGATCCTTACCTGAGACCTTTATACGATGCCTTATACGAACTATTTGGTGCTGATAAAATAGATAAAAAAATAGAGACAGGGGAAATAGAAATTGCACCCCTAGCTTTTATGAGAGGAAGAACTTTAAAAAATTGCTATGCAATACTGGATGAAGCTCAAAATGCCACAGAAACTCAAATTAAAATGTTTTTAACAAGAATTGGCGAAAATTCAAAACTAGTCGTCAACGGAGATCCATCACAAATAGATTTAATTAATAAATCGCAATCGGGACTGTTAAAATCAAAGAAAATTTTAAAAAATATTAAAGAGATTAAGATAATAGAATTTGATCATAATGACGTAGTGAGACACCCTTTGGTGTCAAAGATTATTAGGGCTTATAAAAATAAAAGCACTGATGATCAAAATTAATATTATTTCAAATTATAAATCCTGGAATAAATATACACAGAATTCGGAGTTTTTCTTAAGAAAACAGGTAAAAATTTTCAATAAGAAATTAAAAAAATTTAAGAAAAAAAGTATAATTTGTACGATATTGTTATCTGACAGTAAAAATCTTAAAAATCTGAACAAAAAGTTTAGAAAAAAAAATAAAACTACAGATATTCTTTCATTTCCTTTCTACTCTAAAAATGATTTAAAAAAAAAACTTAAATCAGAGAAACAAATATATATTGGCGATATAATTATAAATATAAATAGAGTTAAACATGAAAAAAATAAAAAGAAATATAGATTTAATTTAAGCAAACTTTGGATACACGGACTGACCCATCTTTTTGGGTATAAACATAAAACAGATAAAGATTATTATAATATGTTAAAAATTGAAAAAAAATTTCTTTCATTCTTATATAATGCTAGATAAACTTTTAAATAATCGCTTAATATCTTTAATTATTCTACCCTTTATTATTGGCGCCTTAACAGTTTTATCTTATCAACCGTTTAACTTAACATTTCTGAACTTCATAATACTTCCTATAGTATTTTACGTCATCATTTATATTAAGAAAAAATCAAAAAGTATTTATAGAAAAAAACCATTTAGAAAAAATCTTTTCTTCTTTGGCACAGCTTTTGGATTTGGTTTTTATTTAAGTGGAGTTTATTGGATTAACCATTCACTCACTTTTGATGAGAGTTTTAGAATACTTATTCCATTTGGTTTAATTTTAATACCATTATTTTTAAGTCTATTTTTCTCATTACTATTCTTAATGATAGGTCCTTATTTAAGTTTAAATTTAAATTCGATTTTTTTATTTTCAGGTGGGTTGGCTTTATCTGATTATTTAAGATCAAAAATCTTAACTGGATTTCCTTGGAATTTATGGGCTTACAGTTTTTCCTGGTCAACTGAACTTTTACAAATTTTAAATAAGTTTGGTTTATTTACCTTTAATTTATTTATTATCACGATTTTTACTATGCCAGTAGTTTTTCTCTTCAAAGATAATATAATTAAGAAATTTTGCTACACTATCATTATCTTAATAACTATTTTTATATTTTACATTTATGGAAATCACTCCATTAATGAAAATAATGAAAAACTAAAAAATTTAGAAAAATTCAACTTCAAGGTAATCTCTCCAAATTTTGACTTAGAATATGGACTCGATATTCGAGAAATCGAAACAAGATTGAAAAAACTAATTAAATATAGTTCTCCAACAAAAAATACTAAAACCCTTTTTGTATGGCCAGAGGGTGTTTTTAGCGGTTACAGTTATAAAGAAATTTTAGTTCTGAAGGAATTATTTTTAAAAAGCTTTGATAAAAACCATTATATTTTATTTGGAATAAATAAAATCGATGAAAATAAGAATAAATTTTATAATAGTTTGATTATTGTAAACAACAAACTTGAAATATTACAAGAATATAATAAGCAAAAACTAGTTCCATTTGGTGAATTTCTTCCATTTGAAAAAACATTAAATAAATTTGGGCTAAAAAAAATTACAGAAGGTCACGGGTCTTTTATAAAAGCAAGCAAACAAGAAAATTTAAAAATAGAGAAAATAAATATTTTACCATTAATTTGTTATGAAATAATATTTCCTAAATTCGTTCAGGAATCGAGCGAAAAAACTAACTTGATAATAAACATCTCAGAAGATGGTTGGTTTGGGTCATCAATAGGCCCACACCAACATTTTGCAAAAGCAATTTTTAGAGCTATAGAACAAAACTCTTTTTTAATTAGATCTGCAAATAAAGGGACAAGCGCAATAATTAACAATAAAGGCCAAATAATTAAGAAATTGAATTCAAGGGAATCTGGCAACATTGAATATGAAATACCTCTTATAACCACAAACAGTAAAAATAAAAATGATTTGATTTTTTTTATTCTTTTATTAACATATATTTTTATCTTTAGATTTTACAAAAAAAATAATGCTTAAAAAAAATTACTTATTTACAAGCGAGTCAGTTTCAGAAGGTCATCCAGATAAAGTTTGTGATAAAATTTCTGATATGGTAGTTGATACTTATTTATCTAAAGATCCGGTTTCAAGAGTAGCCTGTGAAACTTTAACAACTACAAATAAAGTTATCCTAGCTGGTGAAACCAGAGGACCAAAATTAGAAAAAGAAGAACTAGTAAACAAAGTAAGAGAATGTATTAAAGATATTGGATATGATCAAAAAGGTTTCAGTTGGAAAACCGCTGATATTGAAACTTATCTACATGAACAGTCTACCGATATAGCAATGGGCGTAGACTCAAAAGAAAATAAAGATGAAGGAGCCGGCGACCAAGGAATAATGTTTGGATACGCTTGCAAAGAAACAGAAGAGTTAATGCCTGCTCCAATATATTTTTCACATAAAATTCTAAGGCTTATGGCTCGTGATAGAAAAAATGGAGTGTTAAAAGGTATTGAACCAGATTCAAAAAGCCAAGTTACAATGCTTTATGAAAATGAAAAACCTGTAAAGGTATCTTCAGTGGTTATATCCACACAACATTCAAAAGATATTAATAAGAAAAAAGTTCAAGAATTAATAATCCCTTATATTCAAAAATCAATACCTAAAAACTTTCTAGAAGGATTAAATGATAAAGAAATTTATATAAATCCCACTGGACAATTTGTAATAGGTGGTCCAGATGGTGACACAGGTTTAACTGGAAGAAAAATTATAGTTGATACTTACGGCGGAGCTGCGCCACATGGTGGTGGAGCTTTTTCTGGTAAAGACCCAACTAAAGTTGATAGATCAGCTGCTTACGTTTCAAGGTATTTAGCTAAAAATATTGTTTCATCGGGGGTTAGTGACAAATGCTTAATACAACTAGCCTATGCTATTGGTGTATCTAAACCTTTGTCTGTATTTGTTAAACTTAATGAAAATGACGAAGATAAAGTCGATCACGTAAAAAAAGTAATTAATGATAATTTTGATTTATCTCCAAGAGGCATCAGAGAAATGCTAAAGTTAAATAATCCAATTTACGAAGTAACATCTTCCTATGGCCACTTCGGAAGAATTTCAACAGATAAAGGTGAGTTTTCTTGGGAAAAAACAGATAAAGCAGATTTATTCTAATAGTAATCTTGAAAAAACCATAATTTTCTTTTAAAAAAACTCTTAAAATTTAAAAATTCAAAATGGGCGTTAGCCCATTTTTTTTTAGGGGAGATAAAATGTTAAATAGAGGACTAGACAAACTTGAGCTCTTGAGAATAGTTGAAGCAGTTGCAAATGAGAAATCAATAGATAAAGAGCTTGTAATAGGTTCTATGGAGAGCGCAATTCAAAAAGCGGCATTAACAAAATTTGGGAATGACAATAATATTGAGGTCGTAATAGATAGAGAAACTGGAGATATTAAAATTCAAAAAGTTCTTGATGTGGTCGAAAACATTGAAGATTCTTCCCGTGAAATTACATTGGATCAGGTTAAAAAAATTTATCCCAATAAAAAAGATGTTAAAGTTGGAGAAAAGATTTATGAGGATTTACCTCAAATAGATTTTGGAAGAATTGCCGCTCAAAGTGCTAAGCAAGTAATAAGCAGCAAAGTAAGAGAAGCCGAGAAAAATCGACAGTACGATGACTTTATTAATAAACAAGGACAAATTTTAAGCGGAATTATCAAAAGATTAGAGTATGGAAATGTCATTGTTGATTTAGGAAAAGCTGAAGGTGTTATAAAAAAAGATGAATTAATACCAAGAGAAATTTTAAAAACCGGTGATAGAGTAAAAGCTTACTGTTACGAAGTAAAAAAAGAACTTAAGGGACATCAAATATTTCTATCAAGGGCTCATCCACAATTTTTAGCAATGCTTTTTTTTCAAGAAGTGCCCGAAATTTATGAGGGAACAATTGAAATCAAATCAGTAGCTAGAGACCCAGGCAGTAGAGCAAAAATTTGTGTTCATTCTCAAGACTCCTCGATAGATCCTGTAGGAGCTTGTGTAGGAATGAGAGGAAGTAGAGTCCAAACAATAGTAAACGAATTACATGGAGAAAAAATTGATATAATAAAATGGACCGAAGATTTGCCTACGTTAATTTCCGAGTCACTTTCTCCTGCTGAGATACAAAAGGTTTTGATTGACCAAGATAATAAAAGAATTGATATTATTTTAACAGAGGAAAATTTAAGTAAAGCTATCGGCAGAAGAGGTCAAAACGTAAGACTTGCATCCAAATTAACAAACTATGAAATTGATATATTAACTGAAAAAGAAGATTCAGAGAGAAGACAAGCTGAATTTAAGGAGAGAACTGAAAGTTTAATTAAAAATTTAGAAGTCGACGAAACTCTTGGCCAACTTTTAGTTTCAGAGGGCTTCAATTCAATAGAAGAAATAAGTCAATCCTCCCCTGAAAATATTTCAAAAATTGAAGCAATCGACGATGAAACAGCCCGAGAATTAATTGTGAGATCAAAAGAAACATTGGTAAAAGAGAAAGAAGCTGTTGCACTAAAACTTAAAGAACTTGGTGTTGAAGAAAGTTTAATTAATTTAAAAGGAATGACCCAGGGAATGTTAGTAATCCTAGGGCAAAAAAACATAAAAAAACTATCAGATTTTGCAGATTTATCTTCTGACGAACTAATTGGGGGTTTTGACGAAATTAAAGGAAAAAAAATAAGAATAGATGGCTATCTTGAAGAATTCTCGCTTTCCAGAAAAGAAGCTGACGAATTAATAATGGCAGCAAGAGAGGTAATCTACAAATAAAATATATGGAAAAAGATAAAAAGAAAACACTAACAATTTCATCAAATTTAAAAAAGAAAATTGATACTAGCTCATTCTCTTCATTAGGAAAAAAATCTTTCTCAGTTGAAAAAAAAAAGACTTTTAAATCAAAAAAACCATTAAATAGGTCAAGTTTTCCGTCTAATTTTGACAAAACCCAAGAGAATAAAAAAAAAGGCTTTGCAAGAAAATTTGTTGAGCAACAAGCAACAAAAGACTTTATAAAAAAAGAAAATAAACCAGCTGGAAAAAGTAAACTTAAATTAAAAGGTCCAGTTGACAAAAGAGACTTTAAACTTACTGTTTCTAGGGCCTTAAACGTTGAAGAAATAGAAATAAAACAAAGAAGCTTAGCATCAGTAAAGAGAGCTAGATTGAAAGAGAAAAAAATTAAGCCTGAGACCGACGAAAAAAAAGAATTTAAAAAAGTTATAAGAGAGGTCAAAATTCCAGAACAAATAACTATTCAAGAACTTTCAAATAGAATGGCTGAAAAATCGAATGAGATAATAAAATTTCTATTCAATATGAAAGTAGTTGCTACTATTAATCATAATATTGATAAAGATACAGCTGAGTACATTGTTAAAGAATTCGGCCACAAACCGATTATAGAAGAAAAGCTTATTAATCAAACGAACAAGATTAAAGAAAAATTTTTAGGAGAGGTCAAATCTAGACCTCCAGTAGTAACTATAATGGGTCATGTTGATCACGGAAAAACATCATTATTAGACGCATTGAGAGACTCCAACGTAGTTTCAGGAGAATATGGCGGAATCACTCAACATATTGGTGCATACCAAGTAAAAACTAAAGGGGATAAATTGATTACTTTTATAGATACACCTGGTCATGCAGCTTTTACAGAAATGAGGTCAAGAGGTTCAAAAATTACTGACATTGTTGTTCTAGTAGTTGCTGCTGACGACGGTATAAAACCACAAACTGTTGAAGCAATTAAACACGCTAAAGCAGCAAAAGTTCCTATTATTGTTGCGATTAATAAGTGCGATCTTCAAAATAAAAATATAAGTAAAATTAAAAATGAAATGATGCAATATGAGTTGATAGCAGAGGATTTAAGTGGGGACACCCTATTTGTTGAGGTCTCAGCTTTAAAAAAAATGAACTTAGATAAATTAAAAGACAGTATTTTACTCCAATCTGATATTCTTGACCTTAAGGCCTCTTATTCTGATCAAGCTAGGGGGGTGGTAATTGAGTCCAAGATTGATAAAGGAAAAGGACCAGTATCAACAATACTAATTAGTAATGGAAAACTTAAGAGAGGAGACTACTTTATTTGTGGAGATACTTGGGGAAAAATTAGAGCAATGATTAATTATGAGGGCAAAACGATTGAAGAAGCTTTGCCTTCAATGCCAGTTGAGATACTAGGAATGAATAGTTCGGCTTATGCTGGAGCTGACTTTTTAGTAACAAAAAACGAGGAGGAGGCAAAACAAATTTCAGAATTGAAAAAAAATGATAGTTCTAAAAATAAATTTCTGGCAAAAGACAAAACTACACTGTTTGACAATGTTCAAAATAAAGATGAACTAAATATAATTATTAAGTCAGATGTTCAAGGCTCTAGTGAGGCACTAAAAATGGCTATTGATAAAATAGAACATAAAGAAGTCGAAGCAAAAATTATTTTATCTGACATTGGAATGATTAATGAGACTGATGTTTCTCTTGCAAAAGCGTCAAATGCTATTTTAATAGGATTTAATGTTAAACCAAATAGAGAAGCTAAAAAATTAGCTGAGGATCAAAACATAGATATAAAATTTTTTAACATTATCTATGAGGCTCTAGAGTATGTAGAAAAATCTCTCTCTGGTTTGTTAGAGCCTGATGTTAAAGAAACTGTTTTAGGCAGTGCAGAAATTAAAAAGATATTTAAAGTTTCCAATGCAGGTAAGATAGCTGGTTCTAAAGTAATAAGCGGAGAAATTAAAAGCAAATCAAAAGCTAGAATTATTAGAGATGGAGTTGTTGTGTATAATGGCGAGATACTCTCATTATTTAGAGAAAAAAATCAGGTGAAAGAAGTGGGAACAGGCTTAGAGTGTGGAATAAGCATAAAAGATTTTATCGATTTCAAAGAGAAAGATGTAATAGAGTCATATCTTTCAGAGAAGATTCAAAGGACAATATAATGAACAATCAAGGAACTCAAAGACCATATAGCCAAAGACAGTTGCGCGTAGGTGAATTAGTTAAGCAAAATTTGGGTGAGCTATTTATAAGAGATGAAGCAAAAATACCGTCAATTAATTCAAGATTAGTAACTGTAACTGAGGTCAGAATGACACCAGACCTCAAAACAGCTAGGGTTTACGTAATTCCTTTAGGTGGGATTGAAACTAAAGAAACTGTAAAAATCTTGACTGAATACTCTCATCTTGTTAGAAAAGCGCTGTCTAAAAGGCTAGACATAAAGTTTCTTCCTAAACTCACATTTGTAGAAGATAACTCATTTGAATATGCTGAAAAGATAG
>MDTE01024535.1_pt1 | contig 27899 bp, 27 predicted proteins | sample 811231 | NCBI WGS metagenome assembly MDTE01 (sample SAMN05326651, study PRJNA326480) | marine metagenome | isolation source: seawater | place: Indian Ocean: Red Sea | collected 2010 | reverse complement strand
TTCTAGATTTAACTTCTTGAATATTAGAAACTATTTTTACAAAAGTAGCATCTTTTGGAGCCATAATTACAACCGGCATTTTTTCATCAATTAAAGCTATTGGTCCATGTTTCATCTCTGCTGCGGGATACCCCTCCGCATGAATATAGGATATCTCTTTTAATTTTAAAGCCCCTTCAAGAGCAACAGGGAAGTTCAACCCCCTTCCTAAATAAAGAAAATTAGACGCGTCTTTAAATTTTTTAGCTATTTCTTTAATTAAATCATTAGACTTTAACAATTCTTCAATCTTCTTTGGAATTAATTCTAACTCTGTAATAAGCATTCTGTATTTCTTTTCATCCAAACTTCCTTTTAATTGTGCAATACGAAGACTAATTAATAATAAAGCTGTCAATTGTGTTGTAAATGCTTTAGTAGATGCAACTCCAATCTCAGGTCCAGCATGCGTATATATGCCGGCATTTGTTAATCTTGGAATAGAAGATCCCACAACATTGCAAATTCCTAAAATAGTCGCTCCTTTATTTTTTGCTAATCTTAAAGCAGCAAGAGTATCTGCAGTTTCTCCTGATTGAGAAATCGCTAAGACGACATCATTTTCATCAATGATTGGATTTCTATAACGAAACTCTGATGCATACTCAACTTCAACTGAAATTCTTGCTAAATCTTCAATAAGATACTCTCCTATAAGACCTGCATGCCATGAAGTTCCACAGGCAACAATAATGATTCTCTTAGCATTAATAATTTTTCGTTCATAATCTAAAATACCTCCAAGCTTTATTTCAATATTCTTTGGATTAATCCTTCCTCTTAATGTGTCTTTTATACTCTTAGGTTGTTCAAAAATTTCCTTTAGCATAAAATGCGGGTAACCTTCTTTCTCTATAGCTTCTAAGCTCAATTCTAACTCTTGGATGTAAGGTGTGGAGATATCATTTGAAATTGTTTTTATTTCTAAATCATTCTTCAAGCTAACCCTTGCAATCTCTGCATCTTTTAGATACACTACATCTCTTGTATATTCTACAATAGGAGTAGCATCAGAAGCAATAAAATACTCATCATTACCTATGCCAATAACAAGAGGCGATCCTTTTCTAGCTGCAATTAATTGATTATTATTTCCATTTTCCATAATCACAATAGCATACGCTCCAATCACTTCTTTAAGTGCCAATCGAACTGCTTCGAATAGCTCGACTTTCTCTTGTTTCTGAATCTCTTCAATTAAATGTATTAAAACTTCTGTATCTGTATCACTGAGAAACTCATGTCCTTTATCAATAAGTGCTTGCTTTAAGGATGCGTAATTTTCTATTATTCCATTATGAATAATAGCTAGATTTCCATTTCCAGAAAAATGTGGGTGTGCATTGATATAATTAGCAGCTCCATGTGTTGCCCATCTTGTATGCCCAATTCCAATTGGGCTATTTAATTCTAAATCTTTAACGCTATTTTCTAAGTCTGATACTTTCCCTGCTTGCTTAAAAATGCTTAACTCGTTTTTAATTGATAAAGCAATTCCAGCACTATCATAACCTCTATACTCTAGTCTCCTTAAACCATTAATTAAAACATTATATGCTTTTCCTTTTCCTATGTACCCAACGATTCCACACATAAATCAAAGCTCAGAATACAGTATTGTAATCTTGATTTGTTGAGCATCTATAATTGTTCTATTCGCATTAACAGCCGCTCCTGCAGCTAACAAATATAATTGATTAGTATACTCAGGATCATTCATTAATTGATGGAAAAAACGTGTTATGTTAAATGTGTACTCATCTCCCTCAAGGGTTCCTCCAAAATGAACTTCTCCCTCTGCAATATAATCTGTTAAAAATATATTTTCATTATTCTCATTAACTCTAACTAGAAATAGCTTTTCATGAGAAGGATAATCTAGATTATCAACAGGATTTAGTGACATAGTAACTCTATTAATTGCCTTTCCGGATAAAGTGTCTTTAAGAACATCAAGATTTTTTAATAAGATTTTGGCCTTGTAGCCTGCCATAGATTGAATATAAACCTTATTGGAATCGAGTAAATTATTTATAATTGAATTCTTATTATTAAAAAGACTAACTCTTGCGGCATCACCATCTAAAGCTAGATTCAGTGTTAAAACTGAATCCGGATTAGATTGAGTGTGATAATAAATGCTAAATCTAGAATTAGATCCGGAAGGATTAAGATAAAGCATAGTGTTTTGAGAAGAAGCATATAATCCTATACCTTTAAATTGGGTAAGAAAGGTTGTATTGTCAGCTAGATAACCATCTGCGGATAAGTCTAAGATATTCTGCCCAAACGATTTGTTTAAATTTATTTTTAGCATCGGTGATGAAGATGTATCTGGAGAAAGATAAAAAGATTCGACCCAATTCATGGATGCTGGAACAACATTAAATGAATTTGAATAATATATAGAATCCTTATTTATATCTTCCTGTAGCTGTACAACGTCGATACTATTAAAATCTTGTAAATCTCCATAATACCCTGAATAGCTATAAGATAGAACTACTGAATCAGTAATCATAACATCTTGTCCTAAATCGATATTATTTTCTTCAAGTAGTAACTGGGTTATAAAGGTTCCAACATTATATCCAAAAATTGGATCATTTACCTCTCCTAAAATTAAACTTGTAGCTTCATCTGATCTAATTGAATCCTCTGACTCAGTAATAATATCGAAACTAAGCAAAGAATCTGATTCACTAATTATAATCTGGTCAGAAGGTGACTGAAAATCAAGGCCTATAATATTTGGATCTGTACAAGAAAAGAAATATAAGCTACAAAAAAGTGTTAAAAAAAAACTCTTCATGACTCTATTCTGTTAGCGCCAAAACTTCCTCTTTTTTTTCAACAAGTTTGTCATAAAGTTTTTGATATTTCTCCTCATAATCTTCATCTCCAGGATATCTAAGGAATAGTTTTTCGCTAGATTCTATATAATTAAGAATTGAATTATTTATATGAAGAGTTGGTTGAACAATAGCATCAGAATAATCAATAGCAAATTTGTGTAAATTAAGTAATGTTGGTTTCTCAAGTTGAGAAATATCATCGTATTCCAAATTCTCAAACATTAATTTTTCACATAAGCTATCACTTAAAACTCCACTAAATTTACTATTATCAAAAACAGAATAAACTACTTTTGTATTTTCAAAAAGTGGGTCTCTCGAATATAGTTTTTTAATATAAAACGGAACTAAAGAAGAAAACCATCCTTGACAATGAATAACATCTGGTGACCAGCCCAATTTTCTAACAGTTTCTATTACTCCTTTACAATAAAATATTAACCGCTCATCATTATTTGACATAAAATTGCCATCTATATCATGAAATTGTTGTCTTCTAGGAAAATACTCCTCATTATCAATAAAATAAACCTGCATTCTAAGTTGCTGGATAGAGGCTACTTTTATTATAAGCTGATGATCAAAATCATCTATGATAAGATTCATTCCTGATAATCGAATTACCTCATGAAGTTGGTGTCTCCTTTCATTGATAGTTCCGTATTTAGGTAAGAAAATACGTATATCCTTTCCATCTTCTTGTGTTTTTTGAGGCAAATTACTGCCAATATTTGACATCTGATTTTCTGAATTATAAGGAAAAATCTCCTGAGAAACGTATAATACTTTAGTCTTTTCCATCCAATTAATTTTAGCTTACAAAAATATAAAAAAAAATACTTAACATCAAAGCTTTTTAGCGTAGTTTTGTTAGCAATTCTAGAAGATTTTATCATAAGTATGTTAGTTGTTAAAAATAAAGCTAAACTCATTCATTATTTGCAAAAAAATAAGACTTCAATTGGCTTTACCCCGACCATGGGAGCTCTTCATGATGGGCATATTAGCCTTATAAAGAAATCCAAAAAAAGATGTGATATTAGTGTGTGTAGTATTTTTGTTAACCCAACTCAATTTAATAAAAAAGAAGATTTTGTTAGCTATCCTGTTTCTATAAATCAAGACCTTGAACTATTGAAAGAAATAGACTGTGATATAGTTTATTTACCGGAATCAGAAGATTTATATAAAAAAAATGAAAAAATCAAAAAATATGATTACGCGGAACTAACAAATAGTATGGAGGGTAGATTTCGTAATGGACACTTTGATGGTGTAATCACTGTAGTAAAAAAATTCTTCGAAATCATTCAGCCAACTCATGCATTTTTTGGAGAAAAAGATTTACAGCAATTACAAATTATTAAAAAATTTGTTGAAAAGAATCATTTGCCAATCAAAATAATTTCTGGAAAAACAATAAGGGAAAAAAATGGATTAGCAATGAGCTCTAGAAACAGACTGTTAAGTATAGAAGAAAGAAATACAGCCGCTCTATTAAGAAAAAGCTTAATATATTGCAAAAGAAATATGCGCAAAGAATCTATTTTAAATATGAAAAATAAGATTGAAAATGAATTCAAAAAGTGTTCTTGTTTAAGTTTAGAATACTTAGAGTTTGTTTCTCTTGAAAACTTTAAAAAAGTGGTAAGTTTTGGTGAAAAAAATGAAAATGCTATATGCATTGCGGCACATCTAAATAATGTTCGATTGATTGACAATATTATTTTATAATTTTACAAGCATGGGTGAAGAAAATGATGTAGAAATAAAAAATACACGTAAACCATCAAATAAAAAGATATATAACATATTAAAAAATATACTTTTTATATCGCTAGGAATCCTATTGCTAATACTAGCTTTTGATGATTATTTATTTGATGAAGAAAAAAGACATGAATTAATAAGTGGATTTTATCAAATCGAATATCAGTGGGTTATATACTCTATGTTATTTGGATTTTTAGCAATTATTAGCAGAGGCTTAAGATGGGTTCTTTTAATTAACTCGCTAGGCTATACAAGTAATAAAGTGCATAGTATTTATTCTGTTGCTATCGGTTATTTATCCAATACTGCCATTCCTAGATCAGGAGAAATAACTCGCTGTACCTCTTTAAATCAAAAAGAAGGTATACCAATGAATCGATTACTTGGTACTGTAGTATTAGAAAGAATCATAGATTTAGTTATGCTTATTGCTCTTTTATCAATAGGATTTGTGATCAAATTTGAAATGTTTATGAATTTTTTTAGTTCAGTTTCTAAAAAAACTAACAACGATACAATGCTTACTGCATTGTATTTCTTTTTTGTTTCCCTTACCATATCAATAATATTTTTTTACTTCTTTAGAAAGAAATTTGAAAAATATAATTTATATAAGAAACTCAAAAAATTTTTTAGCGGCTTTAAAGATGGGATTAGTAGTATCAAAAAAATTGATAATAAATTATCTTTTTGGCTTCATACTTTATTTATATGGGTTATGTACTTTCTAATGACTTATATTTGTTTTTTATGTATTCCTGAAACAGAAAATTTAACATTAGCAGATGGTATGTTTATTATGCTTGTAGGAGGATTAGGAATGGTTTTTCCATCTCCTGGAGGAATAGGTTCGTATCACTTCTTGGTCTCTCAAGCATTAATGATTATGGGTGTTGGTAGTGCATCAGGGATATTATTCGCAACTACTGTTCATACAGCTCAAACATTGATTGTGCTTATTTTTGGATTGATTTCATTATTTTTACTATTTACTTCAAAAAATAAAAATGCAAACTCTTCAACGACTAGAAAATAAAATCTATACGCTAAAAGCTCTAGACTTTAAAGTAAGGGATTGGAAAAAAAATAAAAAGAAAATTGTGTTTACAAATGGTTGTTTTGATATTTTACATCAGGGACATATTGATATATTGGCAAAATCAGCAGATTTAGGAAATAAATTAATTGTAGCCATAAACTCTGATGATTCTATAAAAAAATTAAAAGGAGATGAGCGGCCAATTACAAAGCAAAAAACAAGATCAATGTTGTTAGCAAGTTTTTCTTACATAGATGCTGTAATAATCTTTGAGGAAGACACTCCACTTAAATTGATTCAAAAATTAATGCCTGATGTATTGGCAAAAGGAGAGGATTATCAAAAACATGATATTGTAGGCTACAAAGAAATAATAGAAAATGGAGGAGATGTTATAACAATACCGCTAACACAAGGGTTCTCTACAACTAATATAGTAAATCAATTAAAAAGATAAATGTCAAAAAAAAATCAAAAAACTTTTTTTTGTCAGAACTGCGGAGCTCAATCTCCAAAATGGTTGGGAAAATGCCCTCAATGCAATGAATGGAATACTTTTGTAGAAGAGATTATTAAAAAAAATAAATTAGAAAAAGGGGGTTATGTAAGCAAGGTAGTTAATAAACCTGCTTTATTAGAAGAAATTGATCAAAGTGATGAAAAACGAATAGTATTATTTGATAAAGAACTTAACAGGGTACTTGGAGGGGGGATTGTTCCAGGTTCTCTTATACTATTGGGAGGAGATCCTGGTATCGGAAAATCTACTCTTTTGCTACAACTTGCATTAACTATTAAAAATAAAAAAGTGCTCTATGTTTCCGGAGAAGAGAGTCAGAAGCAAATTAAAATGCGTGCTGATCGCTTAGAAAAAAAATCTGATCAATGTTTTATACTTACAGAAACATTAACACAAAATATCTTTCAACAAATAGAAAAAATTGAACCAGAAATACTAATTGTTGATTCCGTGCAAACTTTACATACTAATTATATTGAATCATCCCCTGGTAGCGTTTCTCAAATCAAAGCATGTACTGCAGAATTGATTAAATATGCAAAAGAAACAGCAACAGCAGTGTTTCTAATTGGTCATATTAATAAAGACGGCGCAATTGCTGGGCCCAAAATCTTGGAGCATATGGTAGATACGGTTTTGCAATTTGAAGGGGATAGGAATTATATGTATAGGATACTAAGAACGATAAAAAACAGATTTGGCTCTGCTTCTGAGTTAGGAGTATATGAAATGAATCAACGGGGGTTAAGAGAAGTGAGTAATCCATCTGAAATTCTTATTTCAGAAAGAGAGGAAAAATTAAGTGGTGTAGCAGTTTCTGCAACTGCTGAGGGTGCGCGTCCTTTATTAATAGAAATTCAATCATTAGTAAGTTCTGCAGTATATGGAACTCCTCAAAGATCTGCAACTGGATTTGATACAAAGAGAATGAATATGTTATTAGCTGTTCTTGAGAAAAAATGTGGATTTCGATTAGGTTCTAAAGATGTTTTTTTAAATATCACTGGAGGAATAAAAATCGAAGACACGGCAATTGATTTAGCTATTATATGCTCCATACTTTCTTCTGATAGAGATATTGCAATAGACACTCAAACCTGTTTTTCTGGAGAAATAGGTCTCTCAGGAGAAATACGAGCTGTAAATAGAATCAATGAGCGCATATCAGAAGCAGAAAAATTAGGGTATAAACAGATATTTATTTCTAAATATAATAAATTTAGTGACAAAGGACTAGCAATAAAAATTATTACTTGTAGTAAAATTGAAGAGGTTTTTAAATATTTATTTTTAAAAAATTAAATCCCTTAATTTTTAAGAGATTTAAATAGTGTTTCGTATTCTTGAAACCTATGCTCTCGTATTGGGCGAATTTTAGGGTGAGTATCAAAATGTAATAATAAGCAAGGCTTTATATTTTTATAAGAAGATACATACTCGTATCCTACAAGTTCTTTATTTCTAATACGCTGCTTAATTTTATTATGATAAGGATACATTAAAATTCATGCTTTACCTTATAATCATTCGCTTTTCAACTGTTCCGTCATCATAGATGTAGAATAGTGGCTCTTTATTCTCCCCCTTGCGCTCTCTTCCTAATATATCGACAATTTTAATTAGGATTTTACTGTCATTAATCTCAAACAAATTTGAAGGAATATTAACTACATTAAACGAGGCAGTTGTAATGCATCCATTATCATCTATAACATCACACGAATACATTCCGTTAGAAGATGGTGTGATAACTTGAGTATTCTCTCCAGTATTCCATAGAAATGTATATGGTGGAATTCCTCCATTTACACTAGCTGATAAATCAATACCTGATTGGGTAATTAGTGCTGATAGTAATGGGGGCTCGTTGACATAATATGTCTCTGTGGAACTATTTCCGTTTACGTCTGTGACTGTAACCTGATACATGCCGGCAGAAAGATTATATACATCTTGACTATTTGATGTAAATCCATTTGGCCCTGTCCATGAAAAAGTAAAAGGAAAGGCAGTTCCAGTAATTTCTAAAATTATAAATCCGTCTGCTGCTCCGTTACAGCTCACATCTTCGAGTTTGTCAAGATCAACAATTGGTGGAGATATAGAAATGCTAGTGATTGAATTTCCTAGATAATAAGAAATATCTCCATATGGATTTCCTAATGAATCGGCTTCCATTTCTACTAAATTCCAAGTAATTGTTGAATCATTTGTTCTCCATAGATAACGACTCTCCATCCAATATATTCCTCCTCCAGGATCCTGAACCCACTGACTCAATCCCGTTGTTGTGTCTGTCATTTTATAAAATGTATTGTCAAATTCATATGTTTCTTGAAAGATTCTTAATGCATCGAAAGTTCCATTTGGCACCTGTGCCTGCCCCCATCCATCAACTATAAATCTATCATTATTTCCATAAACAGCTTTTATAGAATCAACCATATAGGGTCCTGGCAATCCAATGAGTGAAGATGGTAATGGTGGGTTGATTAATGTGTCCCATTGATAAATAATTTGCGTGCTATTAATTGTATCTAAATAATTAAGAGGCGTAGGTAATAATAATTTGTTATAAGGATATATCATACCTGAATCTACATAGCCAACAGCTGAAAGACCATTGATTGATCTGTTAAGATAATAATAAGTAGCAACATCAAGCTCAACACAAATATTGCTAGTTGGAAAAGTTGCACTATAAGGGGTAGTATTTGGATCAATAAATCCTAAAACCATATCAGGAAATCCAGTAGCATTACTAAAATTCCAAAATTGATTTGCTCCAGCAGTTCCAGCTGAATAGTTAGCAAAATCATAAGCCGTTACAACGGTATCATTTATATTCGGCAAGTTACTACTGTTAATTGTTATTTGTGAAAAACAATAAAAGGGAACAAAAAATGTAAATAATACTAGTTTTTGACATATATATTTCATCGATTTAATATTTGATTTGTATGCTGTTTTGTATCTACTTTAGTAATTATATCATTTATAACACCTTTCTCATCAATTAAAAAGGTGGTTCGATTAATCCCCATATACTCTCTGCCCATAAATTTTTTCATACCCCACACCCCATAATCCTGAACAACTTTCTTTTGTTCATCTGAGATTAAAGAGAATGAAAGATTATATTTTTCGATAAACTTTTGGTGTTTAGCTACACTATCGCAGCTGACCCCTAAAACTTCATATCCTTGCAATTGCAATTCTTGATAATTTTCTGTCAAATTACATGCTTGTGCTGTACATCCAGGAGTCATATCTTTAGGATAAAAATAAAGAATTACTTTTTTTCCTTTAAACTGAGAAAGTGTAATTTTTTCACCATTTTCATCTATAGAATTAATTTCAGGTGCATCGTCTCCTATTTTTAAATGTGTCATATTTTTTAATTTTAGATTAAAGTGTTCCTCTTTTTGCTTGTTCTGCTTCTATAGATTCAAAAAGCGCTTTAAAATTTCCCTTGCCAAAAGATTGCGCTCCTTTTCTTTGAATGATTTCAAAAAACAATGTAGGTCTGTCTGTTAGTGGTTTTGTAAAAATCTGAAGCAAATAACCTTCATCATCTCTATCTACTAGAATCCCATGTTTTTTTAAAGTTAGTATTTCTTCGTCTATTTCTCCTACCCTTTGAAGCACTGTATCATAATAATGGTCTGGGATCTTAAGAAATTCGATTCCTCTTTCTGTCATTTGAGAAACAGTTGATACAATGTCATCAGTTGCAACAGCAATATGCTGACAACCAGGTCCATTGTAAAAATCGAGATATTCTTCAATCTGTGATTTTTTTAATCCTTCTGCCGGTTCATTAATCGGAAATTTTATTCTGCCATTTCCATTTGTCATAACCTTACTCATAAGAGCAGTGTACTGTGTAGAAATGTCTTTATCATCAAAAGTGATTAAATTGGCAAATCCCATAGTTTGGCTATAAAAATTCTCCCAAACATTCATTTCTCCCCAACCTACATTTGCAACCATATGGTCAATATATTTTAAACCTACTTCTGAGGGAGAATAAGAAGAGTCCCACTTCTCAAATCCAGGTAAAAATATTCCATTATAATTTTTTCTTTCTATAAAAATATGAACAGTGTCTCCATAAATCTTAATTCCAGATTTTACAATCATACCGTGACTATCTTCTTCTGTAATTGGTTCTAGATAAGACTCTGCTCCTCTCGAAGTAGTTTCTTCCCAAGCTTTCTTTGCATCTTCTACCCAAAGAGCTATTACTTTAACTCCATCACCATGCTTTTCAATGTGATTACATATCTCTTGATTATCTTGCATCATTGGAGTAGTAAATACTAATCTAATTTTGTCCTGAACAACAACATAGGAAGTTCTATCTTTAACTCCTGTTTCTAAACCGGTATAAGCTAATGATTGAAATCCAAGTGCTGTCTTATAAAAATGAGCGGCTTGTTTCGCATTTCCTACATAAAATTCTACATAATCAGTTCCTAAAAGTGGAAGGAAATCTTTCGCTTCAGGAAATATTTTTTCTATAGTATTTGTCATTTTTTTATTCTAGCCAAGATTTGTGATATTTTCCATCAGATAGTTCAATTGCTGACTTTGTCAGTTTTAATGGAGCAAAAGTATCTACCATAACAGCTAGTTCATCAGTCGATTTTTTACCTATACTTCGCTCAGCAGCTCCAGGATGTGGTCCATGCGGTATTCCTGCAGGATGTAATGATATATATCCTTCATCAACATGATTTCTACTCATAAAATCGCCATCGACATAATATAAAACTTCATCAGAATCTATGTTAGAGTGATTGTAAGGGGCTGGTATAGATTCAGGATGATAATCATACATTCTTGGGCAGAAAGAACAAATTACAAATCTACTTGTCTCAAATGTTTGGTGAACTGGTGGGGGCTGATGCAATCTTCCTGTTATAGGTTCAAAATCATGAATAGAAAATGCGTAAGGAAAATTATATCCATCCCAACCTACAACGTCAAATGGGTGAACAGCATATATATACTCATGAATCATATGCTCTTTTTTGATTTTAATTAAAAAGTCACCTTTAACATCATGTGTCTCCAATTCTTCTGGCACTCTTATATCTCTCTCGCAATAGGGTGAGTGTTCAAGTAATTGGCCAAAATAATTACGATATCTCTTTGGAGAATAAACAGGAGTATAAGACTCTACAAGAAAAAGTCTATTGTCTATAGAATTAAATTTAATAGTATAAATCATTCCTCTTGGTATAACTAAATAATCTCCCTCGGAAAAAGCTATATTTCCTACAAAAGTTCTAAGCACGCCACTTCCTTTATGTACAAAAACAACCTCATCTCCATCTGTATTTTTATAAAAATAGCCTTCTTCCAAATTAGATGGAGCTGCTAATGAAATTGTTAAATCATTATTAGTAAACAAAGCAACTCTACTGTCTAGATGATCATTAATTTTTGGAACATCAAAACCTTTCAATAGATAAGATTTTAAATTTTTATCAACTGCTATTTCAGGAGCAACAGAATAACTTGTTTTAATTTCTTTAACCTGAGTAGGTCTGTGTAAATGATAAAGTAGTGATGACATGCCATCAAAACCAATTGTCCCAAAAAGCTCCTCATAATGTATCTCGCCATTATTTTTTCTAAAAGCAGTGTGTCTTTTTTTTGGAATATCCCCTAATCTATGGTATCTAGGCATTAACTAAAAACTTTTGTGCAAATTACGGATATTTTTTGATAGACAGAAACAATTATTAGACCACTTTTTTTAATAAGTTTGTACAAAAAATAAAAGATGAAAATTGTAACTTACACTAATAAAGGCAACACTGAACTAGGAATAATTGTTGAAAATAACATATATTCATTAAGCTCTATTTCTAATTCTATGAATGAATTTTTGACAATGGGAGAAAGTGCAATGAAAAAAGCTAGGTTAATTGAAGATAAAATAAAAGCAGGATCTTATTCTGATAGTGGGATTAATCTTACTGACTCAAATCTATTAGCTCCTGTTCCGAATCCTCCCTCTTGTAAAGATGCTTATGCTTTTAGGCAACATGTAGCAACAGCAAGAAGAAATAGAGGGGTAGATATGATTCCAGAATTTGATCAATTCCCTATTTTTTACTTTACAAATCACAATGCTATACTAGGTCCTAGTCAAGATATATTATGCATGCCAGATCATATGCAGCGTCTTGATTTTGAATTAGAAGCCGCTATTGTCATTGGGAAAAAGGGGAGAAACATAAAGGCTAGTGATGCGGATAATTATATTGCAGGGTATTTGATTATGAATGATATGAGCGCTAGAGGTCTTCAGATGGAAGAGATGAAATTAAACTTAGGGCCAGCAAAAGGAAAAGATTTTTGTACAATTATTGGTCCATATTTAGTTACTCCTGATGAACTTAAAAATAAAAAAGTTGAAACAATAAATGGTCATACAGGTAACACTTATAGTCTAGAAATGAAATGTTGGGTTAACGGAGAGTTAGTTTCTCAAGGAAATATGCGAGATATGAATTGGACATTTGCTGAGATTATCGAAAGATGTGCATACGGAGCAGATATTTTGCCAGGAGATGTTATTGGTTCTGGAACGGTAGGAACTGGTTGCTTTTTAGAACTAAATGGTACAAATAAGCTTAAGGATCCGGAATATACTCCTGTTTGGCTACAAGATGGAGATGTAATAGAAATGGAGATTGAGTGTTTAGGAAGAATAAAAAATAAAGTTGTGCTAGAAAATACTTCGCATTCTTTATTTGCATTAAAAAAGAATATGTAGATAAATGTTAACAGTTGATCCTAAAATAGAAACAACAAAAACTATTCATAGATACCTACTTGGATCTGTCGCTCCAAGGCCAATTGCTTTTGCAAGTACTATTAATGAAAATGGTGATTTAAATTTAAGTCCATTTAGTTTTTTTAATGCGTTTAGTGCAAATCCTCCGATTTTAATTTTTTCTCCGGCCAGGAGAGTGAGGGATAATACTATTAAACATACATTAGAGAATGTTTTGAAAAATAAAGAAGTTGTTATAAGCATTGCTTCTGCAGAAATGGCGCAGCAAGTTTCTTTAAGTAGTGTTGATTTTGAAAAAGGCATTAGCGAGTTCTCAAAAGCGGGATTTACACCAAAAAAATCTACAACAATAAAGCCTTACTGTGTTGAAGAATCCCCTGTAAATTTTGAATGTAAAGTAAATCAAGTTATAGAATTGGGGACTCAAGGTGGTTCTGGAAATTTAGTTGTCTGTGAAATTTTAAAGATGCACATTAAGGAAGAAGTCTTGGATGAAAAGAAAAATATTGATCCAATTAAATTAAATCACTTATCTAGACTTGGGGGTAATTGGTATGGAAAATCAACAGAATCTAGTTTGTTTAAAATACAAAAGCCTATTGGGAAAATGGCGATAGGAATAGATAGTTTACCTGAAGAGATAAGGCTTAGTACTGTTCTTTCTGGAAGTGATTTAGCGATTTTAGCTAGTGTTGAAAAAATACCGGAAAAACAAGAGCTAACAAAATCAATTAGTACAAAAGAAAAACATATTTTAGCAAAGAACTTATTAGAAGAGGGGGATGTTTTAGAGGCATGGAAAATATTATTATAAAAAACTTAAAAAAATTATTATGGCTTTTGAATTACCAGAATTAAATTATGCACATGATGCACTTGAACCTCATATTGATGCTCAGACTATGCAAATACATCATGGGAAACATCATAATGGATATACAAACAATTTAAATAATGCTATTGCAGGAACAGATTATGAAAATAAGTCAATAGAAGAAATCTTAAGAACTCCTGGAATATCTGGTGCTGTTAGAAATAATGCAGGAGGGTACTATAATCACTGTTTATTTTGGAATATAATGAGTCCGAACGGCGGAGGTGAACCTGGAGAAGAATTATTAAACGCAATTAATTCACAATATGCGTCATTTGATAACTTTAAAGGAGAGTTTTCAAAGGCTGCAGCAACTCGTTTTGGATCTGGATGGGCATGGGTTTGTGTAGTAGAAGGAAAATTGTCTATTTGTTCAACTCCAAATCAAGATTGTCCATTAATGCATGGAGAATGTGGAGGAACCCCGATATTAGGATTAGATGTTTGGGAACATGCGTATTATTTAAACTATCAGAACAGGCGTCCAGACTATATATCTGCTTTTTTTAATGTTGTAAATTGGGAAGAAGTTGAAAAAAGATATAGGGCTGCGTTATAAATATTTTATATTTGCGAAATCAATTTAAAAAATAAATAAAAAGAAAATGAAAAAATTAATTGCACTATTTGCGCTATTAGCTATAAGTATACTTGGAATACATCATGTAAGCGCTCAAGAAGATACAATTGCAAATGATACTGTAGTAACGGAACAAGTGGAAGAATCTGCAGTTGAAGAAACTGTTGATGTTATAGAAGAACAAAAGCCGTCATTCCATCAAATTATCAAAACAAAATTCATTGAGGGTGGTCCTGAATTCATGGGTATTGTCCTTATGTGTTTAATTCTAGGGCTGGCTCTTGCTATTGAGAGAATTATTTATCTTAACCTTGCTACAACTGACACAAATAAATTATTAAATAATGTAGATGAGGCGTTGGCAAATGGAGGAGTGGAAGCTGCAAAAGATATATGTAGAGATACCAAAGGACCTGTGGCATCTATCTTTTATCAAGGATTGGATCGAAGCGATGAAGGAATCGATATGGCAGAAAAATCGATAGTTTCATACGGATCAGTTCAAATGGGTCTATTAGAAAAAGGTCTTTCTTGGATTCAGTTATTTATTGCGCTTGCTCCTATGCTTGGATTTATGGGAACTGTAATTGGTATGATTGGTGCATTTGATGCAATTGAAGCTGCTGGAGATATATCTCCTTCCCTTGTAGCTGGAGGTATTAAAGTTGCTCTTTTAACTACTGTATTTGGTCTAATTGTAGCTATTATATTACAGATATTTTACAATTATTTGGTTTCAAAAATTGATAGCCTTGTAAATGATATGGAAGATGCCTCAATATCCTTAATTGACTTATTAGTAAAGCATAAAAAATAATTATATGGATTTTTTAAAGAAAAATTGGTTTATAATAATAGGTATTGTTTTTTCTTTTATTGCTATAACTAGTGGAGAAAATCTTGGATTGATAATAGCATATCTACTAGTAGCTTCCGCAACTTTAACTATACTAGTTTTTGGAGTTAAAAAGGCTTTTGATGCTACAAATAGAAAAAAAACCATGTATAAAATTGGTGGACTCTTTGTTATTGGCTTGATCTCCTATTTTCTAGCTTCTCAAAATCTTTTTCTAAATGATGAGATTAAAGGTATTTATGATAAGTATGGAGTTACATCAGCTACTTCTAAACAAGTTGGAATGGGTTTATGGATTTTCTATATTGTATTAACTGGGGCAATTGTTTCTATTATAGCTAGTCCTTTTCTGTCTAAATCAGATTCGAAATAAAATGGCTCGAACAAGAAGAGGCTTACAGGAAATTAATGCAGGATCAATGGCAGATATTGCCTTTTTACTACTTATCTTCTTTTTAGTAACAACAACGATGGACGTAGATACTGGAATTGCTAGGAAATTACCTCCTATGCCTGAAGAAGAGCAGCCACCACCAGACATTCTTGCTAAAAATATTTTTCAAGTGAGAGTTGGAGCTGGGGATGTAATGTTATTTGAAGATGAATCTGGAAAAAAGGTACGAGGATCGATTGAAAATTTAAAAGAGGCAGCAAAAATGTTTATTGATAACAATGGTGTTAATCCTAATCATTCTGAAAATCCTGATAAAGCTATAATATCTTTAGTTAATGATCGAGGAACATCTTATAAAATGTATGTTCAGGTTCAAAACGAACTTACTGCTGCATACAATGAGCTAAGAAATGATGCATCTCTTAATAAATTTGGTAAGAGATATATTGATTTATCAAAAGAAGATAAAAAGACAATAAAAAAGATGTATCCTCAAAAAATATCAGAGGCTGAACCTATATCAAGTGGAAGATAACAATGAGTAAATTTAGAAAAAACGGATCAAAAAAAATGCAAGCAATATCGACTGCTTCTCTTCCTGATATTGTCTTTATGCTCTTATTCTTTTTTATGGTTACAACCGTCATGCGAGAAACTACTCTTTTTGTTCAAGTTAAAATACCTGATGCAACTGAAATTAAAAAAATGGAGAAAAAAAGCTTAGTAAGCTATATTTATATTGGACCACCTGTTGAAAGAATGCAAGAAATGCATGGTACTGCTCCAAGAATTCAATTAGATGATTCTTTTGCGAAAGTATCTGATATCCAAGAATTTATTACGCAAGAAAGAGAGGCAAGAGATGAAAAAGAAATTCCATACATGACAACATCAATTAAAGCAGATGAAACGGTTAAAATGGGAATTATAACAGATATAAAGCAAGAGTTAAGAAAAGTTAATGCTTTAAAAATTAATTATTCTACAAGAAAAAGGGAAAGGGATTAATGATTCTTAATTCACTTTTTTATTCATAGATTTTTTAAATAAAAAAATAAGTAAAAAAACTGCAAACAAGCTGATTATTGCTTCCTTCCAGTTCAATAATCCATTTTGTTCTAAAAACTTCTCTTTGTTTGAATAAAACAACAATACAACAATGGCATTATTAATGAAGTGGATGAAAATAGGAATAAATAAATTTTTAGACCAATAAAATAAATATCCTAATAATAATCCAAGAGCAAATCTTGGCAGTATACCAGATAAATCAAAGTGTACTAAGCTAAAGATTAAAGAGCTTAACACAATTGATATGCTTGGTTTTGATAACCATTTTAATAATCTACTTTGAATAATACCTCTAAAGATTAGCTCTTCTCCAATTGCAGGTATAAAAGCAATTATAATTAAGTTTAGTGCTGTATCAAGAAAAGTTTCAGAGTGTAAAATTCTATTTTGAAAATCAATTAATTCTAAATTCGGAGAGAAGATAAATTGATTAATTTGAGATAAAAACGCAATAAGCGGAATGATGCAAATAATCAGACAAAGAGATATAAGAAGCGATTGTCTATTTGGTAACTTATCAATTTTTACATCAAAATCATAAATATAAATAAATGCAAATGATGGAATTATAAATAGAAATATATGGGAAAATAAAACCTGTATCTTTTCAAAGATTAGCTTGTCAAAATTTAAAATATTATCTGCTAAAGAAATAAAAACGATTCCAATTAAAAAACTCATCATTATAAACAAACAAAATAAAATGTTTTTCTTTGGATGTTGCTTAAATGTATTTTTTATAAAAGACATAATTTTTATTTTTGCAAATGTATGGATGTAAAAATAGGAAATCTTAATCTGGGATCTTTTCCTTTACTTTTAGCGCCTATGGAAGATGTTAGCGATCCTCCATTTAGAGCTCTCTGTAAAGAAAACGGTGCAGATGTAATGTATACTGAATTTATTTCATCTGAAGGGTTAATTAGAAATGCTGAAAAAAGTGTTCAAAAATTAGATATCTACCCATTCGAAAAACCAATAGGAATACAAATATTTGGAAACAATATTGACTCAATGAAAGAAGCGACAGAGATATGCGAAAAAGCTAATCCTGATATAATTGACATCAATTATGGTTGTCCAGTAAAAAAAATAGCTTGTAAAGGTTCGGGGGCTGGAATTTTACAAGATATACCGAAAATGGTTTCAATGACAAAAGAGATTGTTAAGACAACGAGCCTTCCTGTGACTGTGAAAACTAGATTAGGTTGGGATGATAGTACTAAATATATTGTTGAGATAGCTGAGAGACTACAAGATATTGGGATAAAAGCAATATCAATTCATGGAAGAACGAGGAAACAAATGTATAAAGGGGATGCTGACTGGACTCTTATAGGAGAAATAAAAAATAATCCGAGAATGAATATTCCTGTTTTTGGAAATGGAGATGTCGATTCTCCAATAAAAGCAAAAGAAATGAAAGAAAAATATGGTGTTGACGGGATTATGATTGGAAGAGCTGCAATTGGATATCCCTGGATATTTAATGAAATTAAACACTATCTTAAAACTGGTAAATTAAAAAAGGGTCCTGATATGAATGAAAGGATACGGGTATGCAAAAATCATCTAAAGCACTCTATTGCTTGGAAAGGTGAGCGTCTTGGAGTAGTTGAAACTAGAAGGCATTATACTAATTATTTTAGAAGTATTCCAAATTTTAAACCTTACAAAAAAATTCTTGTTTCATGTGATAATCCTAAAGAGATCTTTTCTACTCTGGATGAGATTTCATTTAAATTCTCTGAAACTACTTTTGACTAACTATTCTTTTTACTAAAATCTTAGAAGGATACCAAGAAGAAATCCCCCCTATAAATATAGTAACCATAAATATAATTAGAATATCCAAATACTTGATAGAAATTGGATATTGATCAATGACAAAATTACCTTGCATCCTAACTATTCCATAATTCATTTGCAAATAAGCAATAGTTAATCCAAGAAATAAACCGAAAATAGCTCCTAAAGTTATTGTAATGAAGCTTTTTAAAAAAAATATTTTTTGTATCTGCTTTTCTTCTGATCCTAAACTTTGGAGTATTTTCATGTCATTCTTTTTGCTTATTAATGACATTGTAAGCAATCCGATAATATTAAATGTTGCAATTATTATGATAAAAAATAAAATTGAGAAAACTGTTAATTTTTCTGTATAGAGCATTTTGTATAAAAATTTATTTTGCTGTAAACGATTCTGAACGAGATAACTTTTGCCTAATTCATTTTCTAAGATATTTTGAGTGTATTCAACCTCAGTTCCTGAATAAACTTCTATAGCAGATACAGATTTAGGCTTATTTAAAAGATCCTGCATAAATTGAATTGTAACTAATATATACTTGTCGTCTATATCAGGTCTAATGGTAAAAATTCCAACTGGTATTATTTGAGATTCTTTTATAGCACTTGTGCTTAACAAGTGTTTTGATTCTCGATTGGGAAGGTAAATCGAAATTATATTGTCTGTCCAAGGTGTTGGATTTGGTTGTAAAAAAACGCTATCTTCTAAAAGTGAAATCTTACTCTTTAAATATTTTCCAATAATTGCAAATTGAGTAATCGATAAACTATGCTTTTCTTTAAAAGAATCAAAATAATCACCATAAATAAGAATCTTATTTTCTTTTTTTGCTATTAATGAATCTTTGGTGATTCTCTGTTTATACGAATAGCTCACTCCCTTCAAATTTACCACATAATCCTTTTCTTGGTATCTTAAAAGGGCCTTCTCCTCTAAAATTAAAGAATAATTTAAATCATTTTTCTTTAAGATTGGAAGTACATCTGAATATTCAAAAGTCTTTCCTTCAACAGATGTAATTTTTATCTCGGGATCAAATTTATTTTGCATTTTTAAGACTAAATCTTCAAAGCCATTAAAAACAGAAATAATAATAACTAATGCCGCTGTGCCAATAGCTACTGCTATTAAAGAAGTGATTGAAACTAAATGAACTAATTTATTTTTTTTTGTGTTGTATAAATATCTGGTTGCTAAAAAAAAAGAAAAATACCCCATAGTTTACTTTTTCAAAAGCTTCTCTATCTCATCAGAATATTCTGCTGAGTCGTCTAAATAAAATTGTAAATCGGGAACTATTCGTAACTGATTGCGTATTTTTTTTCCTAAATCTAGCCTAATATTTGACTTGATTTTATGAATTAACTCCAAAACTTTTTCTGGGTTTTTTGCAGGAAAAATACTTAAAAAAATTTTCGCATACGCGAAGTCAACACTTATACGAACCGCTGTAATGCTAACTATTATTCCATTAAAAAAATGTTGGTAATCATGTTGGAGTATATTTGCTAACTCTTTTTGAATCAGTCTAGAAACTTTATCTTTTCTGTTAGATTTCATATTGCAATAATACTCAATACTAATCGTTATTCCTATCTTTAACTATCTTTGTCATATGTCTTATTTTTTAAGGATTCTCAAATATGTAAAACCTTATACGTCATACGTATTGCTGAATATCTGCTCGAATTTAATAAGTATCGTATTTTCTTTAGTATCTCTTACAATGGTTATACCATTTTTAAATATATTATTTGATTCTGAAAGAAAAACATATGTATCTACTGAATTAGGATTTAGCCCAGAATCATTGAAAGAAAATTTTTATATTCTGATCAATAAATTGATTGATTATAAAGGTAAAGAGGAGGCTCTGTTGTTTATTTGCCTACTAGTTCTTGTAGCGTTTTTTATTAGAAATCTATTTCGTTATTTAGCTCTGTTCTTTTTATCTCCTGTAAGAAATGGTGTTATTCATGATATACGAAAAGATCTTCATGATAAAACTATATCTCTTCCTATTGGTTATTTTAAAGAAAGGAGAAAAGGGGATATTTCTTCAAGAATGACAAATGATTTAGTAGAAGTAGAGTGGTCAGTTATGGGGTGTATAGAAATGATTTTTAAAGATCCTGTCCAAATTATTATTTATTTGACAGCACTAATAATTATCAGTCCAGAATTAACTTTATTTGTGACAATAATGTTTCCTGTAACTGGATTTATTATTGCTAGGATAGGAAAAAGCCTAAGAAAATCTTCTAAAAAAGGACAGCGTCAAATAGGAAAATTATTGTCGATTATAGATGAAAATATCTCAAATCTACGAGTTATAAAATCCTTAAATATTCAAAAGTTCAGTAATAAGAAATTTGAAAAACAAAGTCTAAATTATAGTAATACGATGACTTCTCTTCTAAGAAAAAAAGACCTATCCTCTCCAATGAGTGAGTTTCTTAGTACTGTTGTTATGGTTGTCATTATGTGGTTTGGAGGAAAGTTGGTATTAGGGGGAAGCAGTCATGTACTTCCTGAAGAATTTATTGCTTATATATTAATATTTTCTCAAATTATTCCTCCTGCAAAATCACTGACATCCTCATATTACCTTATACAAAAAGGAAGTGCTGCAGCTGAAAGAATATATGAAATACTAGATATTGTTACTTTTTCTAATAATAAAAAACAGAATTTGTTTTTAAAAGATAAAATAAAGTTTGATAAAGTTTGTTTTAGGTATGACAGGAAAGATATTTTGAAAAATATTAGCTTTGACATTCCAGTAGGAAGTAAAGTAGCTATTGTAGGAAGGTCAGGAAGCGGAAAATCAACAATTGCAGATCTACTAATAAGATTTTATGAACATGAAGAAGGAGAAATCTCTATTGATGGAGTAAATATTGAAGAGTTTTCAAAAAAAGATATAAGACTGTTAATTAGTACGGTTAATCAAGAATCTATTTTGTTTAATGACACTATTTTAAATAACATAAAGATGGGTAATCTTTCTGCAAGTGATAAAGAGGTTATTTCAGCAGCTAAAGTTGCAAATGCTCATGACTTTATAATTAATACAGAAGATGGATATCAAACAAAAATTGGTGACAGAGGGATTAAATTATCAGTTGGTCAAAGGCAAAGGATTGATATCGCAAGAACAATTCTAAAGAATCCTAGAATACTTATTTTAGATGAAGCAACCTCTTCATTAGACAGTGAATCTGAAAAACTTATAAAAGATGCTTTGATTAATGTTATGGAAAAAAGAACTTCTTTAATTATATCCCATAGATTCTCTCTTATTAAAGATGTTGACCTTATACTTGTAATTGATAATGGGGAAATTATTGAAAAAGGTACGCATGAATCTTTAATACAAAAAGAAGGCCTGTATAAAAAAATGTATGAACTTCAATCTTTTAACTAGAAAAGAAAATCATTATATGGATACCTCTTTATATGCAACTCTTTAACTTTTTTATAAATTATTTCTTGTAAACTATTGATACTATATTGATTTAATGCAGATATAAATACTACATTTTTACCAATTGTAGACATCCAAGTTTTTTTTAATTCTTTAAGACAAGTATTATTATTTGTTTCGTTAAATAAATCTATTTTATTAAAAACATAGATAACGGGTTTGTCTGTAGATTCTATCTCGATCATTGTTTTATTTACGACCTGCATATGTTCTTCAAAGCTTGGACTAGAAATATCAATAACATGTACTAATAAATCAGACTCTTTTGCTTCGTCTAAGGTAGATTTAAAAGATTCGATTAACTGATGGGGTAGCTTTCTAATAAAACCTACAGTATCAGATAGTAAAAAGGCTAGATTTTTTATAACAACCTTTCTCACTGTGGTGTCTAGTGTTGCGAAAAGTTTATTTTCTGCAAAAATATCTGATTTACTTATACGATTCATGAGCGTAGACTTTCCGACATTTGTATAGCCAATAAGAGCCACTCTAATCAAAGCACCTCTTCTTTTTCTCTGAGTCAAGCTTTGCTTTTGAATCTTTTGGATTTTATTTTTTAGTAGACTTATCTTGCTTTTTATTATCCTTCTGTCGGTTTCGATTTGTGTTTCTCCAGGCCCCCTCATTCCAATACCTCCTTTTTGTCGCTCAAGATGAGTCCACATTCTAGTTAATCTGGGGAGTAAATATTGATATTGAGCAAGCTCAACTTGAGTTCTAGCTGTAGCGGTTCTAGCTCTTGAAGCGAAAATGTCAAGAATTAAATTACTTCTATCTAAAATCTTGCATGAAAATATTCTTTCTAAATTACGAATCTGGGTTGAACTTAATTCGTCATCAAAAATAATCATGTCTGACTTGTTTTCCTTACAAAAGGAATAAACTTCTTCAATTTTTCCTTTTCCAATAAACGTTTTTGGATTTGGAAAGGGTAATTTTTGCAAAAACTGCTTTATTGGCTTTGCTCCAGCTGTTCTAGTTAAAAATGATAATTCTTTTAAAAATAAAAGAACCTTTTCTTTATTAACATCTGGAGTAATCAAGCCAACTAAGACTGCTTTTTCTTGCATACTCCAAATAGTAGTTAAATTTTTTAATCTTTTTTTCGTCTAGCATCAATAAAGCTTTTGACAAACATTACCATTGCAAAAATTCCTGTTAAAAGCATAATTGAAACTCGTAAAATACCCATACTGTCATCATCAGCAAGAGCGCTTTTTAAAGGCTTTACATAAAGTGCTATTACTGTAACCAATGTCAGAAAAACAGCAATATGAGCAATTATTTTATTTTGATTCCTTACTCCTTTATTGCAAAGTAAAAGTAATACTCCAAAAACTGTAGGGATTAAAGGCGTCCACTCCCATTCATTTGAATTAGCATTAACTACAAAATAACCCCATAAAGAAACTACTATAAGTGTTATAGAATTAATAAGGTTTGCGCGTGTTGCGTTCATAAATATACTTGTTAATTATTATGAAACAAATTAACAAAATAAATATCATAAAAAAATACTATTTTCACACCTTTATAGATATCTATGTATAGAGCTTTTTTAATTGTTTTGTTTTACATACCTTTTGTTAACGCTCAAGAAAATTATCCTATTAATGGAATCAAAGACAATTACAATCCTATATATGCCTTTACCAATGCGCATATAATTATAAGTCCGGAAAAAGAAATTTTGCAAGGAACGCTATTGATTCAAAATGGAAAAATACTAAAAGTAGATAGTGTTGTTGAAATTCCAAAAGGTTCAATTGTTAAAGATTTAGATGGAAATTATATTTACCCATCATTTATTGAATTATACTCAAACTATGGAGTAGAAAAATTACCATCTGTAACGTATTCTAGAAAGCCACAATATAAAACCAACAAAAAGGGTCCTTATCATTGGAATCAATCGATTCGCTCTGAGTTTAAAGCTTGTGATTACTTTAAAAACGACTTTGCTATTGCAAAAAAATACCAGGAAATAGGTTTTGGTTCAGTATTAGTGCATCGAAAAGATGGTATTTTTAGGGGTAGTGGGGCTCTTGTTTTGCTATCAGATGAAAAAGAAAACAATAATATAATTATTGATGAAGCTGCCTCATTTTATTCTTTCAAGAAAGGGAGTTCTCGTCAAACATATCCCACATCTCTTATGGGAGCTATTGCATTAATTAGACAAACTATTTTAGATGCAGAATGGTATAAAAAAAAGAAATCAAACGCTCTTGATCTTACTCTTAATTCTTACAATCAACAAAAGAGTCTGCCTCAAATATTTGAAAGCAAAGATGCTTTAGACTACTCTCGTATATATAAAATTGGTGATGAGTTTGAAATTGACTTCATAATAAAAGGAAACGGTAAAGAGTATTCAAGAATTGATGAAATTAAAAATACGGGTTACCCTATAATTCTTCCAATTAATTTTCCAAAAAATTATGATGTGTCAGATGCAGAAACTATAGATTGGATTTCATTGAAAGAACTTAAGCATTGGGAAACAGCTCCTTACAATCCAATAATCTTACAAAAAAATAATATTACTTTTTGCCTCTCTTCTTCAGGGTTAGAAAATAAAACAGCTTTTTTAAAAAATTTGAGAGTTACAATTAAGAACGGTCTAAGTAAAAAAGTTGCTTTAAAGGCATTAACGATTAATCCTGCAAAATTAAGTAATTGCGAGCATTTACTAGGCTCATTAGAAAAAGGGAAAATTGCAAATTTTATTATAACTTCTGGGGATATTTTTGAAGATGGAATAATTTATGAAAACTGGGTTAATGGAGAAAGAAACGTGATTTCTAAAAAACAAATTGATGTAAGTGGGTATTATACATTTAACTCTTATCATTTTATAAATTCTTCTGTAAAGATAGTCGATAATTTAGGAGATATAACTGCAACTATAGCTGACATAGATTCATTACCTATTAAAATACAGCTTAATGATAAAGAGTTAGTTTTAGCAAGTCCAAATGGGGGTTATAGGTTAATTGGAACCTATAATAATGGATCTATCACTGGATCATACCAAGATATTAGTGGTAAATATTTTCATTTTGAGATGAATAAAGATTCGTTAATAAATAAAGATAAAAAAAGAGTGAGTAATAACAATGAGTATACAATTCCTTCTATTTGGAAGCCCAATCAATCATTTGGCTCTAAAGAAGACAGAATGGCTAAATCTGTTGTTTTTAGAAATACAACTGTTTGGACAAATGAAAAAATTGGAATTCTTGAAAATACTGACGTTTTAATACAGGGAGGAAAAATTATAGCAATTGGAGATAAATTGGATTTATCTACACTTTTAGAAAATGAAAAGGTTGAAGAAATTGATGCAACAGGAAAGCACTTAACATGTGGAATCATAGATGAGCATTCTCATATTGCAATATCAAGAGGTGTAAATGAAGCCTCAGAATCTGTAACTGCAGAAGTGAGTATTGGTGACGTTATAAATCCTGAAGATATAAATATATATAGGCAAATTGCAGGTGGGGTTACAGTAGCTCAACTTTTACACGGATCAGCTAATCCAATTGGAGGTCAATCTGCAATAATTAAGCTTAGATGGGGGTCTTCAGCTGAGAAGATGAAAATCGAAGGAGCCGATGGATTTATAAAATTTGCATTGGGGGAAAATGTCAAGCAGAGTAATTGGGGGGATGAGAATACAATTAGATTTCCACAAACTCGTATGGGTGTTGAACAAGTCTTCTATGATGCATTTTATCGGGCAAAAGATTATGAAGAAAAATGGAAAAAATACAATTCTTTAAGTCTTAGAAAGAAAAGAAATGTTGTTCCTCCTAGAGAGGATTTAGAATTAAATGCTTTAGTGGAAGTTTTAAATTCAAAAAGATTTATTACCTGTCATTCATATGTTCAATCTGAAATCAATATGTTAATGCATGTTGCTGATTCTATGGGATTTACAGTTAATACATTTACGCATATTTTAGAGGGATATAAAGTTGCTGATAAAATGAAAAAACATGGTGCTGGAGCATCTACTTTTTCAGATTGGTGGGCATATAAATTTGAAGTAAATGATGCTATTCCACATAATGCGGCATTATTGCATAACTCAGGGGTTTTAACTGCAATTAATTCAGATGATGCAGAAATGGGAAGGAGGTTAAATCAAGAAGCTGCAAAAGCAATTAAATATGGTGGTGTTTCGCAAGAAGAAGCTTGGAAGATGATTACTTTGTATCCTGCAAAACTTCTTCATTTAGATCATAGATTAGGTAGCGTGAGTGTAGACAAAGATGCTGATATAGTATTATGGTCTGACAATCCTCTTTCTGTATATGCAAAAGTTGAGAAAACATACATTGATGGTATTCTCTATTTTGATCAAAATCAAAATAGAGAATTGTTAGCTAGGGATAAAAAAGAAAAAATGAGAATAGTTACAAAATTACAGCAAATGCCTTCAAGCGAAAGTGTAAAAAAAATATCTAAAAAAAATAAACTGTATCATTGTGATACTATAGAACATTATGAATAGCTATATTATTAAACTAATAATAATTTTATTGCTACCGATTTCAGTATATGGGCAAAAACCGGTTCTTTATATTGGAGCTACTGCGCACTTAGGAAATGGGGAAAAAATTGAAAATTCTGCAATTAGCGTATTAAATGGGAAGTTTGAATTGGTTGCAAACGCATCAACTATCAGAATAAATCCTGCTTCTTTCGATACAATAATTCGTCTATATGGAAAAAAAATATATCCAGGATTTATACTTCCAAATACCACGCTTGGAATTACTGAAATTGACGCAGTAAGAGCAACAAATGACTATCTTGAAGTAGGAGATTTTAATCCAAATGTTAGGTCTTTGATTGCCTATAATACAGATTCTAGAATTACAAAAACAGTAAGAACGAACGGAATTTTAATCGCACAAACTACACCGAGAGGAGGTTTAGTTTCAGGTCAATCTTCGGTTCTTTATTTAGACGGAGGAAATTGGGAGGATGCTATTTGTAGAAAAGATGATGGTATTCACATAAACTGGCCATCTTCACTGCATGCATATGAAAATGATGAAAATCAAACTGAATACGAAAATCGAGTTCAGAGACTAATTGATTTCTTGGAAAAAGCACATTCATATGCAAAATATCATTCTGTGAAAGATTTGCGAATGGAAAGTATGTTAGGATTATTTCAAGGAACTAAAACACTTTATATTCATGCAAATATTGCAAGAGATATAAGAAAATCAATAACTGTTTCTAAAAAATTTAATATTAAAAATTGTGTAATTGTAGGTGGAGAAGAGGCTGTTTTAGTAGAAAAAGATTTAAAAAAATTAAATGTTCCGGTTATTCTAAACAGACTACATAGATTGCCAAAAAGTCAAGATATTGATATTGAAGATCCTTTTAGGCAACCAAAAAAGCTAAAAGAGCTAGGAGTTTTATTTTGCTTTAGCTATGAAGGTGATATGGAGGCTATGGGGGCCAGAAATCTATCATTTACTGCAGGTACTGCTGTAGCTTATGGATTATTGTATGAAGATGCTATTTCTGCATTAACTTTAAATACTGCAAAAATACTTGGTATAGATGATAGGCTAGGATCTATAGAAACAGGAAAAGAAGCTACTTTTTTTATATCAAGTGGGGATGCTTTGGATATGAGAACCAATAATGTAGAGCAAGCTTTTATTAATGGTGTTTCGGTTGATCTTGATAATCATCAAAGTTCATTATTTGAGAAATACAAATAAAATTACACTTAATTAATATCCAATATTTTTT
>MDTE01023445.1_pt1 | contig 27900 bp, 28 predicted proteins | sample 811231 | NCBI WGS metagenome assembly MDTE01 (sample SAMN05326651, study PRJNA326480) | marine metagenome | isolation source: seawater | place: Indian Ocean: Red Sea | collected 2010 | reverse complement strand
CTTGCACCATTCGCCTAAAAATAAAACTTTATTTTCGTCTAAAGGCCAAGATTCCTTTAATGCTGTTGTTATTAATATCCGTTCTGATGAGTCTAATTTATTAATTGACATCAAAAAAATACTAATTTTGTAAATGCTGTCTTAGTTTTTTAGAAATTTTAACTTCATCATCTAAAATTATTTTGATTCCATCGCCCATTGCCATCTCTATCTTCCTTACTGTGCTTACAAGTTGTTTTAAACCATTAGGCTCTATAGATGCAACTTGATCTGAACCATACATGCATCTATCTAAAGTTATATGTCTTTCTAAAGATGTTATCCCATTGGCAGCAGCAGCATATGATATCGCAAGACCATTCTCGTGGCCACTATAACCTACATTACAATTGAACTTTTCTCTAAGTGTTTTAATAACATTTAAATTTGCATCTCGATCATTCATTGGATATGTAGAAACTGTATGCATTAATTCAAATGAACAGTTATGCTTCCTGAAAATATCTACAGCCTTTTGAATATCATCATAAGTACTCATGCCAGTTGAAATAAATGTATGCTTTCTTTCTTTAGCAACTAGTTCTAAAAGCTGCTCATATACAATCAGAGCAGAGGCTATTTTATTATATTTGCAATTAAATTGATTTAAAAATTCTTGACTGTCTAAGTCCCACGCAGAGGCAAACCATTCAATATCTATTTTTTTGCAATAGTTAGAGATTTCAATATAATCATTTTTATTAAACTCCAATCCTTTTTTTTGATCTTCTTGAGTTTCACCCCAAGGACTTTGCCTTGAACTTGCTAGATACTCAGGCGAATAAACTTTATATATATTTCTTTTTTGAAATTTTACTGCATCACAACCGCATTCTTTGGCTGTTTTAATTAACTCTTTGCAAATATTTAAATCACCATTATGGTTGATACCAATTTCAGCAATTATAAAAATACCCATTTTTTTTTAATTTCCTTATTATATTAAGTCTAATAATTCGTTTTTTTCAATATTATTTCTGGAAATTAATATCTCTATAAAATCCCTAACAAATCCATGTCCCCCTTTTGAATTAAGAACTATATCAGCCTTATTTTTTATCAGATCATGAGCATCAATTGGTGCAACTGATGTTCCCACGTATTCCATTGCTTTTAAATCATTAAGATCATTTCCTAAATATATTATGCCTTCTCTTTTATAAACACTCTCAGGAAATTTAGTCTCAAGATATTTCTTTATAAAATCTAATTTGTTTTTAATGCCATATTCACAATGGATCTTCAATTTTTTTGCTCTAGAAAGAACGACCGGATTGCTTTCTGTTGAAAGAATAAAGAAATCTAAGGGCCAGTTTTTTTTCTTTATGAATCTTTTTAATATATCTAGACCTAAACTATCAGCTCTACTACATTGAACTGATTCTAATCCTTCTTGATTAATAAAAACTTTATTATCAGTAAACACACCATCAAAATCAAATATCAATGTATGAATTTTGTTCCATGTTGGTAAATTTCTTTGTTTCAAATTCTCAAATCCTCAATCATTTCGCAAATAATATGAATGATTAATATGTGTATTTCTTGAATACGAGCAGTTGATTTTGAAGGGACTAAGATTGAATTTTTTGAGATTTTCTTTGCTTCTCCACCAAATCCACCAAGTAATGACAAAGTATTTATTCCCAAAATATTCGCCTTATTAATTGCATTTATAATGTTTCTGCTATTACCAGATGTTGATATTGACACCAAAAGATCTCCTCTATTCCCTAAAGCCTCTAGCTGCCTAGAAAAAATGTCATTAAAACTATAATCATTTCCAATACAGGTTAATGAAGAGGAGTCTGTCGTTAATGCAATAGCCTTAAAAGGAGCCCTATCTTTTTTAAAACGTCCAACTAGTTCAGCTGCAAAATGTTGAGAATCTGCTGCACTGCCACCATTCCCGCATAATAAAATACATGATTTATTCAATATTGTTTCTTTTACTATTTGGATAGATTCTTCTAAGCTTGTGTAGAAATCCTCCCCAAAATTTTTGATCACATTTTCATGTTCAAGTACTATTGATTTAATATTATTAATTTCCAAAAAATTAAATTTGCATTTTGTAACCCAATTATATACTCGCGTATGCAATTAAAGTATCAGTTTTTTTGATTTTCCCTAACATTTCAGCATATGATGAATTTAATATTTCTGAGTTTAAGGAAGAAAATACTTTATGCCCATTTGGTTTTCCGTTACTTAACCAATATAAGTGGTTTGAAAGTGAATACCTTTGGTAATTCTCAATTAAATTAACTTTTAAACCTGCTTTTTCAATTACTTTTTTGAGGGTATTATTATTAAATAAAAATAAATGATTACTCCAATAACTAAAGTTTTGAAAAGGTTCGCAATTATATAAAGTTAAAAGAGCATCTTCTGAACTGGGAACTTCAATAATTATCTCACCATTAGCTTTTATGCATTTAGAAATATCTTTTAAAGTTGATATTGGATCTTTTATATGTTCTAAAACATGGAACATTGTAATAACATCAAAAGTTTCTTTTTCTCTAATAATTTTATCCAAGTTAAAATCAATTTCTATATTACCTTCCCAATAATTCTTTACTCTTTTTTCTAACTCTATCCCTTTTACTATGCTTGCATATTTTCTGGCTTTTGAAAGGAATCCTCCAGAACCACAGCCAAAGTCTAAGATTTTTTGCCCATTAATCTTGGATTTATGCTTTTCGATTCTTTTATTATCTTCAATTTTTGATTCTTCTAACCAATCTTCAAAAGTATCTGGTTGAATTTCGGAATCATGCATACCAGATTCTTGATAAAAATTTTCATTAATATGTTCAAAACTATCTAAAAAAACTAGTCCACAATCACAACATTCGAATACATTTAAGGACTTATTATCTCTTGGTTTACCCCTTCTTTTAATTTGTTTTGTACTACCGCATAAATAACAATTCATAGATTAAATAATACTCCATCCCCCATCTACAATTAATGATTGTCCATTTATATAGCTAGATTCATTAGACATTAAAAATAAAGCTGGAGAAACAATTTCATTGAATTTAGGTAATCTTCTCATAGGAGATTTCTTTATGAAACTTTTAACAAATAAGGGATCTGGGTCTTGGATGACACCATGAGGTACAAAAGAATTAAATCTATGATTTTCTGATGAATAAGTAGATGCAAGATATTTAACTAAAGATGGAATTGATGATTTTGAAATCACGTATGAGATTGATTTTTGGGTTTCAATTTTATCTAAATTGTAATCATTATAAATTAATGGATCAGGCCCGACAAATGAATATAAAGATGGGGTAAGGATTAAATTTAATTTTTTATTTTTTAAATTACAAAAGTTTATAATTTTTTTTGAAAACTTTACAACTTCTTTTAAGTTCACTTCTATCATTGCTTCAAAATTTTCTTCTAGATCATCTCCAAGAATAATATTATTTGTTTGATCTTTTAAGCCATGTTTTGAATCTATTGCTGCTAAGTGCATTATGCTGATTGTTTTGATGTTTTTATGTTTTTTTAGATATTGTTCTAATTCTTCAAAAATCTTATAAGATGAAAATTCTTCATTAATAAAAGAATAAAAATTAGATTTTATTTTATTAGACAAAATATCTATTCCAATGCAGCTGATTTCTTTTTTAATAAATTCATTGACAAATTTAGAACCAATTAATCCAGAACTTCCTGTGATTACTGGTAATATACCTTTAAAACGTTCATCCATTTATTATTTTTTAAACTTTTCATTATTATATACTTTTTTAAAAAACAAAATTTGATACTTTTTATTTTTTAATTGAATAGCTCATGAAATTTATCAAATCAATATTGTTTTTTAATTTACTTCTAAAGTATTTATCTTCTAATAACCATTCTTGAAATTCTTTATGCATGGCTTTGAACAAACTATTCCTAGAGATATCACTATATTTTAAAAAAGATTTTTCGTTATTTTTTGTAGTTAATTTTATTTTATTCTCAAAAAGATTAGCAAATATAGACCAGTCTTTACCCTCTAAATTTATGATATGTCTATTAATTCTTGAATCAAAATCTAAATAAATGTCTAAATTATTAATTAAATTTTCTGAACTACAAGTTATCCTGCAACTTTGATCAACATTTATATTTAGTCTGCCTTTTAAAAGTTCTAATAATTTAAAATTTGTCTCATTACCTAATATATATTTCAAATAATCAAAAGGATGACACATTGTTAGAAAGCTTCCTCCATAAAGGTTTTTATTTGAAGCATAAGATTTTTTAAAATCTTCCCAAGGATGCCAATTTGGAAGATATTCTGTCCAAATAACATTTCCATATAAGATTTTATTGTCATCTAAATTTTCAAGAACTTCTTTTATTTTGTTGATAATTGGATGAAATCTATATTGATATGAAATCCCATATTTCATTTCAGTATCATTAGAAATCTTATCAATTAGTTTTCTTTCTTTTACACTCTCAATATCTATAATTAGAGGTTTCTCAATTAATGCATTTATTTTCTTTTCATATATTCGAATAAGATTTTTCATATGAAAAATACTTGGTGTACAATCTACTACATAGAGAGGTTTAAATTCATCTAAAGCTTCTTCTAAATTATAAAAAATAGAGTATTGGCTTAAATCATCTTTGTTAGATATAGTACTTTTACCTGATCGAACAAAGGCAATTTTTTTTTTTAATTCTTTTAAAACTTTTGCATGACGTCTTCCTATTGACCCATAACCTAGAATTAGCACTTTATCTTTAATATCCATAATTAAAATTTAATTTCGATTAATTAATAATTACTTATATAAGTTCTTCTAAATATCTTAAGGCTTGCCAGAATCCCTTTCCATCTTTTTCATGGCCTTGCCATATTTCTGGAATAAGAGATATATTTTGATTCTTATAATCTTTCATAAGTAAATTAAAATCTATTTGACCATGGCCGATTTGAAGTCCTTCTGCAGAAGAACCTTTGGCATCAGAACAATGTATATGTTCTACTTTGGAACTTATATTAGAACTGAATTCATAAAAGTCAAAACCAAAATGATTTGATGCAAGAAAACTATGAGAAGTATCAAAACAAAATTTAAGGCCTGTGAGAGAAAATATTCTGTTTAAACTTTCTTCTTTTACAAGAATATTATGATGGCCTTTACCTCCTAAGTGCCAAGGAAAAGGTGGCATTGTTTGCAAAAGAAATGTTAATGAAGGCCAATTTTTTTTTAAAATATTAAGTTGTTTAGATAATATATCCTCTCTTTCAAGAGAATCATTATCATTGAGAGGCCCCTCTGCCATAGAGGAATGCCCTCCCGGATTAAGAATTATATAAGTAGATAGTTGCACTTTTAATTGTTCTTGTAGAAAAACTGCATTAGAACAAAGATTTTCTATTTCTTTAATACTTCTATTTAAAATTTCTTCATTTTTAGAGGCTAAGTCTAAAATAAAACCATCATTAAATTGTTCAACACAATGCACTGAAAGTTTTTTTAAATTTAAATTCTTTGGCAAAGATATCTTTTGGTATTCGTAATCTTTTGGTCTGATATCAGAATCACTCATATGAAATTCATAAAATTCTAAAGGTATAAGTTCATGAAATTTTGAGAAGTCATGAAATCTTACTGGAATGCCAATATCAAACCCTTTAGCGACTAAATTTTTAATAGAAGTTCTTATTTTTTCTAGATTTAAATTATGACCATTATTAAATATAAGATCGTAATTTAATCTTTGAAACTTTTTAGCTTTAGATTTTAATTTGATGCCGATTACTTTATTAATTTCAGAATATGGTATTCCACCTCCTGGTGAGCGCAATTCTAAGTCAGAATATTGAATTACATCGCCCTGTTTGAGATTTCTTGAGAAAACAAGTGATTTTGAAAGACTAACTCTATTTACCATTTCCCCTTGGCTTATTTTTCTTGGCATATCTGAGCCAAGCATTTCAGGAATTTTTTTAATATCAGTAACTACTTTTTTCAGATCCTTCACTTCAATTGATGAAGAGTGATCTAAACCTTTATCTAATTTATTTTGAGTAATGTGGAATTCAAGAATTCGTGCACCAAGGGTGGAAGCAGCATATAAAGGTAATGGATCTCCATCATGAGAAGAGTACCCAACTACTCTAGAAGTTAAATTATGGAGTCTTTGAATATATTTAAGATTTAGGTCGCTTTCTGGAGATGGGTAAGTTGAATTACAATGCAAAAATGAAAAGTTGCATCCTGATTTTTCTAAAATATCTCTTGCTTTGAGTATCTCAGATTCGTTAGACATTCCTGTTGAAACTATCACAGGGAATCCAGTTTCTGAAATATTTTTTACTAAAGGCAAATTGGTTAAATCACAACTTGCTATTTTTAAAGCATCTATATTCCAAGTTTTTACTTCTTCAAGTGCCGAATTATCAAAAGGGGTAACTATTACGTTAAGCCCTTTTGATTTAGCATAATTCAAAATGTTTCTTGATGATTTATAACTTAGATTTGTCCTCTTCACCTCAGAATAAGAGATTTGAGCCGACAAATCAAAACTATCAGTAGAGTCTAATGAAAAAAGATTATTTGATCTTATTTGCAGTTTTATAGCGTTAGCACCTGCTTCTGAAGCATGATCAACAAGCTTAAATGCATTTTTTTCACTCCCATTATGGTTAACTCCAATTTCACAGATAATATATATAAAATTTTCTTTGTAAGAAATTACTTTATTACCTATCTTAAAATTTGGTATAAAGTTATTGGAAATCTCAATTATATTTTTGTCTTCATTAAGTATTGGAATAACTTTAATTCTCTCATTTTGTCTAAAAAGAAATTCAATAGTCTCATCACTATCATATTGGTTAGCATAAATGAAATTTTGATTAAGGATATTATCTGCATTTATTTTAAGGATGTCCTCCCCTTTTGGAATCTTTCTTGCTAATAATTCCCGGATGTCTCCTCCGGTAATTGATCCTAAGCATGTGCCTACAGGACTGCAAACAAATAATGTAGAACCTTTAATTAAAGATAAATTGATTAATATTTTGGATATGGAATCTTCTGAAGATATTATGTACTTATCTATATCTTTAGTTTTGTTTATCCTAAACATTTTTTTATTAACTTTTTGTAAGTTTATTTGTAAATGGGGTGTAAATTAAATAAAAATTAAAGATAGTTTATAAAAATTTTATTTTTAAATTAAATTAAATTAAATTATAAGTCTAGTAATTCATTAATTTTCGAATTAAATTTTTTTTATGAGAATTCTTCATGTTGCAGTTCATTCTGGATGGCAAAGTAAAGAACTTGGAGGGTCCGGAGATAATGCTGGAGATACAGCATTAAATCCAATTATCCAAAAATTTTTTAAGGATAAACATAAAAAAATTATATTCACCAACAGACAGGTTTGGAAATTAGTAACAGAAAAAGAAGTGCATTATTGGAATAGTCATTTTGATTATATTCTTATAGGAGGCGGAGGGTTGCTTTTGAATGACCAACCTGGATTGAATTCTGAATTAAGTGGTTGGACTTGGCAAATTAGTTTCGATAATCTTTGTAAGATAAAAATCCCATTTATTGTCTATTCACTAGGTTTCAATAAATTTTTTAAAGGTAAAGATTTTTCTCAACTTTTCTGGAAGAATCTTCATTTAATTTATGAAAAATCTATTTTTTTCTCTTTGAGAAATACTGGTAGTATAAACAAAATAAAAGAAGGATTCAAAAAACAAAAATTTGAATTTGATGAAAAAAAAATCTTTTTACAGCCTTGTCTTACACAAATTTATGAAAAATTATTCAATCCTAAAAAGAATTTCTCTTTAAAAAAATTGCCTAAGACTTCATATAGAATATGCATTAATTTGGCATTCGATCGATTATCCCAGAGAATTGATTACACTACAGATAAATTCCATGAAGAGATATATTTAACAATAGATAAGCTTTTAAAAAATTATCCAATAATCGAAGAAATAGTATTAATTAAACATAAGAAAATTGATGTATTAGAAGAAATATATACTAAACAGTTAATTAAAAAACATCAAAAAAAGTTTGATATTATTGACATCTCAAAATTTAATACTGAAACAATTTATGAAATCTATTCAAAATTTGATTTTGCTTTCGGGATGCGGGGGCATGGAGTTATGATTCCCCTAGGGGCAGGAGTTTTATCTTATTCCTTGATTACGCACCCTAAGCTCAGTTACTTGTTAGATGATTTGATGATAAAGGACAAAAGTAAAGTAAGCTTTAATCTAAGGGAAGACATAGATCATATTATTTTGATAAAAAATTTTATAAATTTTATAAAAGCTGGGGATGAATTAATAAAAGAATTTGATAATGGTCTATTTTATTTTCAAGATTTAACTTTTAAAAATATGAAATTTATATTGAATCATTTAAAAAGAAATTAAAAATGTCAATTTTTAAAATTATTGTTCCTGCTAAAGGAAATTCATTAAGGGTCCCAAAGAAAAATCTTAAGAAATTTGGATCAAAAAGATTAATAGATTGGACTTTAGAACCTTTATTGAATTCTAAAATAGGAGAGATAATAGTTTCTTCTGAATCATCAGAAGTCCTTGATTATGTTTCAAAATATAATGTTAGTCTTCATTTTCGACCTAAAGAATTATCTTTGCCTAATGTTCATTCTAGTTTAGCTGTATTCGATGCGGCAAAAAAGAAATGTGATGATAATAATATAGTAGGAGTAGCTCTACCAACAATACCTTTTAGAGAGCCCAAGACTATAGAGAATATAAAAAATTATTTTCTTTTGAATACAAAAAGATCATTAGTATCTGTAGTTTCATTGAGGGTTACGAAAAATCATTTAATTTTTAAGGGAGAAGATGGTATTTTTGAGAAATTTAATAATAAATATAATTTTCAAGATAATGAAAGCTCTGAGATGTTCGCTTTATCAGGATACTTACAATTAGCAAAGTTTAAAGATTTTAAAAAGATGAAAAGTTTTCATTTGCTAAAGCCTATTTTTTTTGAAGTCCCATTTGAAGAAGCTTTGGATATAAATACAAATGAGGATTTTGACTTTGCAAGTACGTTGGCTGAAAATAAAAAAAAGCTTAATTAAAAAAGAGTTTGTCTGTTGATTTTTTCTTTGTTAGTAGATGATGTTCTTTTTTCTTTAGATTGATGAATTACAAAATCTTCCCAACATGGCTTAAAAGGAAGTGGCTTCTCATTAAACCAAAGGTTTCCATAAAATTGAGTCCTTTGATATTTAAGATGTTCGTATTGTGCTTTAACAGAATGTATAGTGTCATTATCGGGAGCAAAAATAGTAATAGAATTATTTTTTTTGTGTAGGAATTTAGTTTTGCACCATTGCCAAGGGACCCAACTTCTATCTGCAGTTATATTGCCTTTCCAATACTCTTCAATATATTTCTTTTCAGGAATAAATTCACTAAAGTGACAATGATGATTCTCATTATGACTATTAGGATTAGAGTTGATATTTAACATAAAAGTTAAAGCTTTTTTCCTTACATCTGGGTGAGGACTTATTTCGTAACCATCTAGATATTTTTGAAAGCCACTATCTACAGTTGTTTTAGTAGTATTTATATTGAATTTCTCTTTAATACAATTTAAAAAACCTTCAGATTTAAAAAAATTTAAATATTCATTAATAAGCTTTGACTTTGGATTTCTCAAACGAAAAGTTATACCAAATCCTTCGCATGTATTGACATTATCAAATTTAGATTTGTCTTTTCTCCACGCAAGATAATCATTCAAATCAGTTGTGCTGCCAGGGAATGGGATGGGTTCCCATTTGGAATTAATAAGAATATTCAAAAGATCTTGGTCATCTTCTGCTTCTTTTAATAAAACTTCATCGCATTTTATTAATTCATCAAAATCTTCTTTTGAGATGAATTCTTCTATATAAAGATGTTTAAAAGGATGATAAGTAAAGTTAGTTTCGGATATTTTAGAGATTAAATTCTCCGAATCCATAATAAAATTTTTCTTGTTCATTTAAATAATACTTGAGATTTTTTTCTTTTAAGTGGTTTAAAAATTATTTTTAACAAGTATTAGATTTTTTTAGTTAATAAATTCTATTTTTAAATAATTATATTAAAAAGTAAAATATTTCCTTTTCTATTTGATAAAGCATATTTAATAAAATTTACAAAACTTAGTAAAATATAAATAAAGATTATTTTTAAGATTTTTTTAAAAAAAAAGCTCTTAATTTTGGAATTTTCGGCAATATATTTAGCAATTAATTCTGATGTTTTATACTTTGAAGTTAATTGGAAAATATAATCCATTCTTTCTATGTATTCATTGTTTAACAATTCATTATGTGCTTTTTGGTAGGCTTTTTTGTTTGATAAATTATCTATTAATTCATTAAATTCTGAAAGATTTTTTGGTCTATAACAATTTTTAGGTATGTATGGGTATTTAAGATCAGGTATGGCATCGTAAATAGTAGTTGGAATAAACTTATCTAGGCTTAATGGAATTCTTCCGTGAAGAATAACATCATCGATGGTTGTTGAAAATGACGAGATTATGAAATCATTTGATTTAATAAATTCTTCAAGAGGAATATTGTTATTAGTGCTTACATTTTTAAGGTTTTTATATAAATTCTTAGAACCTTTTAATGATTCATGAGGGTGAGGTCTTATGTTAAATTTTACTAAAGGGAAATACTTAATTAAGTTTATTAAATGGAAGATATAATTTGTTTCAAATGCCAAAATCATACTTCTCCAGTAAATATTTTCTTGAGAAATATCATGTAAGGAAACTAATTCTTGAAAGCTTTTGTGGATTCCAAAAACAAATGATTTTAACGATGTACTAATTCCAATATTTATGGACTTTTTTTGAAAAAGGGGATAGTCATAACCTTGCTCTCTTTCAATTCTCCATCTATCTGAGTTAAGTGATCCAGTTATTTTTATTTGTTCTTTTTTGTAAATATCGTTTTTATTTAAAACTTCATTGTAAAACTCTCCAGGGATAAATATTTTTTTTACTTTTGAAAGATGCCTAGGATGTTTTTTATGGAATCCTTTTAAGCCGTATAAATTGTTTATAATTTTGTTTTCGAAATCCAAACCAGTCTCAGAAGGGATATGATAAAAGTCTATTTTTTGATAAAGTTCACCAACAATCCTGTCATAATCTGGAAAAACTCTTGGTAAAATGCAAATATCTGGCAGTGCATATTTTAGGAATTTAGGTGCGATTAATTTTGAAATTATAAAGCAAGTAAAATTATATTTTTTAAGCTCTTTAGCAACCCTTTTTATACCCCAATATTCTCTTTTGGGATTATCGATAACTAAGGCTGCAACTAACAAAATATTAAAGGAATTTCTTTATCACTTTACCCCAGTAGCTATTAAAGTGTCATTGAGATCAACAGAAGATAAATTTTTTTCATAACAATTGGACAGACTTTCAGAATCAAGAAAACTAAATTCATTTACGTGGCCTGAAGGTTTATTGTTTTTTAACCAGTAGAGGTGATTTGACAAAGAATATCTTTGTACGCCTTTTATAGTAATGTTTTTAAATTGGCAAATTTTAAGAAATCTTCTTAAGGATTCTGATGTATGCAAAATTAAATGTTGGGACCAAAGTGTATTTTTTATAAATGCTTGATTTTTTAGTTTTGAAATTAAAAAATCTCTTGCATGAGGCACCTCAATATAGATTTCACCACCCTTTTTAAGTTTCTCAAAAGCTTTTTTTAAGAATTCTATTTGCGACGGAAGATGTTCCATTACATGGAAAGCAAATATTGTATCAATTGAATCACAAGGAATACCATCAAAAGTTTGGAATACTTTAATTCCCTTTCTTTTCAATAATGACCTTTCATTATTTCCTAGTTCTATACCAAAACATTCTTTAGTATGTGGATTGATTTTGCAAAGGAAATCTCCAATCCCGCATCCAAAATCAATTACACTTTTGTTATAAAAAAAAGATTTTGTTTCCTTAAATCTTCTTTCTAAATTGGTTGTTCTTTTGAAATGTTTTTCTTGAGGAAAGTCATAAATTTTTTCTCTCTGATTATGGTATATTTCTTTTTTAACAATATGATCTTTTATAAAAATAATATCTGACAATTTATCTTTAAATACTAAAAGATTTTTATCATCCCTAGTTCCTTTTGAGAAAACTTCTAGAGTATCTTCACTTGAAAGTCCAATTTCTATTAATTCATTAAATATTTTGTTAGTTTCCATTTCTAAATTTTAATTTAATTTCTATATTTTATATATATTTGGTTGAATATAAAATATTAATTTTAAATGGATTAAATTCTGAAATTAATTGTTTAGAAATTTATTCTATTTAATAAATTCAGACTTATTAAGAATTTTCTTTATTTTTCCATTTTCTATTTCAATAACCCTATCACAGTTTCTTAAGGTTGATTTACTATGAGCAATCATTATTATGGTTATTTTTTCATCTAGTGATTGAATTGAAGATAAAACTTCTTCTTCAGTTTTTTTGTCTAGTGCACTAGTGATCTCATCAAAAATAAGTACCTTTGGGTTTCTGTAAAGTGCTCTTGCTAAAGCTATTCTTTGAAGTTGTCCGCCACTTAAATTCCCTCCGCCCTCTCCAACAATTGTTTCATATCCATAAGGTAGGCTTTCTACATAATCTGATATTTTCGCTAAATTTGAGACTTTTTTTATTTGTTTCATATCTATTTCTTTTTTGGTAAAACCAAAAGCAATATTTTCCTTGATAGATGAATTAGTAAAAAATAATTTTTGGGACATATGAGAAATTGATTTATGCCATATTTTGAGTTCTGGAAAATTATTAATACTATTTATATCTTTACCATCAATATAAATTAATCCTTTTGATGGTTTATGTAACCCCATAATTAAATCAACTAATGTACTTTTACCACTGCCTGATTTCCCCATAATCCCTATTCTCTCTCCTTTTAAAATATTTATAGATATATTATCCAAAACAAATTTGGATACTTTTTCATATTTAAAAGATACATTTTTGAATTCAATATCTTTAGTGAATTTGGATGTTGTATTTTTTACATTTACATAATTAAATTCCTTAATATGTAAGTATTCTAAAACTCTTATTAAGGTTGTTCTTAAGGCTTGCACTTGAATTAATGCAGCATATATCAATTGAATCAAAGGTAAAACTCTCTGAGCACCTAATATCAAAGTTCCAATTACGGCAATATTATTTTTCAAATCACTAGATGAATAATTAATTAAAATTAAAGTATAAATTGATACAAGAAATAGGACTAATCCTTCAATTCCAAATCTAGGGACTATTGCAAGGAACTTATTTTCAATCTGTAAATAGCGTATTTTCCTCTCTATTTTTTCATATTTTTTAGTGTAATAAGGGTAATTTTGATTTAAAATAAGATCCTTAATTGAGCCTAAACCTTCCTGAAGATATTTAATTAAATTATCATTTGATTCTGATATGTTTTTACTATTTTTTCGTAATCTTCCTTTGCATAAAAATAAGATTATTGAGTAAGTAGATCCAATAATAAATGCAGATACAAAAGTTATTTCCCAATTAATAATACTCATCGTTATTAAAAGGCAAAATAAGATAATAGATGTTGAAATTAATTTAAGTACTGAGTCAAAAAAAGCTGGAACCCTTGACATTTCAATATTTAATGTATTTATAACTTCATTACTGTTTTGTTTTAAGTGAAATGAATAATCTTGTTTGATAACTTTTTCAAAACATTTAATACTTATATCGGCACCTATTGAAGAAGCAATCCTTCCATTTGCCCAAAGATTAAAAATTCTAATCAATGAGGAAATTAAGGCAAGTATTCCAAAAAACATTGGAACTATAAAAAACAATATTTCTTTATTTGATATTCCCAGAAAAATGATGAGTTTATTTTCTAGTACTCTTTCTGGATTTAAAAGGATATTAAAAAATGGAATAACCGCTGCTAAGGTAAATATTTCCATAATCCCAGAAATATTCATTAAAATTAAAAGGTAAATTAATTGACGCTTTCTTCTTCTATTTATATATTTCCATAAATTTAATAAATTTTTTATGGTACTTTTACCTTTATTTTTTCTTAACTTCATATATTCAAGAATTATAAATATTTAGTTTATCTAGTTTTGATTATACCAATACTTCAATTATTGTATTTTTATTGCTTAACTTTCCAAGTCAATTTATTATCATTAATAGATTGATAGATTTTTTAGTTGCAGTTGTGATAAATATTTCTTTCTTTATTTTTGGAATTATTATTTTATTATTTTCAATGGTAATTTCCTATTCAACTGTTCCATATATCAATAAATTTGCTAGGTATAAAAACTTTATGGATAATCCAGATAAAAGGAAAATGCATAAAGAGCCCATTGTCAGAATTGGGGGTATTTCTATATTTTTAGGATTTATTTTGAGTTTCTTTTTATTTTATTTATCATGTAACTTTTATAATCCTTTTTATGAATACTTATATACGTATTCAAATGTAAAATTAATAGTTCCTTTTTTAATCTGTTCTGCGGGATTTTTTTTGATCGGGTTAGTAGATGATCTTTATAGTTTGTCTCCGTTTTTAAGATTATTGCTTCAATTTTTGGTTGCAACTATTTTATGGAAATTTGGATTAAGAATCGAGAACTTTTTATTCTTAAGCAGTATTTTAGACAATTCAATAATTAACTTAGAAAATACTTTTAGTCTCCTTTTTACTATTTTTTGGGTTGTAGGTGTCACTAATGCTATTAATTGGATCGATGGTTTAGATGGACTTGCTGCAGGATTCTCCTTAATTGCTTCAATTGGCTTTATATATGTATGCTTTAGTAACCAAAATTTCCTTATTGGATATTTTTCAATTTGTCTTGCAGGAAGTAGCTTGGGATTTTTATTTAGAAATTTTTATCCAGCTACAATTATAATGGGCGATTCTGGGTCTTATTTTTTAGGAATACAACTATCTTCATTAAGTTTATTGGCAACAGAAAGTCCATCATTAAGTTTTGGTTATAACCAAGTAAATTTTGTCAATTTCTTGTTTGGATTTTTATTTTTGATGATTCCTTTATTAGATATGCTATATGTAATTTGCTGTAGAATTATAAAGGGTGTTTCTCCATTTTATGGAGATAAAAGTCATTTACACCATAGATTACTTTTTTTAGGCTATAGCCATAAAGAGGTCGTAAAAATAATAATGTTTTTATCAATTATTTCAGTTTTAATAGCAAGTTATGTCTCACTTATTTTTAAATTAAGTTGATTAGTGATATCAATTCCTATATATAGGTAATTATGAATTTCTATTTATTTAAAAGATTTTCAATTGAAACTTAAGCTTTAATGTTTAATAATACATTTAAAGATATAATTTCATAAAAAATTTTGAAGAGAAAAGTTGTTCATATAACAAATTTCGGAACATTAGGAGGGGTTCAATCATATTTATATGGCGTAAATTCTAAAGATAATAATTCCTTACTTTTGTCCACAAGAAAGCCATTAGATTTTTATTTAAAGCAAAAAAATATAAAGAAAAATATTTCTTCTCTAAGTTTTTTTTCTTTACCATTTGTTTTTGATAAGAAAAGTTTGGTAATTCATAATCTTATTCTTTCAAAAATTTGGCCATTTTTATGTTTTTCTCAAAAGCTAGCTAAAAAACCATTAATTTATCATGAACATGGAATTGCTTGGCATAGTCCTATTAAAAATAGAAAAAAATATATTAAAAGGATATCTAAAGTAGATTGCGTTATAGTCAATAGCCGAGCAACAGCTCGTCTTTTAAAGGAAAAATATTTAATTACAAAAAAAATTAATGTTTTAAAATGCCCAATATTTCTTTACGATAATGCAAAAAAAACTTCAAATAAAAATTTTTTTCGTAATTCTTTAGAAAAAGGATATTTAAAAATTGGATTTATGGGTAGATTAGAAGCTCATAAAAACCCAATTTTTCTTCTTGAACTAGCAAGAACTCTAAATCAAGTATATGGATTAAAAGCTGAAATTGATTTTTTAGGGTTAGGAAGTCAAATTAATTTTCTAAAATCCCAAGCATTAGAAATGAAAGTGAATGCAAAGTTTGTAGGTTTAGTTAAAAACAGAAAAAAATTTATAGAAAAATGGGATTTCGCAATATATCCATCACTAAGAGAACCTTTAGGACTGGTCCAAGGCGAAATGGCTTTGATGGGCAAATTATGTTTATCTTCAAATGTAGATGGAATACCGGAAGTTTATCCTAGATCAATGAATGAACTTTTGATAAAAATGGTTAGAAGTAGTACCATTACAAATTATCAAGAGAACTTTCAATTTATACCTGAACTTGATGATTTTTCGCAAAATTTTTCTCCTGATATCGATGATTGCTGTTTAAAGATTTTGAGAATTGTTAAAAACCCAGAACTCTATCAAAAAATCTTAAATAAACATAGGAAATTCTTAGCTTCAAATTTTTGCATTGATAAACATATTATTGAATTGAATAAACTTTTAGGAAAATATTCAAAATAAAATAAATATCCTAAAATTTAATCCATTAGTTATTTCTTTTTTGATAATTTTTTATTAATTGTCTTTTTTAAATTTTAAACTATACCCTTCAAAGGGCGTTAAAAATTAAGTAGAAAAATTAACTAACCTAAATCAATTAGAATGAATAATGTAAATTATTTTTATATTTATCAACCTTTTTTAATGAATGAATCTCAAAAAGAAATATTGATAACTGGTTGTGCTGGATTTATAGGTAGTGCCTTAGCAATTAAATGTCTGCAAAATGGATTTAATGTTGTGGGGATTGATAATATAAATAATTACTATAATCAAAACCTCAAACTAAAAAGATTAGAAAATATAAAATATGCTTCGATTAAAAGTGAATCAAATTTTAGTTTTTATAAAATTTCATTAGAAGATCTAAAGTCATTAAAAGGGGTATTTAATAAACACGATACTAAAATTGTCGTCAATCTTGCTGCACAGGCAGGCGTAAGATATTCAATAGAAAATCCATCTTCTTATTTACAATCTAATATTATTGGCTTTGGGAATATGCTTGAAGAGTGCAGAAGAAAAGGAGTTGAGAATCTTATTTACGCATCTAGCAGCTCAGTTTATGGAGGAAATAAAAGTTTGCCTTTTTCAGAAAAGGATGCTGTCGATCATCCAATTAGTATTTATGCCGCTACAAAAAAATCAAATGAGTTAATGGCGCATACTTATAGTCATATTTACAATTTACCATGCACTGGCCTTAGATTCTTTACAGTTTATGGTCCATGGGGAAGGCCTGATATGGCCCCAATGATATTTACCAAATCGATTCTTAGAGGTGATCCAATTAGTGTTAATAATTTTGGAAAAATGAGAAGAGATTTTACTTATGTTGATGATATTATTGAAGGGGTGTATAGATGTTGTCTAAAGCCATCGGTATCATTAACTTGCTTTGATCCTAAAATTCCAAATCCTTCTGCCTCATTAGCTCCATATCGTATTTTCAACATTGGTAATAATAGGCCTGTTGAGCTACTTTACTTTATAAATTTGCTCGAAAACAAAATTGGTAAAAAGGCAAATATGAAATTTGTACCTTTACCTCCTGGAGATGTTATTGAAACAGCAGCTGATATAAATCTTCTTGAAAATTGGATAGGTTTTAAGCCCTCTACATCAATAGAAGAAGGAGTTGAAAAATTTTTATCTTGGTATTTTGAATTTTATGGGAATTAATTTCTATTTTATTAATCACTAAATTGCCCTTCCTATTACTTCAGCAAGACTATATTAATTCATATAAGAAGATTCATAAAAGGATTGAAATGGCTTCTGAATATTAACTACTTTAGCTTTTTTTGCATTGGGATAAGTTTTTAATTTTAATAAAAATTCTGAGCTTTATTTATTTTGATCAACTTTTAATTGCATCTCATAAAACAATGTTCTTGTGAATTTTGGAAGAATCTGTACTATGCCATAAACTATATTTAGGTTCTAATTTTTGTATATAAAAAAATATATGTACATTAAAAAATTATTAAAAAATTTTAAACTTACTTAAAATTAGTTTATTGTTGCGTAAAAATTTTCTTATAAATTTCATGATATAATCATTCAGAATATAATTCTTTTACATTCAAATTTATTAAGTTATAAATATATGCAGTCAAAAAAAAATAGTTTATCTAATTGGTCTGAAAGTGAAAAAATTTTCTCTGAAAAAAGAAGTAATTTACTTTCAAAAATTACATCCAAAGAGGTGGCAGATGCCCCTTTCGTATATGCAGATCGACAAACTTTAACTACAGCTCTAACTCGAATAGATTTATTTAGGAAAGTAATAGACATACAAGGAGCAATTGTTGAATGTGGGGTACATAAGGGCAATTCACTCTTTTTATATAATCATCTTTCAACAATATTAGAACCCTATAACTTTAATCGTAAAATTATAGGATTTGATACTTTTGAAGGTTTTCAAAGCATTTCAAAAAAGGATAATAAATCTTTAAAGGAATCTGACTTTTCTGATACCTCTTTTAATGTATTAAAAGATTGGTCATCTTTACATTCTCAAAATAGGGCTGTAAGTCATATAGATAAACAACAATTGATTAAAGGAGATGCAACAAAAACTATTCCAAAGTTTGTAAAGGAAAATCCTTATTTGATTATTGCATTGCTTTATCTTGATTTTGATATTTACGAACCAACAAAAGTAGCATTAGAACATCTACTCCCATTAGTCCCAAAGGGTGGAATTGTTGGCTTAGATGAAATTAATTGCAAAAAATGGGAAGGTGAAACAATAGCATTAAAAGAAACATTATCTTTGAATTCAGTAAGGTTGAAAAAATTTTCCTACGATCCTTGGAGTAGTTATTATGTTGTTGAATAAATATCTAAATCAAAATATTAAATTAGAAGTTCTCTTATGAGAGAGAATTTAAAAAAGATTTTTTCTCTTGATGAAAAAGTTGTTATTGTAACAGGTAGTAATAGGGGTAACGGATTAGCAATTGCTTCTGGTTTAAAAGAATTAGGTGCCAATGTTATAAGGATAGATTTAAGTTTTGATATTAGTAATGAAATTGGTACACATGATATAAAGCTTGACCTGCGTGAAACAAAAAAAATTAAAGATATCGTTAAAGATATCAATAAAAATTTTGGGAAAATCGACGGTCTTGTCAACAATGCAGGCGTTTCATTAAATTCTAAAAATCCTTATCATGATCTAAACAGTTATTTCAAAACATTAGATCTTAATCTAAATGCTTCTTTTAATATGTGTGCGGCTGTATCACCTTTTATGATTGCAAAAAATAAGGGTTCAGTAGTAAACATAACGAGTTTAGGAGCAGAAAGAGGTTTCCCAAATAATCCTAGTTATCAAATTTCAAAAGCAGGATTGAGGCAGGCGACTAAAGCAATGGCAAGAGATTGGGGGAGTTATAATGTTAGAGTTAACAATATTTGTCCAGGATATATTAAAACTAAGATGACTGAAGAAAGCTTTAAAGATCCCCAAAAATATGAGGAAAGACTTAAAAATATGGTACTAAAAAGATGGGGAACTCCTCAAGATCTTGTAGGTCCTGTTGCCTTTTTACTTTCAGAATCTTCCTCTTATATTACGGGATCAGATTTATATGTTGATGGTGGTTGGATATGTAATGGAGGCCTATAGATTATGAATCAAATTGGTCATTATTTTTATAATTTATTTTATTATGAGTTTTGAAAGAAAAAAGGTAGATCTTATTATTCAAGCTAGGATGGGTTCCACAAGACTTCCTGGTAAAAGTTTATTTGATCTTGCAGGAGAGCCTTTGGTAGGAAGAATCTTAGAAAGAGTTAAGAAATGCAAGAACATTGATGATATTATTCTTGCAATTCCAGACTCTAAAGAAAATTTACCTCTTAAGGATTTAGCTCTTAAATACTCTGTTAAAGTTTATCAAGGTTCTGAGAATGATTTGGTTGAGAGGTATTACAAAGCTGCAGAAAAATTTAAATCAGAATATGTTTGCAGACTTCCAGCAGATAATCCTACCCCTGAATATTTAGAAATTGATAAGATGATCGCCTATCATCTGAAATCAAATAAGAGTGGTTTTTCAACAAATTTGGCGCAAGTAAATGGTTCGGGTTATCCAGATGGGATAGGAGTTGAGATATTTAATGTGCATCTTCTTAAAGAGATTTTTTTGCATGATTATGATTCTCAAAAAAGGGAGCACTTACATTTAAATTTTTTTAATTATGAATCAGGAAAAGCCATTGATTCAGAATGGTGCCCAGTTCATACTATTCAGTGCCCTAAAGAATACAGTAGACCAGATTTAATTTTGGATGTAAATACAAATGATCAGTATCTATTTATGAAAAATTTATATGAATATCTATATCCTAAAAATCAAGATTTTGGAATATTAGAAATTATTGATTGGTACGATAATGTATATAAAAAATCATAAGAAGTTGATTATTTGAATTTATAAGGAGTTGGTGCAGAAGAATTTAAATTATTTGTGTCATTCCAAGATTTGATTTGATTGGCTATATTTACACCACAATTTTCTCCCCATTTTTTTAAGATTTTACTAAAGGTTGAACCTACAAGTCCATTTGAAATTTTTAAGCCATTTATTGATGTGACAGGAAGCATACAAAAAGGGGTGCCAGTCATAAATGCCTCATCTGCCTCATAAACGTCATAAAGTTCTATATTTTTTTCTATTACTTCAATATTCAACTCCTTGCATAGTTCGTTAATGACATAATCCCTAGAAATTCCTCTTAAAATATTTCTTCCTTCAGGAGTTATTACTTTATTATCCTTAACAATGAAAAAATTATCTCCCGTCCCTTCTGAGATGAATCCATCTGTATCTAATAATAAAGCCCAGTTATTATTACCTTTAAATTGGCTAGCCTCTATATTTGCCATTAAATAAAAAACTCTACTTCTATTTTTTATTTTTGGATCCATTAGATGGGCTGGTATAGCTCGTTGTGATGTGATTACTGCGTTTATTCCTTGTTCAAATAGTTTACCCATTGATGAAACAGTCCATCTAAGGGGAAAATCAGCAATTATCAGATTAGGACCACTTTCTAATCCATTTATACCTTCATAGATTCCCAAAAGACCCCTTGAAACATCTATCATTAATCTATGTTCATCATCATCTGAGAAAAGATGATCGTTTACTTCAATAGTTTGATAACAAGCATCTTCTATCTGATTCGCTGAATAATTTAAAGGAATTCTAAAAATCTTGACCCCCATTAATAATCTATCAATATGTTCTTTTAATTTGAATTGTTTTTTATTAAATGATCTAGTCATTTCGAAAACCATATCGCCAAACATCAGAGCTGAATCATAAATTGAAATTTTAGCTTCATTCTCAGGAACAAATTTCCCATTAACAAAAACTTGTCTAATATTTTGCTCCATTGTTTAGTTATCCATCTCTCAACCTATATTACCAAATTAGAATACTTAATTTTGATTTCGATTGTGTTTATATTGAACCTAATCTACCTCCTTGATAAGATCCTCTTTTCATGATTTCGGAGCACCAGTCTATATTTTCCATATACCATAAAACTGTTTTATGGATTGCAATATCAAAATTATATTTTGGTTGCCAATTAATTTCTTTTTTGATGTAGTTAGTATTAATCGCATATCTAGCATCATGACCAGGTCTATCTTTGACAAATTCTATTAAATCTTGATGTTGAAAATTCTTTGGGTTAAGCTTATCCAGAATCGAACAGATTTTTTTGACAATTTCTATATTACTCATGGGATTATTTCCTCCAATACAATAATTTTGCCCTATTTTCCCTTGAAAGATAATTTTTAATATTGCATCAATATGATCATCAACAAATAGCCAATCTCTTATATTTTTACCATTACCATATATCGGTATTTTTTCTTTATTAAGAGCTTTTATGATTGTTAGAGGTATAAGTTTTTCGGGGAACTGATATGGCCCATAATTGTTACTACAATTTGAAATTAAGGTTGGCAATCCGAATGTACTGTGCCAACTACTTACTAGATGGTCACTGGATGCTTTACTTGCAGAATAAGGACTCCTTGGAGCATAATTGGATGATTCATCGAAAAATTCGTTTTTATTTAAGCTTCCAAAAACTTCGTCAGTACTTACATGATGAAATCTAAAAGTTTTTTTACTATCAGATTTAAGTGATTTCCAATAATCATAAGAAACCTGAAGTAAATTAAAAGTACCTAATATATTGCTTTCAATAAAATTACTTGGTTCTTCTATAGATCTGTCCACATGTGTTTCCGCAGCAAGATGAATTATGAGGTCCGGTTTGATATCTTTTAATAGACTATCTAAAGCATTTTTGTTTTTTAGGTCTACCTTATGATGAATATGTCTTTTTTTTGAGGATTCTAATTTATTAATGCCTGAGAAATCACTTGCATAAGAAACTTTATCGAAATTATAAATATATGATTCTGTTTCTGTAAGTAATTTACGTATAAGTGCGCCTCCAATAAATCCAGCTCCTCCAGTTACAATTATTCTTTTAAATTTCATATCTTTATAATAGCTTAGCTAGAAATTTTAATATTTTTTTCAGCTATTATCCTCATAATATTAAAAAGTGATTTTCGCCAATGAGTTTTTTTAATTCTAAGGAGTTTTTCTGTGTCTGAGCAATCTAATACTGAGTATTGTGGTCTCTTTGCGGCAAAATTATAATCTTTAGTATTAATAGGTATTATCTTAGCTGGATTATTAAGTAGCTCAAGTTCCAAACCAAAATCTCTGATTGCTAATGCTAGTTCATACCAGCTTAATTCACCTTCATCGCACCAATGAAGTAATTTAGGAAACATTAAATCTTTAGAGCTATATATATTATTTTTATCAATTAGTCTCCAAATAATTTTAGAGAGAGAATAGGTTGTTGTAATTGAGCCATATTGATCATTTACAACATTAATACTCTCTTCTTTATTTAGTAACCTTAAAATGGTCAATAAGAAATTTTTCCCTACAGGACCAATTAACCAACTTGTTCGTAAAATTGTTAGGCGATTCTTTTTTTGGGAAATATTAAGGAGAGATTCTTCTGCTTGATCTTTTGATTGTCCATAAACATTTTGTGGATTTTTCTTATCTTTTGTAGTGTATGAAGAGTTTTTTTGACCATCAAAAACGTAATCAGTACTTATTTGTATCAGCTTACCTCCATATTGATCTAGTGATTTAGAAATTATTTCTGGAGCTTTTAAATTTATTTGAAAAACTTTGTTTTTTTCTGATTCTGCTTTGTCAACATTTGTATAGGCTGCAGCATTGATAACAAATTCAGGCCTTATTTTTTCTATTACTTCTCTACATTCAACTGGATTTTCAAAATTAATTATTGATTTGTCTGCCTTTATCAAATTAAATTTATTTGGTTTAGTTTTGATTAAAGCTTTACCAAGCTGTCCGTTGCAGCCTGTTATTAAGATTTTCATATGAATAATGAATTTGAAAGATTTAATTCTTCTAAAGTAAGGCCTCTAAGATCCTTAGTAGAAAGATTATATTGAAGATTAATATTTGGCCAAGAAATATTTATTGTTTTATCATTCCAAATAAGAGTTCTTTCATGTTCTTTTGACCAGTAATTAGTCACCTTATATTCAAGCATTGTTTGATTCTCCAAGGAAAGAAAAGCATGACCAAATCCTGAGGGTATCCAAAGTTGGAGATTATTCGATGAACTAAGATTGACACTTCCCCAGTATTTAAATGTCTTTGAATATTTTCTTAAATCAACTATTACATCTAAGAGAGAGCCGTTGCTGCATCTTACCAATTTGCCTTGTGATTTATTCCCTATTTGATAATGAATACCTCTTAAAACACCTTTTGATGAAATAGAAACATTATCTTGTATGAAATCTATTTTATAGCCCAATTTTCCCTCAAATCTGTTTTTATTCCAACTCTCAAAAAATACTCCTCTCTCATCCTTAAAAATCCTTGGTTCAAAAATAAAAGGACCCTCAAAAAATCCATTTTTATTGTGTTTTAAATTGCTATAAGCCATATTCAAAGTTAATTTTATTTATTGTTTTCAAGTAACTTCATAAGATAAAGTCCATAAGTGCTAGATATATATTTTTGTGCAATTTCTTCAAGTTGATCATCATTAATATAATTCAGTTTCCATGCAATTTCCTCAGGGCAACCAATTTTTAAACCTTGGCGTTTTTCTATTGTTTTGATAAAAGAGCTTGCTTCTTGTAAAGAATCAAAAGTACCAGTGTCTAACCATGCCATTCCCCTTCGTAAAATTTGAACTTTTAATTTATTAAGTTTTAAAAGAGATTTATTTATGTCTGTTATTTCTAGTTCCCCTCTTTTAGAAGGTTTTAAATTTTTTGCTAATTCAATTACGGAATTTGAATAATAATAAATTCCAGTAATTGCATAATTGCTTTGAGGTGACTTAGGCTTTTCTGAAATCTTTTCAACATTATAATTTGAATCAAAATCAACAATTCCATATCTCTGGGGATCGCTTACTTGATATGCAAAAATTGTTCCTCCTTCAGTAACTTTGTCAGCTTGGCGCAATTTAAAAGATAAGTCATCTCCGTAAAATAAATTATCACCTAAGATTAGACACATAGGAGCACCATCTAGGAAATTCTCTCCAATCAACAAGGATTGAGCAATTCCATCAGGTTTTTCTTGCACTTCATACTCTATTTTTATTCCCCACTGACTCCCGTCATGTAGAATTCTTTTAAATGCATCAAGGTAAAGAGGAGTACAAATTATTAATATCTCTTTAATGCCTGATAGCAATAATGTTGACAAAGGATAATAAATCATAGGCTTGTCATATATTGGTATTAATTGTTTGCTTACAGCACTTGTAATAGGATTTAATCTTGAACCTGTTCCACCAGCAAGAACGATACCTTTTCTTGATTTATTATTCAAAGTATTAAAAGCGATTAATAAATTATAGATTTAATTTTTCAAATTATACATTACTTAAAGTCTTTAATTTTTGCATGCAGAAAAATAGTGAGATTTTAATTAAGAATTGGAAGTACTTAAATCCAAATGGATATTAAATAAGTATGCTTATATTTTTAATCTCCTTGATATAACTATCAAAATTTAACTTTATACTTAACAAAATAAAATTTCCTCTATATTTAATTATATTTATACATAAAATTATTTTTTAATTAATTATTATCTTTTTAGATTTAGATAAAATTTCTTTTTAAATAAAATTATTTTCTATGCTAGTAATAAGTTTTGATTTATAAGAAATTAAAACCAATAGAGACAAAATACACTTATCTGTTTTTAAATTTCTAATTATTATTGATCCTTCCATATATATCATCAAATCTAATTATGTCATCTTCTCCAAGATAATTACCTGTTTGAACTTCAATTAAAACTAGTGGTTTTTGTTCTGAATTAGATAATCGATGTTTAGATTCAATTGGGACATAAATACTTTCATTTTCAGATAAATATCTTATCTCATCATTGACCTGTACTTTCGCAGTGCCCTCTACAACTATCCAGTGTTCTGATCTATGTTTGTGCATTTGCAGAGATAAAGATGCACTAGGCTTTACTATTATTTTTTTAATTTGCCAATTTTTACTTTCTTCTATTGTCTCATAATATCCCCATGGCCTATAAATTTTTTTGTGTTGTCTTCCTTCTTTTAATTTTTTCTTATTTAATATTGAAACTATATTCTTTACATCTTGAGAAAAATTTTTATTTGCTACTAATAGAGCATCTTTGGTATCAATTATGATTAAATCTTTTACACCCAAACTAACTAATAATTTTTCTTCACTTATTATGAGAGAAGATTTAGTTTCTTTTAATATAGTTTTCCCAATTACAGAATTAAAATCCATATCTTTCTTAGAAACATTCAATAGTGATTCCCAATTTCCTATGTCATCCCAACCGCAATCAAGTGGTAAGACATAAGCTTTATTTGTTTTTTCAAATACTGCTACATCAATGGCAATATTTCTACATTTTGAAAAAGAAAATTTGTCTAGTCTTAAAAAATCAAGATCTAAGTTACTTTTTTTTAAACATTGTCGGCAATTCTCAACTATGTCTGGGGTGAATTTGGATAATTCCTCTATAATAGAACTTGCTTTGGAAACGAACATTCCGCTATTCCAAGAATATTTTTTATTTTCAAAAAGCAATCTAGCAGTCTTTAAGTCAGGCTTTTCAATAAACTTTTCAACTTTTTCAGGCAAATAATTATTAGTTTTTAATTCTTTTTCTGCTTTAATGTATCCGTATCCAGTAGCTGGATGAGAAGGCATTATGCCAAAAATAACTAATCCACCTTTTTTGGCGGCATCAATGCTTTTTTGGATTGATTTCTGAAATTCATCGACATCTTCAATATAGTGATCAGAAGATAGGATTAAAAGGATAGGATCTATTTTTTTTTCTCTATGATATTCAATTGCTTTGATAGCAGCAATTGTAATTGCAGGAGCAGTATTTCTTCTTGTAGGTTCTAGAATTATAGCTAAAGGCTCAGTATTTATTTCTCTTATTTGATCTCCTACTATAAATCTATGCTCTTCATTACATATGATGATTGGTTTAGAAATATTTTCTAAGTTCTCAATTCTTTTATATGTTTTTTGTAGTAATGTATAACCCTCTTCATCGGCCAAACTCAAGAATTGTTTAGGATAACTTTCCCTAGACAATGGCCACAACCTTGTCCCGGTTCCACCAGCGAGAATAATTGGGATGATATTATTTATCATTATTTTTAAAGTATCTTACATTTATATTTTATTTATTATCTAATTTTAAAACCTTTACCCTTAAGGATTGATTCTTTAAGTCCTTCTTTTTTATCAAAATTTACCATTTCTGAAATAATTTCTTCCAAGGAAGTTTTAGACTCCCATCCTAATTTGTCTCTAGATTTTTTTGAATCAGCTAATAATTGTTTGACTTCCATTGGTCTAAAGTATCTTGAATCAATTCTGATGACAATTTCTTTGTTATCGGCTCTAAGATCAACTTCATTTATTCCTTCATTTTCCTAAATAAAACCATTTTCATTATCTTTATTCCAACCAAGAAAATTTGAGGTTATTTCTATAAATCTTCTGACAGTCTCCATTCTGCCCGTTGCGATTACATAGTCTTCCGGCTGGTCTTGTTGGAGCATTAGCCAATGCTTTTCAAATTAATCTTTAGCATGCCCCCAATCTCTTTTTCTTCTAAATTCACCATAAATAAACACTTTTCTAATCCAGCATTGATCCTTGATAACCCACGAGTAATTTTTCTTGTAACAAAAGTTTCTCTTTTTCTTGAACTCTCATGATTAAACAAGATACCATTACAAGCATATAAACCATATGCTTCTCTATAATTTATACTTATCCAATAAGCATAAAGCTTTGCTACTGAATATGGACTTCTAGATAAAAGGGAGTTTTTTAATTTTGTGGTATTATTTGAGACTTCTATGAAAAATGGTCAAAATTCTGAAAATACATTAAAAATTCTTGCCGCACTTGTCCCCGAATGGAGTAAAACTAAATATTAATTATTTGGGGGATCACTTTTTAACAAATTAGATCTATAGGATTAGAATAATTTAATAAAAATATTAATGATGAAAACAATCTTAGTAACAGGCGGTACAGGTTTTATAGGAAGTCATACATCTCTTGTTT
>MDTE01142245.1_pt1 | contig 27903 bp, 20 predicted proteins | sample 811231 | NCBI WGS metagenome assembly MDTE01 (sample SAMN05326651, study PRJNA326480) | marine metagenome | isolation source: seawater | place: Indian Ocean: Red Sea | collected 2010 | reverse complement strand
GCGCGCGAGGAAAGACGCGCGTGTTGGCCGAACGCGCGCGATTACGTCGAGACGACGAGACCGGGGAGTGGAAATTCGTCGACGCGGTGGCGTTGAATCCGAACACGCTCGACGACGTCGGCGGTGATCCCGCGGGCGGCGCTCGGCGATAGTTTTTGTAATGCTCTACGCGCGTCGCCGAGCGCGCGCGCGTCGCCGAGCGCGCGTCACACGGCGTCGCTCGGCGTCGCTGGACGTCATGAGCGCCCTCGCGAGACGCGCGCGCGAACTCACCGCCCTCGCGCGCGCCGCGTCGTCCCGTCTCGCCGCGTCATCGGGCGCGCGCGCGGTGTCCCCGATCGTCCCGGTCGTCCCGAGCGCGCGCGTCGTGACGCGCGCCGACGGGCTCTCGGGCGCGCCGTTCGCCGCGCGCGCGTACGCGAGCAAGGGGAAGAAGCAGTCGAAATCGAAATCGTCGCAGGGGAAGCGAAGCAAGGCGCGAGGGGGGATGCAGGCGCCGCCGGTGAGCGCGAGGGTTGAACAGACCACCAAGGGCAACCGCGACGTGTATTTGGACGCGATTACGCCGCCGGAGACGTACGACGTCGAGGACTCGACGCCGGAGGAACTCATGGAGTACGAAGCGAGGGCAAAGGCGTATTCGAGGGCGAAGATGGCGGCGTCGCGAGCGTTTCAGGCGGATATTAACGAAAAGATTAGGATTAAAAAAGCCGCCGTAGAGGCGCTGCCCGAGGGCGCGGTGCGAGACGCGGCGAGGGTGGAGGATTTGTCTCTGTTTCCTCTGAAACGGAAGCTCCCGACGCACACGCCGCCGATCGATGGGTTTTACGAGGAGAAACAGCGGTTGGCCGAGGAGGCGGTGAGCGGCGGGGCGGCGTTGAAAAAGTGACGCGTTGTAATGCGAGGGAAAAATTGGAAACTCGAAACTCAATATTACGACGTGAATGCTTAGATATTTTCGCGGAGCACCTTGACGACGGATTTGAACGCGAACCACTCGGGAATGTCCTCGCCGCCTCGCAGCATTTGGCGGAACTTGGTACCGCTGAGCTTCTTGACGTTGAGACCCTTGTCCTTGGCGACGTCGGCGGTGACGTATCCCTCCTCTTCGGTGTAGACGACGTTCAAGCTCGGAACAGTTTGCATGCCGAGCTCGGCGGCGTTCGCCTTGGCCATGTCTTGAGCGTCGTACGCGCCGTAAAAGTCTTCACCGTCGAGGGACGACTTGGAACCGGCCATGTCGCGACCGATGATGAAGTGCGTGCATCCGTAGTTTTTACGGATGATCATGTGCTGGATCGCTTCGCGCGGGCCGGCCATGTGCATGGAATACGGCAGGTACGCCCAACGAATCTGCGGGTTCTTCACCTCGTCGGCGAGCGTGACGTACGTCTTGTAACGCACCAAGCCGGAGATGTCGTCGTCTTGCGTCGGACCCATGGTCGGGTGCACGAGGCACACAGCCTCCTTACCCACGTTCTCGGCGTCCAAAGCGCGCGTGAAGAGCTCGTAGTGCGCTCTGTGCACCGGGTTACGGCACTGGAACGCCACGACATCCTTACCCGTCGGAAGGTCGGCGCGCACCTGCTCGGGCGTCGGGCACGGAAACGGTCGCTGCGGAAGGTTCAAACCCTCAATCTTACCACCGATGTAATACTTACGTCGCTCCATGGAGATCATCGCCACCCCGGGGTGTTCGATCGAGCTCGTACCGTAGCACATCTTCGCCTCCTTGGGCTTATTCGGCTTCCACTTGGACTCCACCGTCAACACGCCGACGTCTTTACCCTGATACTTGAGCAACACGCGATCGCCCACCTTGGTATCCTCACACGCCGTGTCCAACACGATGGGCAATCCAAACAACAGTTCGCTCCCCTTCAATCGCATCGTCTCCACGCAGTGTTCGTACGCATCCTCGTTCATGAATCCTCTCAACGGAGAAAACCCGCCCACGCTCAGCAACTCGACGTCGCACGCGTTTCGATCGCTCAACTCCAACGCCCGATCACAACTCGCGATCGCTCTCGCCTTTTCCTTCTCGTCGACAACCATGAGATTCACCAATTCACCACCGTGCGGTTCGATCAACCCTCTCCCCGCCGCCGCCGCCGCCGCGTACGCGCGCGTCGTCCCGGTCGCGCGCGCCGTCGCCATCATCTCTCGCACGCGCGTCCCGATCGCGGTCGCATTCGTCGTCACCGTCGGCGACGACACCGACGACGCGACGACGAGACCGCGACCGCGATCACATCGCGCGAGCGCGCGTCGCGCCAACTCTCGAACGCACCGTCGGCCGTGCGATCGCATCGCGCGTCGTCGATCTCTGACGACATGGAAAACCTCGTCCGCGGGCGGGTGTGTCTGCGTGATCAATAGATGGGGTATTGCATGGTGCCACTACGGTCGTGGATACTGTATACAGATGTAGTTTGGGGTATGTGTGTATATATGTGTGTGTGTACACACCGACGACGCGCGTGCCTTCATCGGTGTTCGTGGTGTGTGTATACGTTTATTGTACACGTATACGGATAGTGTTTTGTGGGATGTACGTGGGGAAAATGGATGACGGCACGACGGATGGATGATGATGTCGGCGCGACAGAATTCGACGACGAGAGGGACGCGCGAACGGAGATGCGGGCGATGCGAGGGGCGATGCGACGACGATCGACCGTGGACGCGGTGATGCGGTGCGTTCGAGGCGCGACGCGACGCGACGTGGACGCATTCGTCTCGATTTCATCGTCATCCATCGCGCGAAAAGAAGGATGATTCATTTCGAGACATTGATTGATTCATTCGTTCGACGACGGACGCGCGAGGGCGAGGGACTGACGATGACGACGGATGGTGACGCGCGCAGTGTGATGCGCGAGACGGAGAGCGCGGTGGGGACGACGACGACGATGCCGGTGGTGACGACGCGCGGACGATTACGATCGGCGCGAGGGTACGCCAAGGATGTGCGCTTCGGCGTCGAGGCGCGCGCGTTGATGCTTCAAGGGTGCGATGCGCTCGCGGACGCGGTGCAGGTGACGCTCGGGCCGAAAGGAAGAAACGTGGTGATCGAACAGCAGTACGGACCGCCGAAAATCACGAAGGATGGGGTGACGGTGGCGAAGAATATCGAGTTCAAGGACCGCATGGTAAACTTGGGCGCCAACCTGGTGAAACAGGTGAGCGTGAGCACGAACGACGTCGCCGGGGATGGGACGACGACGGCGACGGTGTTGGCGAGATCTATTTTTAGCGAGGGGTGTAAGAGCGTGGCGGCGGGGATGAACCCGATGGATCTTCGAAGAGGGATCAACGCGGCGGTGGAACACGTGGTGGCGGAGTTGAAGCAAAACCGGAAGATGATCTCCACGACGGAGGAGATTGCGCAAGTGGGCACCATCTCGGCGAATGGGGAGAGAGAGATCGGTGATTTGATCGCGAGAGCGATGGAAAAGGTTGGCAAGGAGGGTGTCATCACGGTCGGGGTACGTGTAGCGGAGCGCGAGACGCGAAACTTTTTCGACGCGCGGCGAGAGTGACGATAACAAAAAACACGCTTAAAGCCTGTGGGACACTCGTGTCTATCACTTCGCGCTGGTGTGGGCATTATGTCATAGTTACACTGACTCGACGACGCCGAGAACGACGGACGTTTACTATTTTTTTTGAATTTTTGTCATTCGCGACGCGGCGCGAGACGACGCTCGCCGACCGAGACTGACGAAGCGTTCGTTTCATTTTTTTCATTCGCGTCATCGCAGGAAGGCAAAACCCTCGAAAACGAGTTAGAAGTAGTGGAGGGCATGAAGTTCGATCGCGGATACATCTCGCCGTACTTTGTCACCAACCCGAAGACGCAAAAGTGCGAGCTCGAAAATCCATACATTCTCATCGTCGAGAAGAAGATTTCCGGTCTCACCCCGCTCTTGCCCGTCCTCGAAAACGTGCTCAAGACTCAGAGGCCGTTGCTCATCGTCGCCGAGGACGTCGAGTCAGAGGCTTTGGCCACGCTCATCGTCAACAAGCTCCGCGGCGGCGTGAAGATTTGCGCCGTCAAGGCGCCGGGTTTCGGCGATAACCGTCGCGCCAACCTGCAAGACATTGCCATCCTGACGGGGGGCACCGTCGTGAGCGAAGATCTCGGACACAAGCTCGAAAACGTCGATCTCGACATGTTGGGCGCGGCGAAGAAGGTGACAGTGAGCAAGGACGACACCATCATGTTGGACGGCGCGGGCGAATCGAGCGCCATCGAAGAGCGATGCGAACAACTTCGCGAGGCGATGACGGAGACGACGAGCGATTACGATCGCGAAAAGATGCAAGAGCGTCTCGCCAAGCTCAGCGGCGGCGTCGCCGTTCTCAAGGTTGGCGGCGCGTCCGAAGTCGAGGTCGGCGAAAAGAAGGATCGCGTCGTCGACGCGCTCAACGCCACCAAGGCCGCCGTCGACGAGGGCATCGTTCCGGGCGGAGGTTCCGCGCTCTTGCACGCGAGCAAGACGCTCAACGCGCTCGAAGAATCCATGGAAATCTTTGATCAAAAGATTGGCGTGCAGATCATTCGCGAGGCGATCAAGCGTCCGCTTCGCACCATCGCCATGAACGCCGGCGTGGAGGGCTCGGTCGTCGTCGAAAAGGTTTTGGATGAAAAGGATAGCGGCATCGGCTACAATGCGGCAACGGACGAATACACAGATATGGTCAAGGCTGGCGTCATCGACCCGCTCAAGGTTGTGCGCACCGCGCTCACGGACGCGGCGTCCGTCGCGTCTTTGATGATGACGTCCGAATGCATGATCACGGACATCAAGGAAGATAAGCCGGCGTTCCTGCCCGGTGACGGCGGCATGGGCGGCATGGGCGGCATGGGCGGTGGTATGGGCTTTTAAATCCATCGACTCGACCGACGGACGACGCGATGAAGAAAGAAGACTTAATTTAATGCACAATTCAAACACCAATTTACAACGCAAGCGCTCGCGCGATGCTACTCGTTACATCATAATATTCTACAAAGCGGCGGCAGCCGCGGCTCGAACGTCCTCCTCGTCCATCTCGTCAAACGTCGGCACGCGCGCGACGTCCTCTTCGTCGTCGTCGTCGAGCGTCGGCGGTTCGTACAGCATCTCAATCAACGCGTGCGACTCGTCCAAAACGTCTTCGCTTAAATCGCGCCAAGGTCCTCGCGTGCCGCGACAATCTGGATCGTGACACCGCTGATAATACGCGCTCTCGCGAAAATCGACGATGAACATGACGTTGTTACTCTTGTGCGCCCGCTCGACGTTTTCGCAGAAACGATTTCCGAAGAGGTTAAGCGTCAAGACGCCGTACTCGGGAAACGCCGTCCACGATCGAACGGCGGCGCCAGCGTGCGCGCTCCAATGATTGAAATCTTCGCACACGAAAGCGGCGGTGCGAGGACACGGGCATCCGGCGTTGCCATTGAACGCGGCGGCGGTCGGGGACAGGTACGACCCCGTGCAGTACCCGCGAAATTCTTTGCCGCGCAAGACGGATTGGTGCGTCACGCCCTCGAACGCGATGAATTTCGGAGATAAATCTAGACAGAGGGACGCGAGCGATCGCATGAAGGTTTCTTTTTTGCCATTTTCACCTTCTTTCGAGGTTTTCCAAAAGCGTTGGCGTTTCGTCGTCTCGAGTCTCGGTTTCGGCGCGCTTTCGCCGCTCGAGTACTTGTTGGATAAGTAGAGACGAAACACGCGGTTTCTCGTGTACACGCCCATGTCGATGAGCGGTTCGGTCGCGTCCTCCGACTCTGTGTCCTTCTTCAGAAACAATGCTCGGCATCGTTCGTCTTCGTCGCGTCGAGACTCGACGCGGCGCCAGAGCTTTTGCACAAAGTGTCGACACTGCGCGTTGTTTTCAAACATTTGGCCATCGGGAAGTCGCACGACGATGTGTCGACTGAACTTTGTCTCACTCGTGCTGTCGAGTTCGATGACGTGTTCATTGATGTCGAAATTCGTCGCATCGATTTCGTCCGTGTGCATCAATTCTTCGTGCACGAGATCGACGAGATGATTAATCAAAACGTCGCCGCGCGCTTCGTCGACTTCGGGATTGGCCACCCTCGAACACTCCAAATCAAAGTACAAATGACACGGCGTATTCTCGCGCATGAGCTCGTAAAAATGTCTCTTCTCAACGGGCCTTCGACTGTACTCTCGCCAAAAATCTACGGGATCAGCCGCGATGTATAGCCGCTTTCCTCCCTCGTCGTGCATCTCCTCGCAAAAGTACCTGACGTGCTCTTTTTTCTCATCGTCCACCTCATCAAACACGTCTTGTTGTCTGTACTTACACACCCATTCATCCTTCGGGTTTTGCTCGCGCTGTTTGAGTCTATCCTTCTTGCGGCGTAACTCAGTTTTTCTTTGTCTCTCCTCAGCCTCTTCGCGATCCTTTCGCTTCTTCTCCTCGCTGTCGTAAAACAACGACGGATCCACCGAGTCTTTGTTCGCTTCGGCGAGCACAGCGAGGGCGTCCGGTTTCGGAACTCTCTTGGGTGGTGATCGCCGCGGATCGTACACCTCGCGTCTCATCTGCGAATAAAGAACATACGCAGTCGCGCGATTCGTCAGTCCAAAAGTCGCCGCGAAGCGCCGAGGCGAGCCGACTCGTCGAGCCGAAAGGAAAAAGATATCGACCAATTATGGCTCGGCGCGTCACGTGGTAGACACGTCAAGATGGAAGGATGGCCTTTAAATGTAGCGCTGATGGCTTCTGGATGGCGGCACAGAGCGTACCATCCGATGAAACCTTCAGCGCGAAGATGAATTCAGAAAATGTGCCGAACATAAATTATTCTCCCCGAGATTGACGCAAAGGGAGAGACTCAACAGATCGACGATTCGGTTGTGCGCCGCCGCCGAACGTCTCGGAGCCGACAGAAACAACTCGGAGGAAGTGTTCGGCCGCAGCGGTGATAAAAGAAACGAGTATTCGCGCGTACCTCTCTGTGAGCGAGCGTCGGGTATCAACCGCGCGGCGTAAACCTGCGCTCGTTCAAAGACGAATCGGTTCGTCAGTCTCGCATACGTGCGGTTCAAAAAAAACGACGGGTTCCCCGAACGCGATCCCTCGGATTAAAGTTCATAATCACAGCAAAACTCAGCTGACACGCATGAATGATTGTTGTGTATTCTTCGTCACCGGAACGCGTCTCTCGCCGTAACGCAAACGAAAGAACAAAAAACAAAAAACAAAAAACAAACGACGAGGCTCACACCGACGCGTCAGACAAGGCTGAAGGTGATCCACAGGAGTGTTCAGACGATTCACGTATACACGCGTATGGTATATCGTCGTCATTCGCATCGGTGCGAACCTTTTCTCCGTCGTCTCGTCGGGTCGTCGCTCTCCTTCGGCTCAGTCTAGTGCATGATGAGTTCATCGAACAATGGCCACAAAGTCTCGTACAAGAGGTGTCAGAATGTGGTAATCATCATCGCCGAGAGCGACGCCCGATTCGACGCGCGCGCCGCGTCCTCACCGGTCGTCGAGGAAGTTGCGCGCGCGCCCCTTTCAAAAAAACCAAACCACCATCCTCTTCCGCGCCCATCGTCGCGAGCGCGCCGTCACGCCTCCGACGGACGCGCCCACGCGCGCGACCCCTCCGAAGTGTTCTCACGCACCTCTCCATGTCGTCTCTCCGGCGTCGAACGCGCGATCGCGTCGGGCACGGTCGACAGATTCTGAGGGTCGATCGCCAGCCGGTGGCGAGCGGCGGCGGGGCGTCACACACCGACGCGCGACGCGGCGACGCGAGCGCCGAGCGAACGCGCGAACGAACGCGCGAACGACGTCCGAGTCATACCCGCGCGCGAGAGGCGAAGAGGCGCGCGAGAGGCGAAGGGGCGCGCGCGTCATGGGGAGCACCACCGCCGCCGCCGCCGGGAAGGAGAAAAAGGCGAAAAAGGCAAAGAAGGAGAAGCGCGACGCCGGGGACGCGGGGGAACCGACGCGAAAGAAGAGTAAGAAAACGTCGAAGAGTGGCGTCGATGCGGTGGGGGAGACGGTGGCGGAGGAGGATAGGATCGAGGTGAAGGTTGACGGCATTCTTTCGGAGACGACGTTCGCGTCGCTGGAGTTGAGCGCGCCGACGATGAAAGGCATCGAGGGCATGGGATTTAAGACGATGACCGAGGTGCAGGCGAGGTGCGTGCCGCCGCTGTTGGCGGGTAAGGATGTCCTGGGGGCGGCGAGAACGGGGAGCGGGAAGACGCTGGCGTTTTTGGTGCCGAGCGCGGAGTTGTTGTATCACGCCAAGTTTATGCCGAGGAACGGAACGGGCGTGATGGTACTCTCGCCGACGAGAGAGTTGGCGTTACAGATTTATAACGTCGCGCAGCAGCTCATGGAGAAACACTCACAGACGCACGGATTGATCATCGGAGGAGCGAACAGACGCGCCGAGGCGGAGCGTTTGATCAAGGGCGTCAACCTATTGGTGGCGACGCCCGGTAGATTGTTGGATCACATGCAAAACACGCGCGGGTTCACGTTCAGTTCGCTCAAGGTGTTCGTGATGGACGAAGCTGATCGTATGTTGGACATTGGTTTCGAAGAGGAGATGCGAACCATTGTCAAAATGTTGCCCAAGGAGCGACAGACGATGCTGTTTAGCGCGACGCAGACCACCAAGGTTGAAGACTTGGCGCGTCTGTCGCTCAAGAATCCGATTTACATCGGAGTCGACGATTCCAGAGCCGTCTCCACGGCCAGCGGCGTTGAACAGGGGTACTGCGTCGTCCCGAGCGAGCAAAGGTTTTTGCTCTTGTTTACATTTTTGAAGAAAAACTTGAAGAAGAAAATCATGGTCTTCTTCTCGTCGTGCAACTCGGTCAAGTACCACGCCGAGTTGTTGAATTACATCGATATTCCGGTGAGCGACATTCACGGCAAACAAAAGCAACAGCGCCGCACGACGACGTTTTTCGAATTTTGCAAGGCGGATCGGGGCATTTTATTGTGCACCGACGTCGCCGCGAGAGGTTTAGACATTCCGGCGGTGGATTGGATCATCCAGTACGATCCCCCGGATGATCCGAAGGAGTACATTCACCGCGTCGGTCGTACCGCTCGTGGTACCGATGGCAAGGGCAGAGCGTTGCTCTTCCTCATTCCCGAGGAGTTGGCGTTTCTCAAGTACCTCAAGGCGGCCAAGGTTCCGCTCAACGAGTACGAATTCCCGACCAAGAAGATCGCCAACGTGCAGAGCCAATTGGAAAAATTGGTAGAAAAGAACTATTACTTGCACACGAGCGCGCGCGACGCGTACAGGGCGTACATTCTCGCGTACAATTCGCACACGCTCAAGGATGTCTACAACGTGCACTCGCTCGACCTCAACGCCGTCGCCTCCTCCTTTGGTTTCCACAAACCCCCCAAGGTTCAGCTCAACCTCGACTCCAAGGCGAGCAAGGCGCGCACGAAATCTCGCGGCGAGGGCGGTCCGGGAAGCGATTACAGACGTCAAAAAGGCACCGGTCACAATTTTAGCGCGCAAAATCCATACGGAAGAAAAGACGCCAACGACGCGCGTCAATTCGTGCGCATGTAATCCCAATCCATAGGTTTCCTAGGTTTCACGCGCTCACTCTTCATTTCTCTTCCTCTTATTTTTACAACGGCTCGCATCACTCACTTGGTCATCGGCGAGAGCTTCACCGGCGTCTCGCTCCCCTCTCTCGGCCACGCCTCGGCGCGCGCCCTCGTCGCGTCTTCCCATTCCTTCGTCATCGTCGACGGAAGGGGCTCCCCTGCGCGCACCACCGAACGCAACGTCTCGTCAGTCAACCCTCCTCCATCGTTCCCGCGCGTTCGCGTTCGCGTTCGCGTCTCCGTCGCGTCTTCGTCGCGTCGCATCCGTCGCGTCCCGTGTGTCGTAGGGTCCACCTCCGTCCCTCTCCCATTCGTCGCGAATGCGCGTCGCGTCGCCCCGCGGTTACCTCCGAAGACTTTCGCGACGTTGATGGCGTAATACGTCGCCCCTCCCGCGGCGCACATCGCGCCGACGGCGCCGATGACCTGCGCGAGACTCGCGTGATGCGGCGGCATGATGTGACGCGATCGCGGTCGAATCGCGCGGGCCCTGTCCCCCTATTGACGAGTCATGACTCGTGCGTGACGCGTGGGCCCGCGTGCGCACGCGATGCCTCTATTGACGAGTCATGACTCGTGTGTGACTGTGTTCATGGGTCACGACTCGAGGACAGAAGGGACTCGTGTCGCGGTTCAAACCCCCACGCAACAGGTGGGTCGATCGATCGCGCGAGAGACGCTCGCGACGTTCCGCGACCGCGCGCGCGCGCGTGTCGTCCGCGAGAAGACGCGGGGAAGGCGTTCGCGTCACTGTGTCCCGCGACATCGCGACTCGAGCGCGCGAAGGGGGCGCGCGCGCGATGGGCGCGTTCGAGGGTGTGGATTCGGGCGCGCGCGCGGTGTCGACGCGGGACGACGACGGGAGCGGTGGTGGACGCGGGCGAACGGAGAATCGCGTCGTCGCGAACGCGATGCGTTCGTCGTCGCGGATTCGCGCGCGCGCGGACGGGGAGGCGTACGCGGAGGCGGAGATGATGATGTCGCAGAGAGAGACGGTGACGTATCACGCGCCGGCGGCGGCGAGCGGGCACTCGTCTCGCGCGACGAGCGAGTGCGGATCGAGAGAGCGCGACAGCGCGGCGTTGACGCGATTGTTTCACATGGGATCGGCGACGACGATCGGGGGGGGTGGGACGGGCGGGGAGGAGGAATTGGGGACGTGGTTGGGCGGGACGGACGGCGGCGGCGAGGCGGAGGCGAAGCGCGCGCGAAGGATGACGAACGAGCGTGGACGCGAACGAACGCGGGGATCCGTGCCCGCGGCGCCGCCGTGGGATGAATCGCCGATTCGTTCGCGAAGTCGCGATGGGCGCGGACGAGGGAGCGGGGACGGTGGGCGACGGCGGTCGGAGGACGTGTTGGAGGAGTTGATGTCGAATTTTACGCGCGGAGAAGTCGACGCGTCGACGCGAGACGCGGGCGCGGACGTCGAGGGAAGGAAGGCGTCGATGCCTCCGTCGGATGAGATGGTGGTGGACGCGCGAGACGCGGACGGAACGGAGGAAAACGTCGCTCCCGTGGCGTCTCTGGATGATTATTGGGACGACGACGAGGACGAGGCGATCATCGCCGCGGCGGCGCTGGCGGAGAAACATCATGCCGAGAAGAACGGCGGCACGCGCGATGCGAGCGCTCGAGAGGAGGCCGCGCCCTCGCTCAATGGATTCGGCGACGGCGACGATGACGATGAGGATCTTCTCGCGGCGGCGGCGGCGGCGGTTGTCGATCGAGCGCAAACGCGGGCGTCTCGCGAGGCAACCGCCGAACCGTCGAGCGCGAACGGGACGATGGGGTCGACGCGCGAGGCGGTTCAATCCACCGAAAACGGGTCGCACGCCGCCGCCGATGTCGAGGTGAAGAAGAAGGTCGCCAAAGACGAGGCCGAGGCTGATCTCGTTCGCGAACTTCGACTCATAGAGGAGGAGACGCGCGCCGAGTCCGAAATTCTTGGCACCTGGATCGTCGAGGCGGTGGATTCGCCGTATCCGGGGAAGATTCTCTCGGTCTCGCTCAAGAAACCGAACGGAAACACGAAGAAGATGGTACTCAAGGATGAGTGGGGAGAGAGTCCGTTCGAAGTGGGCGACGGTATAGCTTTATATGGCCTGAACGAAGACGCCAAGAGACGCCTCGAGCGCGACGTCGTCGATATTACTTCAGTAGGAGGGATATTTCCCATTCTTTATCCGTCGTACTTGGTCAGCGCGACCACCGTTGGGACGAGTTTCAAGTGTTTGCGTCAGACAGTCATCAGTCAACAGGTGCAGCACACGTGGGGCGACGCCAACGAGGCTGCGACTGTCGGCACCATCATGCACGAACTCGCCGGAAAGGCTCTCTTATCCGCCGCCGGCAGAAACCCCGAGCCGATGGAGGTGTCCGTCGAGCGCTTGATCAGATCCATGACGAACGCGATATTCGAGATCGATTACACGGAGAGACGGCTCAAGAAACGGATCGATGATACGATTCCGGGCGTGGAACGCTGGGCTTCAAAACTCGCCGCGCTCTCTCGCGTCACCAAGCTTCCTCGAGCGACGGTCGGCGGGAACGCTCTGGCGAGGAGAAACAGAAAAGCCGCCATCGATAAATTACGAAACAGATGCACCGAGGGCGTCGATTTTCAAGGCACGGTGAAAGAACCGGGGGGCACGTTACAGGTTGACGAAATCATCGACATCGAGGAACTCATCTGGGCGCCCAAGCTCGGATTGAAGGGCATCTTAGACGGCGTCGCGAGCGCGGTGGTGCGACATCCTAACAAGAAACCCGAAGAGATTCTCACGCCGAGCGTCGTACCGATCGAATTGAAGACGGGCAAGTGGAGAGACGTCGGTCACGATGCGCAGGTTTTCTTGTACACGCTCATGATTGGCGAGCGCTACGGCGCCGTGTCTCCGTTCGGCGTCTTGCATTACACGAATGACGGTCAAAACGAAGAGGGCGAGAGTAAAATGTTGTCAACGCACGCGCGCGAGCTTGGATTTTTGATTCAACAGCGCAATCGACTCGCCGCGGTGCTTCACCCGACGCCGGAGGCGGTCGCGGGAGACGGTCGCGCCGAACGACGCGCGCACGGCGCGGCTCGAATAGGTAATGGACAACTTCCGAAGATGCAGCCGCAGGAGTGGTGCGAGCGATGCTTCGCTCGAGACGAGTGTTTCACGTTACACCGCGCGCTCGAGGCTGGTAACGGCGAGACGAGCGAACTCGGGGAATTATTCGAAACGTGCACGTCGCACTTGACTCCAAAGCACGAGGCGTTTCTTCGTCGGTGGCTTCATCTCATCGATTTGGAATCGTCGGCAAATCTCCGAAAGCGCGCGACCCCTTGGTTATCGGTCGAACTCGTCAATCGTCGCGATGGTTTCGCGATCGACGAGCTCAGATTGCTTCGAGAAGTGACGGAGGATCTCTCCAACGGCGACGGGCGACACTATTACGACTTTGCGCTCCCCGCCTCGTGTCACGCGAGCGGATTGAAACGTCTGCAAATCGCCGATCGCGTCGTGCTGAGTCGCGACGGGGGCATGACGACGATCTGTCGCGCACAAATCATGTCCATCACCGAGGGAACGGACGGTTTCCGCGCGCTCATGTCCACCGAGCGACCTCTGCGATTGGACAATCCCGAGGATAAACTCGAAGCGTTACCCGGTTCGGCTAAGATGGACGCGTTGTGGCGAATCGATAAAGACGGCGCGTCGCTCACGATGTCCGCGCGAACGCGAGGGAACATACTGGCGCTGTTCGGACCCGCGGAGCGTTCCGCCGTGATTCGTCGACGCATCGTCGATTTACAGCGTCCGGCGTTTTCGCCGCTCGGCGACGTCAAGACGAAATTGGAGCGAAGCCTGCGCGATCTTCCCTTCCCCATGAACGTCGAGCAAATCGCCGCCGTGGAGAAGATCGTCACGGCAGAGGACTACGCGCTCGTACTCGGTTTACCCGGCGCCGGGAAAACGGCGACGCTCGTCGCCGCGGTGAAGGCGCTTCGCGCGCTCGGCAAATCCGTGCTCATCACGTCGCACACGCACAGCGCGATCGATAACATTCTCTCCAGACTTCCCGCCGTCGGTATCACGGATTTCATGCGCATAGGCGACGAAGTGAAAGTTGCCCCCGGCGTTCGCGAGTACATGCTCGGCTCTGAGCGTTGGCCGTGCTCCGTGTCGGACGACATGCGAAAGATTTCCGACGTCGCCGGCGTCACCGGCGCGACATGTTACGCCATGGGACACGCGTATTTCCAAAGAAAAACCTACGATGTCGTCCTCGTGGACGAATCAGGGCAAATCACGCTTCCGAACATCATTCCACCGCTCTGCGTGGCCAAGACGTTCGTGCTCGTCGGCGACCATCATCAGTTGCCGCCGCTCGTCGTCTCCAAGCGCGCGGTCGCCGGGGGGTTGAACAAGTCTCTGTTCGCCTCGCTGTGCGAGACGCACGGCGACGTCGTGGATTATCTCTCCATGCAATATCGCATGGCGGAACCTCTGACTCAATTGCCCAACGCGCTGACGTACGATGGAAAATTAAAGTGCGGTACCGAAGCCGTGGCGAGCCAAACGCTCGAGCTCCGACCGCCGAGCGGCGCGTTCGCCGACGCCCCGGATTGGCTCAGGCGGGTCATGGACCCCAACGCGCACTGCGTCTTCTTGGACACGAGCACCATCGGCCCCGACGCGCGCGAAACGCCGCCGCCGACGATTAACGAAACCGAGATGGACGTCGTCCTCGCCGTCGTCGGCGCGTTTGTGCGCCACGGCGCCGCCGCCGAACACGTGTGCGCGCTCTCCCCGTTCAACGCCCAAGTGGACGCCTTACAGGATCGATTGAACCAATCCGAAATATTTCGAGGCGTCGAGTCGCTCACGATCGATCGCGCGCAGGGTCGAGACATGGACGCCGTGTGCGTCTCCTTCGTCCGTTCCAACGACGAGCGCGTCGCCGGCGAACTCTTGGACGACGAGAGTCGATTCAACGTCGCCATCACGCGCGCGAAGAAGAAACTCATCCTCATCGGCGATGCGGAGACGTTAAAGTCGTCTCCAGTCATCGGTCGCGCGATTGATTTCTATCGCGCGCGGGGATGGACCGCGCCGCTCGGCGCCGACGCCGTTCGTTTCGCGCGCCGCGCGCTCGCCGACAGCGCGCCCGCGTCCGTCCTCTGATCGACGCACACACATCCACACATCACCGTATCCTTACACTCACTAGTCTACATTTCTCTAGCACACCGCGCCCGCGCGCGCACGCACGCACCGATTAAAATAACAACGCCTCCATGCGCTCGGAAAACGAGCACGTCCCCGCGTCGTACGCCGTGAACTGAAACCCGCTCCCATCCCCCTCCAACCCCTCGATCGCGTCCAACACACCCTCCGGCACGCACCATCGACAGTGTCCCCGCGTCGCCAGTTCCTCCGCGAGCTCCGTCTGGTGATTATCCATCAACGTCGCGTTCGTCACCACCAAGAGCGGCGTCCCCGCGCGCATCGTCTCGAACACCGACCCCGCGCCCGCGTGCGAGATGACCAATCCCGCGCGCGCGATCTCGTCATCGATGGACGACAAGTACTCCACCACGCGCACGGGGAACGAGTCGTCCGCGCGAGACGTCAGGGACGTCGGGACGTGCGTCCCGCGACCGATTTGGAGCGTGAGCTCGGTGAATCCTTTCCGACGGAGCGCGTCGATGAGGCGCGGCGTGTCCAGCGCGCGCACGAGCGCGTCGAAGGAGGTCGTGCCGACGGTGACGAAGACCGGATTGGGCGCTTCGGTGGGCATCGGGTGAGGTGGAGGGGCGGGGTGTGCGGGGACGGCGGTCGGCGGCGGCGCAACGTACTTTAAATACGCGTTCACGCGCAGTCCCGGGGGAAAACATTCAAGTTGAATTCCGCGTTTACTCGATGACGATGGCGTCTTCGGTCTCGGTTTTTCGTTTCTTCTCGGCTCGGTCGACGTTTTCCTCGGGTGCACGATCCTCGCGAGATCGTAGGCGGAGCCACACCGCGCAGTGATCGGAACCGAAGAAACAACTCACCGGCATCGTCTGCGCGATCTCGTCCGAGTATTTATCGGTGGACGTGAACACGTTTTCGATTCTCGACGCCAAGGAGGCGGAGAGTATGAAGTAATCGAGACGCATGCCGCGCCAACCACCTCCGGCGCCGCCGCGCCAGGTGAAGGTGGATTTGTCGCCGTGAAACGCGCGATAGGCGTCCACCATGGACGTCGCGGCGAGCGCGTCGGTGAATCTACGACGCTCGGGAAGGGTGAAACCACCGACGCCTTCGAACATGGCCGGGTGCGGACCGACGTCCAGGTCGCGATGGGCGACGTTTAAATCACCCATCCAGACGACGTCTTTTCGTCCGACGTGATGCGAGAGAAACCGACGCGCGCGATGATCCCACAGCGCGCGTTTTTCGTGACGCTCGAGCGTGCTCCCGTTGTGAGGAACATACGTGTTCACCACCACCATGTTTTCGTACTCCAACGCGAGCACGCGTCCCTCATTCGTGTCGATGTCGTCCGGCGTTTCGTCGACGGCGTCGTCGACGTCCAGCGTCCTCGACACTCGAATCGGCGTCTTCAATCCCTTCTTCACGAGCACGCCCACGCCGTGTCGCTTCGCCGCGGCGAGACACCAGTGGGCGTCGTAATTCTTAAACGGCGCCCGTCGCATCATGTCCTCGATGAACGCTTTATCTTCCCCGTATTTTCCATCCGCGCTCGGTTCGGCGTGTCGCCTGCGCCGCCGTTCGGTTCCCGGTCAGTCCATCCCGCGCTCGAACGCGCCTTGGCGACGAAAACATCCGACGAACGATACAAACGACGCCTTCGCGCGACGACCACGCACCATTTCCCACCCCTCGTCCCCTCGCTCGGCCCGCCCGCGCACTTGAGCCACACCTCTTGCAACGCGATGACATCCGGTTTCCTCTTCATGATCGCTTCCTTGAGCGCCATCGCCTCTCTCGGCACCCCGCTCCGTCCCCGCACCTTGTCACGAACGCGATTGAGCAATCCGTTCGCGTTCCAGCTCATGAAGACGAGCGGTTCGCGGACGTCCGTCGGTGAGAAATCATTCATCATCGTCATGAATAATGATGCATCATCGGCCGATGACGCGCGCGTCTCGTCGCCGTGATTCGCATCGTTCGACGTCGACGTCGAGGGCATCGCACGTCGCGTCTCGCGCGTCCCCGAGTCGTCGTTCATGCGACGATGCGCGCGTCGTCGTGTAAAGAATCGTCGAATCCAAAAAGTGATTTTGATGAATGCGTCACATCATCGCGTCGTCATGACCGCCTACGCCGCCCTCATGGCGCTCGTCGAGAGAAATCTCGTCCCGGACGCCGTTCTCCGCGCGGGGATTCGTCGAAACCTTCGCGAGAAGTGCGTCGTGCGCTACAAGAACGTCGAGGATGAACTCGAGCGCGAACAAGAATTCATCGAAGATTTACGACGACGCGAGACGATCGCCGAGGCGACGGACGCGGCGAACGAACAGCACTACGAGGTCCCGACGGCGTTTTACGAATTGTGTCTCGGTTCGCGATTGAAGTACTCGTGTTGTCTGTACGAGGACGACGAGGGAGAGGGAGGTTTGGACGGCGCCGAGCTCGCCATGTTGGAGACGTACTCGGAACGCGCGGAAATACGCGATGGGATGTCCATCCTCGAGCTCGGCTGCGGGTGGGGGTCGCTGTCGTTATTTTTAGCGGAAAAGTACCCGAATTCGACCGTGGTGGGGGTGTCGAACTCGAGGACGCAGAAGGAACACGTCGACGCGGCGGCGAAAAAGCGCGGGTTGACGAATGTACGAATCGTCACGCGCGACGTTAATGAATTCGAACCGCCGAACGCGGGTGAGTACGACAGGATCGTGTCCATCGAGATGTTTGAACACATGAAGAATTACGACGCGTTGTTCAAGAGGTGCGAGCGGTGGTTAAAGGTTGGCGGAATGATGTTTGTGCACATTTTTTGTCATAAATGGTATCCGTTTCACTACGACGTCGAAGACGAAAGCGACTGGATGTCTAAATATTTCTTCACGGGTGGGACGATGCCGACGGATCGAATGTTTGCGTACTTTGCGGGTAAGTTGCACTTTAAGCGACAGTGGCGGGTGAACGGGAAGCATTACTCGCGCACGTGCGAGGATTGGTTGAAGAATTTGGACGCGAATTACGCAAAGGCGGCGCCCATTTTGGACGAGACGTACGGGCGGGAGAATCGCACCAAGTGGTACGTGTACTGGCGGCTATTCTTCTTGTCGTGCTCTGAGCTTTTCAAGTACAACGGCGGGAACGATTGGTACGTGTCGCATTATCTCTTTGAAAAGCTCGCGTAGTTTCGTCATCGTTTTTAAAAAAAATTCTTCTCGTATCGTTACAACACGCGATTCATCATCCCTCGGCGATCTCATCGAGCTCGGCGCGAATCATGTCCTGAATCGTCTTCGCACCCTTACTCTTGACGTTCATCGTGAACGAGGACTCGTCCTCCCAATCTTCTTCTTCTTCGTCGTCGTCGTCCCATTCGTCGTCGTCTTCGGCGGCGCGCGTCTTCGCGGCGACGACGCGAGGAGGCTTCATCGTCTTCCCGCTCGATCGTCTCGCCACCGCCATCGCCTTACCCTTGGCCTCGTACTTTTCTTCCTTCATCGCGCGCACTTTTTCCCGTCGCTTCGCCTTTTTCCGCTCGTCGTTTCGCTGTCGACGATAGACGATTAAACTACTGATAAATTTGAGCACCTCCTCGCGTCCCTCCGTCGTGACGCTGCTCGTCGAGATCATCGACGGTAAGCGATGCCATTTGCTCTCGAGCGTCTCGCGCAACGCCGCCTTATTCTCCTCCACCGTCGGCGCCCCCGGTTTATTCCTATCGCACTTGGTGAAGACGATGGTGAACGGCGTGTCGTTTTCAATCAACCAATCCGCGTACGTCGCGTCCTTCTCCGACGGCGGTATGCTCGCGTCCACGAGCAACAACACCCCCGCTAAATTCTCCCTAGAGACGAAATATTCCTTCGTGAACGCATCCCACGCCTCGATGGTCTCTCTCTGAGCCTCCGCGTAGCCGTACCCCGGTAAATCCACCAATCGCCATTTATTATCGACGACGTAGTGATTCATCGACACCGTCGTCCCCGGTTTCGCGCTCACCGCCGCTTCACCCCGTCCAAACGTCATCAAATTTAACAACGAACTCTTCCCCACGTTTGACCGTCCGATGAGCGCGATTTCCGGCGCGCCATCGCTCGGCCGAGCGTCCTCGACGGTCTCGGCGCTCGATTCGAAACAAACCTTGCCCATCTTCTTCTCGGTGACAATCTTCTCGTTCGGCGGTGGTAACGTCTGCGCGCGCGCCCCCACGCGAAGCACCGGACGACGATCGCGACGACCGAGCTTCCCATCGTCGTGCGCGTCGAACACGGTCCCTCGCGCGTCGGTGGAGTCGTCGGGACGTCGACCCCGTCCCGAGTCTCGCATCCCGGCGGCGCGCGGATTCGCGTCTCCTCGCGCGCGCGCGCGGCTCGACGCGCGACGCGCGAGCGACGACACCGTCGAACGCGACGTCATGGACGTCGCGCGCATGTCTCTCGAGACCTCGAGCGGTTGTCCGACGACGTGTGACGCCGCACTCGACGCCTCGCGTTCGATTCATTCATTCATGGGGAAACGTCCCGCGTCTCGCGATGACGACGACGAGGTCGATCGCGAGGCCGAGTGTCGAGGAACGCTTCGCGCGCTGAACGCGCAGTTCGCCTCGTGGGTCTCGACGCGCGCGGTGGAGAGCCCGATCGTGAGTTGGGCCGAGGGGTGTCGGGACTACTTGAAACATCTCGACGCGCTCAAGGTGCGTTCGCGGCGCGAGACGACGTTCGGAGGGGACGACGGGAGAATGGAACGATCGATCGCGATGGTGTCGTCGCGTGGGGGGGGTGCTCGGACGACTGACGAGGGAGAGACCGCGCGTGCGGTGGTGATCTTTCGATTCGCGCGCGCAGAGAGACTTCGCCGACGTTTTGGAGACGACGACGACGTCCGCGGTGGATGACGTAAAACCGACGGATTCGACGTCGAAACCGAAGATTGACGGCGTTTTAAAGGCGAATCCGTTCGGAAACGCGCCGGGGATACCGGCGGCGGGATCGATTTTTGGAAAGTTGCCCACGGCGCCGGGGTCGGCGTTCGGCGGCGGCGGCGGCGACGGCGCGAGCGGTTCGTTGTTCCCACCGGCCGGTGGATTATTCGGCGCCGGTGCGGCCGCGCCCGGAGGTGCGGTGAACGCGGGTGGAGACGACGAGGACGAGGATGAACCGCCGAGACCGAGTTCGCCGTCGTACAAGGCGGACGCGTCGACGGAGGACGAGCGCGAGACGGTGCTCCTTCGCGTGGGCAAGGTGAAATTTCACACCAAAAAGGACGCAGCGGATAAGAATTGGGCCGATCGCGGGGTGAATAGCTTTGAGTTTAGACGCGAGAAGGAACCGAGCGAGGGTGGGAAGCGCAAGTGTCGATTACTCATGAGAAACACGATCGGAAAGGCGGTGCTCAACGCCGGTCTGTACGCCAACATGTCGTCGCAGACGACGGAGAAGAAATTAAAGGATGGAAGCGTGATGAAGAACGGTATCATGACCACCGTATTCAACGCAGAGGAAGAGAATCAAAAGGTGATGGTGTACCTGCGTTTTGGTAAGGAAAGCGACGCCGTGGAGGCGCACAAACTCATCTCTGAACACGTCGCCGAATTGTGACCCAGAACGGTTTAATTAAAAATGAAATCCATTACAGCAGCGCGCGCGACCCTTTAGCCACCCCTCCGCCCCTCTCCCCAATTCGTCAGCCCCTCCACCTCTTCCCACGCGATCGCACACTGCTCGCGCGTCGCCCCCTCGGTCGCGCACAGCGCCATCGCGCGCGTCACCGCCTCCTCCACCGTCTTGGCGTCCGGCGCCGGACGTGTTTCCGACTCGCCCTCCGACTCAAACGCGCGCATCAATCGCCCGCGCGCCTCGAGCGTGCCCTCGGGAACGGTACACTCGCCCGTTCGTTCGCACGGAAGCGATCCCATGAGCGGATCTTTGTTTAAACGCTCTCGAATTTCTCTCGCCCGCGCCTTTTTTTCCAATTCCTCCGCCGGCGACGTCGCCGCGCCCTCTCGACTCGCTCTCGATGCCTCACCCTCCCCCGCGACGCGCACGCCCGCTCGCGACGCCGCGTCTCGCACCTCGCTCACCTCTTCCCACGCCGTGACGCACGACGCGCTTCGGGCACCGGATTCGTCGCACGACGCCTCCGCGCGGCGCACCGCCTCGTCCAAAATCAAATGAAATCGTCGTCGTCGCACCTCTTCTCGCTCATCCTCGCTCGTCGAATCTTCGGCGACGAGCATCGTCTCGAGAGCGGCGGCGGCGATCTTCGCCTGCGCGTTGGTGAGCGCGATCGGGGAGCTCTGCCAGAGATCGTCGTCGTCTTCATCGTTTTCGATGTCATCCGAGTCAGCGTGCGTGCCCATTCGTCTGACGGTCGCGCGCGCGCGTCCGCGACCGAATATTCTTCGGTGCGTGGTGGGAAAAATATCTCTTCGCGCGCTCGCGACGCGCGAGGCGCGAATCGCGACGACGGCGCGCGGTGACATGGATGGGCGCGTCGTCGGGTGACGTTTTTCAAAATGACCGCACTTCGTGAAGGAAATGGGCGTCGACTCCGACGACGAATCCACGGACGCGTCCGCGGCGGCGGCGATCGGAAAAGTCGCGGACGAGGCGCTGCGACGCGCCAAGCGCGCGCTCGAGGCGAAGACGCGCGAGTGCGACGCGCTGCGGCGCGAGTTGGACGAGACCAAGGCGAAATTGGATGAGAGTCGAGCGAACGCGGTCGCGGCGAGCGCGGCGTCGAACGACGCGTTGGTTCGCGCGCTGTTGGCGACGACGGAGGGGGCGAGACGCGGCGTCGCCGTCGGGGAGTCGAGGGGAGAGACGACGCCGAGGCGCGGGCGAGAGGTCGGGGACGTCGGCGGAGGCGCGCGGCGACCGAGCATGGCGGCGGTGGTGGCCGGCGTCGGACCCGTGCCCGTGTCGCCGGGTCAGTTCGGCGGTGGTGGGTGAGCCCGTCGCGGGTGGTGCGTTCGAGCGCGCGCGCGGCGTCGACGGCGCCTCGTGCTACGGTAGTCTAACATTATTTCTAACGATACGATAGCTAGTTCTAGTCTTCGACGAACGCGTTCGCGTCGCCGCGGTCCTCGGCCTCCTCCTCCGCCGCGTTCTCGCCCTCGTCCTTGTGCACCTTTCTCAACGGCACGACCGATTCCATCGCCTTGCCCCAATCCTCGAGCTCGCGGTACGACGTGAGCACGTCGGTGGTTTGGTTGACGGTGAGCACGTACGAGCCTCTCAATTTTAAATGTTCCGAAATCGGTAATCGCGCGTGCGCGACGCCGAGCTCGCGCGCTTTATTCAGCGTCAATCCCTTGTGTCGATTTCGATCGATGAATCCGCCGACCACGTACACCGTCCCCTCCTCGAGCGCGCTGAGTTCGTTTTCGCTGTCGCCCGTCAGATAGACGAAACGTTTCTTCTTCTCGGCGTCGGCCTCGATAATCTCTCGAATCGTTCGCGTCTCGCGCACGACGTGCCAATTCTCGGACCCACCGTTCGTTCGTCGTATGAACTCCCCGAACTCGCCGTCTAGGCCCGTAAAGGTCAATTTAAACGGCGCCGTCGTCTTCGAATTGCGCTCGTACACGAAGCGCAACTGTTTCGAAAACGACGACCACTCCTTCGGCTTGGACATTAAATCCCCGAATTCACAATCGATCAAAATCTCGTGCGTCGACGACAACTGTCTCGCCTTGGCCTCTTTCTTGGCGACGTCTCGCTCGCGTTTCGCCTGGAGATTCGCCGCGCGCTCGGCGAAAAACGCCTCGCGTTCCTCGCGCGTCATGGCGTTTACCTTTTCATGAAACTCCGTCTTGATCTTCTCCGCCAGCGCTCGTTTCGCCGCGCGTTCCGACTCTTTCCGCTCCGCGCGGCGTTTCTCGCGTTGCGCCGCCCTGGCGATGCGCTTGCGCGCGTTTTTACTGAGCGTCGCGTCGTCGAGCGTCGACATGGTGCACAATGTCCCCGGTCCACGATGCGGTGTCCCGAACGTCTGACGAGCGCGAGACGCCGCGACGCGACTCGCGCGGTGTTTTTCCGGCGAGAACGCGCGTGTATCTTTGCGTTCGCGTCGCGCGTCGGTCCGTCTCTCTCTCGCGCGCGTCGGTGTGCGGACGCATTCATTCGTGCGCTTTTTCTTCAGTCGTCACACGCGCGCGCGAGACGACCGACCATGCTCGCGCGATCGCTCGCGCGACGCGGCGCGCGCTCGCGCGCGCTCGCGCGCGTCGTCACCGCGCGTCCGCTCGACGTCGACGGCGATGGGACACCGCGCGCGAAGACGACGACGATGACGTCTTCGATGGGAACGTCATCACCGATTGGGAACAGATCGTTTTCCGTCGCGTCTCGCGCGTGGACGCGTCCGCGCGCGCGCGCGACGCCGGAGACACGCGTGCCACGCGTGATCTCTCGCGATGCGCACGCGGAGACGATGCGTTTTCAGGCGGAGACGAAGCGTTTATTGGACATCGTCACGAATTCGCTCTACGCCGACAAGGAGGTGTTTCTTCGCGAGCTCGTGAGCAACGCGAGCGACGCGCTGGAAAAGGCGAGACACGACGCCCTGCGCTCGGGGGCGGACCCGGGGGCGTTGGAGATTAAAATCACCACGGACGATGAGGACGGGAAGACGCTCATCGTCGAGGACGATGGGTTCGGGATGACGCGAGACGAGCTCGCGGAAAATTTGGGAACCATCGCGAGGAGCGGAAGTAAGGCGTTTTTGGAAGGGTTAGAGCGCGAGGGCGCCACCGCGGACGCGGCGTCGAATATTATAGGGAAATTTGGCGTCGGGTTTTACGCGAGTTTCATGGTGAGCGACAGGGTGGAGGTGATCTCTAACGCGGGCGCGAGGGGCGACGGCAAGGCGTGGAAGTGGAGCTCGTCGGGAGACGGCGAGTTCACGGTGGAGGAGGCGACGGAGAGCGACGGCGCGCCGACGCGCGGGACGAAGATCGTCATGCACGTCAAGAGCGCGGATAAACACCTGGTGTCCAAGTGGGGGGTGGAGACGGTGTTGAAGAAGTATAGCTCCTTCGTCGGGTTTCCCGTCTTGTTGAACGGAAGCCGCGTCAACGACATCGGCGCGTTGTGGATGAAGGATGAGAAGGAGCTCACCGATGAGGACTCGATCGCATTTTATCGATTCATCAGCGGCGCGAGCGACATGCCGACTTTCCGCATGTCCTTCAAAGCGGACGCACCGATGACGATTCGAAGCTTGCTGTATTTTCCCGCCGAGAATCCGGAACGCATCGCCGGATTCGGCGGTCACGTCAATTCGGGCGTCAGTCTGTACACCAGGCGCGTGCTGATTCAAGAAAATACGGAAAAATTACTCCCGCCATTTCTGCGTTTCGTGCGAGGCGTCGTGGACTGCGAAGACGTGCCTCTGAACATTTCCAGAGAGTCTCTTCAAGATTCGATGCTCGTGCGTAAACTCGGACAAATCGTCACCAAACGCGTGTTGAAATTCTTGGATGAAAAGGCGAAAAAGGAGCCTAAAAAGTACAACGCGTGGTTTTCCAATCTCGGATTCTTCCTCAAGGAGGGCGTGTGCTCCGAGTACGCGTACAAACAAGAGCTCGCCGAGTTGCTTCGGTACGAATCGAGCTCGACGGAGACGGGCGAATTGACGTCGTTTCGCGAGTACGTCGCGCGCATGCCCGAGGCGCAAGACAAGGTGCATTACATCGTTGCTCCGAGCAGGCAACAGGCGGAGGCGTCACCATATTTAGAGGCGGCAAAATCGCGCGGGTACGAGGTGCTCTTCCTGTACGCGCACATCGACGAATTCGTCATGCAACATTTGCACACCGTCGCCGGAAAACCTCTGGTGAGCGTCGAGGAGGCGAATCTCGACGTGGACGCCGAGAAGGAAGACGGCGAGACGGAGACGGAAAAGAACGATACGAACGACGCCGCCCTGTGCGCGTGGTTTGGCGACGAAGCGCTCGGAGGAAAATTGAAAGAGGTCAAAATGAGCACTCGACTCGTGAGCTCGCCGGCGCTCATCTCCGGTCACGAACCCGAGGCGATGCGTCGGTACCGCATGGTGCAGACCATGGCGAGCGACGCCGCGGCGAGTAAAAAATTGGCCGAAATGTCCAATGACTTTTCCATGATGACGCTCGAGTTGAATCCGAAACACGAGATGATTCGTCGAGTCAACGCGGCGAGAGACAGCGCCGACGCCGACGTGCGGAGACTCGCCGCCCTCGTGGCGGAACAAATTTTCGACAACGCGCGCGTCGCCGCGGGCGCGTTGGACGATCCTCGCGCCATGCTCGGACGACTCAATGATATTCTCGAGAATACGCTCCCGCGCGGTGATAGCCGATAGGGATGAAATGTGTATCGCCTCCGTCGACGACTGTACAAACGCGATACTAACAACGCGAGCGACCCATAACATTCACAAAGACCGCGAGATTCGTGGACGTGGAGCATCAGCGACGCAATACCGCCCAGCTGTAGGAAGGCGTCGAATGCCACCAGCGGGCCGGCGAGCCCGCTGTCGCCTTCGCAGGCGAATGGTTCTAAGAAGCATGTGACTTTTCATTTTTGACCGCGTTCGATTTCAACAATGCAATAAGCAACCGCGTCTTACAACGTCTACGCGACGCGCCGAGACCGCGAAACGCCGACGTCTTCGGCAAAACTTCGCGAACGAAACAACACGGGAGTGACGTTTAGCAAAACTTCCACCTGTTGCCACAGTTTACGCACGTCACGAACGCTGTAAAAGACGCGCGGAGCGTCGGTCAGTCGTCGCGTTCGGCGGAGACGAAACGGGGCGCGCGAGCGAGGAAAAAAACATCGCCACGGAGAGAAATAAAACACAAACACAAACGTACTGGTCATCGGTTCATCCGCCGAACGCGTCTGTAACTGGTAATACGTGCACTTTCGTTGTTTGCACTTGCCGCACTTGAAGGCGTCCGTGCTCGCCTGTTGTTGTTGCCCGCGCACCGCCTCCCACTCGGCGTGCTCTCTAATCTTCTCGTTCGCCTTGCGACGCTCGTTCGAACCGAGCTCCTCGGGCGCTAAATCAATCAATACGTCCGCGGCGATCTCACCGCTCGCCACGCTGGACCGTAAATCCGGATTCTTGGGGTCTCGAAGGTTAAAACTGAGTTGTCGAACCTTGGCTTTGAAATCCTTCCCGCCGTCGGGCCACTTCGCCGACATCGCGCTCTCAATCTGACCCGCGATCGTCGCCAACGACTCGGGAGCGATAGATTCATCCTCCGTCACGCACACGGCTAAGGATTCGGCGAAAATCTCGCGCGTTCTGTCTCTCGCCGCGTCGTTCACGCGCGTCACCGCCGCCTTCACCGCCGCCTTGGCCTCGTCCAACGCGCTCTTCGCCGCCGTCTCTTCACCCGTCTTTTTCTCCGCCTTCACCGCCCCGTCCGACGCCACCGTCTCCTTCGAATCTTCCTTCACCACCACCGGCGTCTCCGATTGCGCGGCGATGATCATCTCCGTCCACCTCGCCTTGACGGTCGCCGCCGCGTCTCGCACCCTCGCCTCGGCGTGTCTCTTCCTCAACCCGTTCACAATCTTCCCACACGCCGCGAATCTCGCGTCCGCGAACGCGCTCGCCCCCAAACGCGTCTCTTCGCTCTTTTTCAACGCCGATCGCAGCGCGTCCTCGCACCTTTCGCCCTCGCCCTCTCCACATCGCTCCGCCGCTCGACACAGCGCCGCGATCGCGCCCAGGGCTTCATCGACGCGCCCATCCACCTTCACCGTCGCCTCGTCCTCCCTCGTCGACATTCTATGACGACACACCTTTCACTCTTGCGTTTTCGCGCGGTTTCCGGGCGAGAACGACGCGTGCGCGCGCGCGAGACCGATGGGCGTCGTCGTCTCTCGCGCGCGCCTCTGGGGGAAAGATGCCCAGACGATCGCACCAATCACCCATTCATCGCCTCTTTTCGCGTCACTCCGCGTCGCTCGCGGTCGTCTCTCGCGCGCGTCTCCTCGCGTCTCTCTCTCTCGCGTCTCCTCGCGTCGCTCCCGCGCGCATCGCGCGTCGCGAGAGACGCTCGCGAGAGACGCTCGACGGTTGGTGTCAATTTTCAAAAAGACGCGCGCGAGCCTCCGTCATGCCGCCTCGTCGCGCGACGCGACGCGCGGCGGCGACGAGGGCGACGAAGAAAATCTCGGAGGATTCGAAATCGTCCGATTCGCGCGCGCTGACGCTGGAGTGCGTCGCGGGGCCGTGCGAGGGACGGCGGTTCGAGGTGAGGGGCGCGCGAGAGGCTGGCGGGGGGAGGACCAAACGCGGGAACGCGGTGTGGATCAAAGGGGACGGCGCGGTGTCGCAATCGCACGCGGTCGTGCGTTGGGACGAAGATAGGGAGCGGTGGAGGATCGTGGACGTCGGGAGCTCGAACGGGACGAACGTGGATGGGGTGGAGGTGGAGGCGGACGGCGACGGGGCGACGCTGCGAGAGGGGAGCGTGGTGAAACTCGGGACGGAGACGACGCTCGTCGTGCGATTGATGGACGGGAACGAGGGCGAGAAGACGAAGGGGGAGGAGAAGGAGGTCGTGAACGAGGACGAGAAGGAGAACGAGGACGCGAATGGTGGGAAGGATGGAGACGCGTACGCGTTTGATTTGACGTCGCCCGACGACGTCGCGGCGAAAAAACCAGCCGCGAAACCCGTCGAGGCGTCGCGTAAGCGCGCCAAGACGACCGCTTCGGTCGGCGGCGCGGCGAAAAAGCCCAAAGCGCCGGCGAAACGGGATGCGGAGACGCGCGAGACCGCGCCTCCCGGCGTCGACGTTCCGACGGTGTACGACTACGCGCGCGTCCAACTCGAGCGCGTCGTCCAATCCATGACCGCCGACGCTCTCGGCCTCCAACGCGAGTTAGAGACCGAAGCGAAAACCGTCATAGACGCCATCCTGCGCGACGCCGCCCTCGCCGCGACCGAGACGTGACCACCGTCGCCGCCGTTCGCGCGCTCTCTCTCGCCACCTGGCGCGTTCCGCGCGCGTCCCGCGCGCGCGCGATCGCCTCACCTCGCGCGCGACTCCTCCACCCGCTCGACGCTGTACAATCATTCATCACACATT